>Ga0164310_10000562_pt1 | contig 19872 bp, 16 predicted proteins | sample GuaBasSedimGuay1_FD_121795 | JGI IMG/M metagenome (GOLD analysis project Ga0164310, IMG submission 121795) | Subseafloor sediment microbial communities from Guaymas Basin, Gulf of California, Mexico - Guay1, Core 4569-9, 0-3 cm | ecosystem: Environmental > Aquatic > Marine > Hydrothermal vents... | reverse complement strand
TATCAAGGCCGTGGGCAACGCCGCAGCCACGGACGCCAGCGCCACCTGAGCGATGGCAAAACGCACTTTGCGCTCCAACAAACCGGTGCCTCCCTCGCGCAGCGTGGCCCCGAGGGCCTCGTTGGCGGCCAGGCGACTCATCACGCCATCCATAATGGGCAGATCGAGAAATGTCTTTAACGCCGCATAGACCGGGATGCCCAGAAAAGCCGCGCCAGGGGCTTTGTCGCTGTAGTAGTGGTCTCCTACTTTGGCATAGTCCACAGTGTTCTCGACGTAATTGTCAATCTGAAAGGCGCCGTCCTCCACGACGGCGACGACCATATCCAGGCGCGAGTTCTGGTTGGGATCGGCCCAGCGGGGGAGGATGTAAACGTAGCAGGAAAGCAGGATCACGAAAATCAAGGCTGTGATCTGATGTTCCCGGCGGTTTTGTCCGTTCAGGTCTGTGTTTCTATTCATCGTCGCCGATTTCCTGCGCCGCCAACTTTGTCGTGCCCTCTAGGGCGTACATCACCCCGCCAATCAGGCCAACGACGAGGGTCGTCAGGGCATAGTTTGCGAGCGACATTGCCGCCGCCAGGGTATCCGGTACGCCCAGCGCGCCGAACAGCAGTTGGGCGATCGGCACGTTAAAGATGATCAACAGCACGTCGAAAACCAGGGAAACGGCGCACGCTTTGCCCAACGCCCGGTAGCCTAGTTGAGATATCGAGCGATAGAATCGTTCCAGTTTGTCTTGTCCAGGCAACCGCACCTTGCCGCCAAGCCAGGGAATCAACGGCGTGCCCATCACCAGCCAACCGCTGAGTACCCCGACCACCGTTCCAAAGGCCACGATGGGGAGCCACCCAGCGGGTAGAAGCGTGTGACCGAATGGCAAGGTCAACAAGGCCAGGACAAAGAGCACCCACAGGCCAATAGCGCGATCGACCAACGTCGTGCCAATCACCTCGGACACGAAGCCAGTCTCTTCATCCTGCATTATCTTCTACACCTCTACTTGTACTGCAACATCCAAAGCCACTGTGCCGACCAAACATATCAATATAATTATCAAAGCTTTGCGGTATTTTGATTTTGGCACTTGCTCACCCTCAATCTAATCCAACACATCCCGAACAAAATAGGTGGGCTTGTTTTGCGCCTCGTAGTAGGTGCGCATAATCATCTCTCCCAACAAGCCCATCATCAAAAACTGCACGCTCAACAATATCAACATGAAAGAGAAAAGAAGCAGTGGGCGGGCGCCAATTTCGTATGCGTGAAAACCCGCCCAGCCGCCTGCGAGACCGTGATAAATCTTGGTCAGGGCCAATCCCAAGCCAATCAGGGTGCCCAACGAACCACTGGCGAAAGCGATAGAGCCAAAAAATCGCATCGGAGTGGAAAAAAAGCCCAACAAAAACGAGACCGTAACCAGGTCTAGGATGACACGAGGAGCGCGCGTCAACGCTCCGTATTTCGACTGGCCAAACTGGCGATCACGGTCATTCACCGGCACCTCGGCCACGCGCGCGCCGATGGTGCTGGCCAGTTCAGGCAAAAAGCGATGCAACTGTCCATAAAGCTGCATATTCTTGACCAGCTCGGTTCTGAATATCTTGAGCGAACAGCCCCGGTCGTGGATCGAGATATGGGAAGCCCGGCTGATGACCAAATTCCCCATTTTGGACAGCAATCGCCGCACAAAGGATTCTTGACGGTTGACACGCCAGCCGGTGACAATGTCATAATCACCCTCGTGTAGCTTGTCCAACAAACGTGGGATGTCGGCCGGGTCGTTCTGCCCATCAGCATCGAGCGTGACGACCAAAGCGCCGCGCGCGTAATCGAACCCAGCAGAAAAGGCCGCGGTCTGTCCAAAATTGCGCCGAAACCGGATCAGCTTGACACAATCATCCCTGGCGTGCAAACTCTGCGCCACGTCATAACTGCCGTCCGTGCTGCCATCGTCGACAAAAATGATTTCGTGGCGCAAGCCCAGTTCTTGCATGACGGCTTTTAGCTGTTCATACAATAAACCCAGGTTTTGCTCTTCGTTATAGACCGGTATAACGGCCGATATATCTATCGGTGAGGCCGATATATCTATCTGCGAGGCCGCCTTTTCCGGTTCAGATACTCGTCCCATGATCCTGTCCACTCTCTATTAGACCTCTCGTGCCCTCCAGAGCGTACACGATCCCGCCCAAGAGGCCAATCACCAGATTGGTCAGCGTATAATTGGCAAGCGACATTGCCGCCGAGACGGCACTCGATACACCCAACGCGCCGAACAACAACACATAAGTCTGCTCGCGAACGCCGAGACCGCCGATTGAAATAGGCAAGGCCAACGAGAAAGAAATAACCGGCGTGAATAGCAGAAACACGCCCAACGGTTGGTCCACATCCAAACCGCGAGCGACTAGCACATTAAAGATGATCAACAACACGTCGAAAACCAGGGATACGGCGCACGCCTTGCCCAATGCCTTGTACCCCAATTGAGATACCGAGCGGTAAAATCGCTCTAACGGAACTTGTTCCGCTTTCTCCTGGCCGGGCAAACGTACCTTGCTTCCCAGCCACGGGATCAACGGCGTGCCCATCACCACCCATCCCCCGACCACCCCGCCCAACGTTCCGAGAGCAATGACCGGCGCCCAGCCGTCGGGCAGCAGCGTGTGGCTGAATGGCAGGGCCACCAAGGCCAATACAAAGAGCACCCACAGGCCAGTGGCGCGGTCAACCAACGTCGTGCCAACCGCCTCGGGCGCGCCTCCGGTCGAGGAGGGCGACAGCGTCCGGGACAGTTCGGCCATTTTGACCGCATCCCCACCCAGGCCGGTGGGCAAAAAGATGTTGAAAAAAGCGCCGATAAAATAGAGTTGCACCAGCCTGCGCAACGGCACATGAATGTCCAGCGCCTGCAACAATACCTGCCAACGTACCGCCCGCAGCGCAGTGCCCGCGATCATCAATATCATCGCCGCTATCAAGTATCCCCATCGCGCCTGACGCGCGACGCTCCACAGTTCTTTCACGTCGATCTGAAAAACCAGCAGATAAACCAGCAACCCCGCACTGACGACGATCTTTAGAATGTTGAATGCGTGTTTTTTCACCAGTTCTCCTAACGCGAGTTCAGGCGCTACGCAGGCGCAGCCCGATCATATACCTCGTCCAGCGCCACACATGCGCGCCGGTAATCGTACCTGGTTTCGGCCAAACGCCGCCCATTGTGCGACAATCGCTGCGCCAGCGCCCGGTCATTCAGCACTCGCAACACCGCAGCGGCGAAATCGCCCGGCTCGTCCGCGATCAAAATATCTTCGCCGTCGGTCACGCCGATCCCTTCGCAGCCCAACGTCGTAGACACGATGGGGATACCCTCGGCCAGAGATTGAAGGATTTTCACCCGCATCCCCCCTCCGGCCAACAGTGGGACGATCATTACGGCCGCGCGTTGTTGGTAGGGCGTGGGGTCCTCCACGTAGCCGGTGACGTTGATCCCCTGGCCGGTATCGTTGAGAGCAAGCAAGTCGGCCGGGGGGCGAGAGCCAACCACGTCAAACTGCACGTCGGGCCTCTGCTGGCGGATGAGGGGATAAATCTCGCGGACAAACCAGTTCACAGCGTCAATGTTGGGCGGCCAGTACATTGTACCGATGTGCAAAATATGGCCGGGTTCAGCCTCTCTCTCGACGACTTGTATCTCGTCCGTGTCGATGGCGATGGGAATGACCGTAGCATCTACAGGCTGTCCGGCCGCTTCTTGCAACGCCGCTTTGTCCTCAGGGCTGACGGCCAGCAGCGCGTCGAACTCGCGCGCCAGCCGTCCCTCGTAGGATTTGAGCAATCGCCAGTCCCGACCCAGCAGCCACTTGCGCGGGCCTGGCGACATCGTAGCCCACAGTCGCTGGTACAGCAGCCACAAAGCGTTGTGCGCATCCATCACCTTGAACGCGCCCGGCACACGTTCGGCGTACTGGCCCATGTTGAGCTGATCGGCGTGGGCCACGTCAAAGTGTTGTTCCGCCGCCAGACGATCTACAAGCGCGCGCATCGCCTGCCGGTCGTCGCGCACCATCATCCAGGGTTGGCCCGTCAGCAAGCTGCGAACCATCGCCAACCCATCCCGCGCGACGTTTCGTTCCATCTGCACGGTATGCACCGCCTGGCAATAATGTTCCAATCGCCGGGCGTGTTCCAACTGGTCGCCGCGCACGAACGACGCCAACGTCACACGATGACGTTGAGACAGATATTTGATCACGTTATAGGTCTTGATCTTGGGGCCACTGTCGGGCGGATAAGGCAAGACCTGGGTAAGCATAAGAACGTTCAAGATGCCACCGTCCCTTTGAATGCCGAGTCCGCACTGGTCAGTGCGCGCCGTAAATCTCGCCAACTGGTGACGAGTCTACCTCTGCGTCCTCCGGTAACAAAGCGCAACAATCCGTAAACGAATATTTTGACCAACGTCATCATATATATCAGTATTTTCAGACAATTCGCAGCGATCTTGCCGTAATGCTTGCGGAAAAAGTAGACACGACTGCGATAGAGTTCGGCTTCCATTCGCTTCTGGCGCTTTTTGCTGCTCTGTCCACCATAGTGGATGATGGGAGCTTGGGGCAAGTACCAGACTTCCCACCCTGCCTGATGAAAGCGGTAGCACCAATCCACTTCTTCGGCGTACATAAAAATGCGCTCGTCTAGCCCGCCAACCTGTTTCACAGCCTCGCGGCGAGCCATCAGGTATGCGCCTTCCATATAGCCCACAATTTTCCGAGGCCCTGCCTCGACCTGCGGCCCATAGCTGGGAAAGCTGGGGCGAATCAGCCAGCGCCCCAACCCACTGAGGATAAGAAACTCGCGCCACAGTGTAGGAAACACGGTGTACGACGCCTGAAAAGTTCCATCAGGATTTAAAAGTCGAACACCGAGAATGCCCGCGTCGGGATGCTCGTCCATGAACCGGATCGTCTCGTCCAGAGAACCGGCCAATGCCTGGGTATCACTGTTGAGCAAAAGCACGTATCGTCCCTGACAACGGTCAAGCGCCTGGTTGTTGGCCCGCGCAAAGCCCACGTTCTCTGAGTTGGCAATGACGTGAACTTGGGGAAATTGCTCCCGAATCACTGCCACGCTGTCATCCGCAGAGGCGTTATCCACTACCCACACGTCGTACATCGACTCGACAGTATCTTCCAGCGACTGCAAGCACTGGACGAGCAAATCGCGGGTGTTCCAATTTACGACGATGACCGATAGGCCCGTCTGTTCTGCGTTCACACAGTTGACCCCTCAATAATCTGGAGATTATCCACTTCGGGCGTTTCTGACGCCAGAATATCGTTCAAAGCCCAGACCATCCCCATAAAGAACCAATTGAACATCGCCGCGTCGAATCCGGTGATTGATTGAGTATAAGCAAACGGGAACAGCCAGTCTCCCAACGCCATGGCAATGATGCAACCGGCGGTCCCGCCTAACACGGCCACCGTCATACTCTCGGCAAAATCACCACGATTCTGGATTTGGCGCCATACCTTGTAACCACCCCGAACCTGCACACCAAAGAACCACAGGATGAAAACAGTGCCCACGATGCCAGTCTGAGCGATGATGTCAATATAGTTGCTGTGGCTCGCCATACCCTCCATAGGGAAATAGCTCATATAGTAAGCGGCATAACCTGCTGGCCCGGTGCCAAAGAGTAGATGCTTGCCGGTCACGCGCCAGTTCACCTCGTAAGCCGCCAGACGGGTGCCCCCGCTTTCCTCGCTTTCAGCTTGGAACGACGTCCGCCAATAATATCCGCCTGCCCCGACGACGATCACAAGCACGACAATCAGAAACAGTTTTTTTGAGCGTAAGAAAGTGATCACGCCAGCCGCCGCAAAAGTGGGCACCCAACCCGACAGCCAACTTGTGCGCAGCCAGAATCCCCAGAACACCCAACCGGCAACGCAGACGAACAAAGCCGCTCTCAAGGCCCAATGCAATCTCCGGTAGAACAAGGCAAACGAAAGGGCAAACGACAGATACCACATCGAGTAAAGGCCCTTGGTATTGATCCACAAAACCCCATTGTAAAACACGATGCGGCGGATGGTATCAGTCGGCCCGATACCCAGATCAATGACCAGCGAAACCGCCAGGCTCACCAGCCCCTCGGCTAAAAAGACCCACACCATAGCCCGTAACCAACGCACGTCCTGCACAAGGTTGGCGACCAACAGAAACGTGGCCGGCAAAAGCGCCATAACCACTGCCGAGGCTACCGCCACGAACGGAGAACCAATATCGTGCACAAACACATCGCGGTAGATCCGCCCCCAAACTAGAGAGACAAAGATGACGATCACAAAAGCCAACAACGGAAAATTCGCCGGGGTCGGTTTCAACGTCAGCCGCTTTTCTTCCACCAACATGCGAACGATCCATATCCCCATCACCCCCATGCAGAGCAACAGGCTGACTACGATTTCACTGGCCGTGCCCGTCGGCAAGCGAACGCGCACAAAGACGCCGGCCAACAACATCCCCACGAGGCCCAACTCGATCTGTCTCAGCACTGCAAAGGCGCCGATGGGTACGATGAGGGCAACAATGATGAAAAAGGGATTCAGCCTGGGTCTGGTCGCCAGGTATCCCACGACGGGCAACGCGCATACCAACCCAACCAGGATACCAACCCGGACCAACGTCGATGCGTGGTAACGGGCAAAGCTTTTTACCGAATTAACCATTCGACTGGGTCTCCTGCCCCACCACCCAACAGAGCAACTGCTCCAATTGACGTGTACACATCTCCCACGAATACCTTTCTTCTACCAACCGTCGCCCGTTGGCCGACAGCTTGGCCCTCAGGTTTTCATCTTTTAACAACTGTGTCAGGGTCCGAGCAAAATCATCGGGGTCATCAGCGATGAGAATGTTTTCCCCGTGCGTGACCTTTAGCCCTTCGGCTCCCTTGGACGTAGATACTACCGGCGTACCCAGTGCCATTGCCTCCAATATTTTGAGCCGCGTTCCGCCGCCTACCTGCAACGGCACGACACACACACAACTCTGAGCCACTGCCGGGCGGATATCGTCCAGATAACCGGTCAATTCAGCGCCACTGCCCAACGGCAACCGCTCCACCGGCACACCATTGTACCCCCCAGTGATACGCAGGCTGATGTTGGGACGTTGAGCCTTTACCAGAGGTAAAACATCGCGAAGGAAAAACTCCATTGCATCAAAATTGGCGTCATAGGTTAGCGCGCCGTTATAGATCAGAGTATCCGGTTTGGGCTGACCGAAATCGCCGGTATTTGCTTCCAGGTCCACACCGTTAGGTACCACGGCCAGCGCAGGGAAATCAGGACGGATACTCAAAATCAATTCTCGTTCTTGTTCAGACACCACGGTACAACCGCTGCACTTGGACAACAGCCCACGCACATAGTTGGCCTGTTTCCACCACATAAGTCTGTAACGAAGCCTAGCGGCCAAATTTTGCGCGTTTACGTATTTTTCGTACAGACTGGCCTGCTCGATCTCTTCACACACCCAAGGAATACCGCCAATCAAATGCGCGTATGGCGCAGCGCGCTGCGTCGCCATTACGGCCACGTCGAATGTTTCGCTGCTTATCGCGCTTTCTACCAGTTTCGCCATCTCTGGGTTGTACGTATCCACCACCGACCGGGGTCGCGTCGAGAACAGTGCCATCACCGCCCGGAGTCCCGTGGGGTTGAACTCTTTGTAGGGTACCGCCGCGACAGACCGGCAATAGGATCGCATCGCGTCCAACCGTTCCTGCGACATGGAACCAGGCGAAGAATAGAACGAAAGCAACGTGATCTCGTGCCGAGAGGCCAGTTGCTTGATGAGATTGTACTCTCGGATTCTGGCTCCATTATCGGGTGGATACGGGTACCACCCAGAGATATAGAGAATCCGCACCAATTAACTCCTGCTCTCTTGTGGGGCGGGCAACTTTCCCCACTGCCCCCGCCCTGCGTCCACGATGGCGCGCACCATAACCCCACGCAGCGGTCGTTTAAGCCGCCACTTGGGCAGCAACGTCCAACTCAACAGCGTGTGTAGGTATTCACCTACGAGTGTATGGAACCAGGGTCGTAACCCTGCCCTCGAGACACGCAGGAACAGCAAGCGGTTACGCGTCATATAGTAATGCACTAGCGGCGAACTCTCCCGTGCATCAAGAGGTATCTTGTGCCACATCTTGGCCGTGGGCACGTGCACGATCTTGAAACCTGCCCGCCGCGCCCGCACGCACCACTCGGTCTCCTCGTAGTAGGTGAAAAATCGGTCATCTAGCAAACCCACTCGCTGCAATACGTCCCTCTTTACCAACAACGCGCATCCGGTGACAAAGTCCATCTCCCTGGGGGTATCGCCAAACTGCCCGGTGTCGCGCTCGTTCAGTCCCAGCATCCACGTCGCCCCCCGTCGCCAGTCGATCTCCCCGCCGGCAGACCAGACGGTCTGTGGCTCCTCATAATAGTAAATGGTCGGGCCGGCAATTCCCACTCGAGAATCAGCCTCGACAGCCTCCACCAGGAGACACAGAAAATCTGGGGCTACCTCGGTGTCATTGTTCAAGAGCAGCGCGTAATCGCTTCCCCGTTCCAGCGCCCATCGCAAACCCACGTTGTTGCCACCCGTAAAGCCCAGGTTCTCCCCGGTTTCGATGAGCGTCACGCCGGGGAAGCGCTCTCGAATGACCGGGGGCGACCCATCGGTAGAGCCGTTGTCTACCACCAATATCTCACAAGCGTCAGCATTATCCAGATGCGCCAGCGACGCCAGGCACGCCAGCGTGTCCGCCAGCCCGTTCCAGTTGAGGATGATGATCGTCACCAGGGAAGGTGTTCCAGGCATTGCGGCTCCTCGTCCTCACTCGGCCTTGCCCGTTACCGAGCGGTAAGCCGCTTGCAACTCGACCATCTCCTCTGCGACGGATTTCACTGGACCGATGCCCTGTCGCAATCGAGAAAGCAGACCAGGGTCATCAATCAACTGACCCAGTTTGTCCGCCAGACTCGACGCGTCGCCGGGCGCAAAGTGCAGCCCGTTCACTCCATCCTTGACCAGTTCGGCCATTCCCCCCAGGTCAGAGACGATCACGGGCGTGCGGTGGGCAAACGCTTCCAGAATCGTGTTGGGGCTGTTCTCGTACCACACCGACGGCACGACGATGACGTCCAACCCCTGCAGTACCCGGCTGATCTCTGTCCGCTCGTACACGCCTGCCAGACTCAAACGCGCGTCCTGGCGGGCTATCTGCTGCAAGCGATGTGTATAAGCCGGAAAGGGAGTCGAATCGCCGTATGCCTCGACTTTTAGGGCCGCATTGGGCAGTTGCCGAACGGCCTCGAACAACGTATGCACTCCCTTGTGCGGCGCGATTTGTCCCAGGTACCCGATCCGCAGATATTCGCTTGGGGTCTTGTTCAAAAGCTCTGGTGTCAAACCAGGAAAGTCACGTCCCTGACGAGAAAAAATGATCCGTTCTGCTTTTACACCAGCCTCAATAAACAAATCGCGCAAGAATTGAGATGGACTGATGACAGCATCCACGCAATTGAGCGTTTCCCCAAGGAACGCCGTTCGCGCCTGGATCTGAGTTGCGCGGCTTCTCTGGTTCTGCCAAAAGACGTCCATCAACGCGGGAGCTATTTGCCCCGGCAGGCGATAGCGGCGCTTCTCTTCGCCCAGGCAACGGGCGCAGGTGGCTGCGTCAAAAGGCGGGGCGCAGAGTTGGCCGTTGCTGCGCAGCAACGTAATGCGCGGACACAAGAACCAGAAATCGGTCAGCGTGAGCACCGTCGGGATCTGCAAATCCCGCGCCGCGCGCAACGCGCTCCCCGACATCAGATAACCGCTGATGAGGTGTAAAAGATCGGGCGCGAGATCGTCCAGATACTCGCGCAGATGCGCCCCGACCCAGGGGTTATCATACTCCCATCGAAACGGATGCGGCGCGGCGTCCAGGTTAAAGCACAAGCGGCGAACCGTCACACCGTCGTAAGTGTCGTCCTCAAAAGTCAGGCCATGTGCGTTCCCGGCGTCAATAGCTTCGACGCAGACCACCCACACATCGTGCCCCCGGCCGCGCAACCGGACAGCCGTGCGGTAAGCACGCAACTCGGCGCCGCCGGTATAACGCGGCGGGAAGTGATGCACGGCGATGACGATCTTCACCGCGCGCCGCCCCTCGCCAATCGCTCCATCACCATGTTGCGCAGAAACACCAGCTCCCGGCGTTCGACGCCCCCCAGGGCCAACAAAGCCACGACGTAAGCCGCAGCGCCAGAACCGATCAAAGCCAAAAGCCCCATCTTGGAATCAATCACGCCAAAGGCGGTCATCTGGCACAGGAAAAAGACCACCGCTCCCATCGCCGCCGCCGCCAGAGCGACCCGTAGCAACACTCTCCACCGCCGGCCCACCAAACGCTCGTTGCCAATGAGCCTCCAATACTGCACCAGGCGAATCGTTCGCCCGGCGACCAGGGCCAGTGCAGCGCCCAGAATCCCCACAGTTGGCACCAGGGCTAGATTCAGCACTATGGTGATGAGCGCATTGATCACGTTCACTCTGGCCGCCGGACGCTCCAGATGCAGTGTGCTCGCCACTCGCCCAAAAAGTTCCAACAGGAAGAGGCCAGGGAGAGCCCAAAGTGTCACTTGCAACACGGGGATAGAATTTACGAACATTTCTTCGTAGAGCGTGATGATAATCCGATCTGCCAGCACCGTGCCGCCTACGACAATCGGCAGGCAGACGATCAACAAATACTTGATAGACTGCCACACGACTCGGGGCAAAGATTCGGGGTCCTCCGTATAGCTCCGCACCATTGAAGGATACATCGCTATGGCGATACTCTGAGCAACAAGCAAGACCATATTGATCAATGTCCAAGGTACATTATACCAACCGACTGCGGCGTCGGTCAGCACGAACGATATCAGCACCGTGTCGAAGCGTTGCATAAAGACGTACGAGATGCCACTGATGCCAAAAGGCAGCGCTGCCAGGAACAGCCGGGACCAATGACGCACCGAGAGGATCATTCGTCCCACGCCTAATCTGAACAGCGTCCATCCGGAGAGCAACACCATTGTTGCCACACCCGCTAAAGAGGCAATAATCAAACCAATAAATCCCATACCCCTCATCAATAGCAACACACCCAATCCCCAAAACACCAATTGATTGACTAGGGTAAAAATAGACGTATAATCCAAACGCTCACGAGCAGTCAGGGCGCTATTCAACGGTCCCTGGAAAGCATAAAGAATCAGACCGGCGCTGGCGATGAGGATACCCAGTACCATATCGCTCTCTTTCCCCAGCCATAAAGCCGATAAGGGAGCAATAAGCGTGACAAGCAACGAAAACAGGACGCGAATGGCTATAATGTCGGGCAAGAGCTGAGAAGTCTGTCCACGATCCTTCGCCATCTCCCGTACCGCGTAGGGCGACATGCCCCAATCAGTGAAAATGGCAAAGATAGCCACGTAGGCCATCACGGCTGAATAGCGGCCAAAGTGCACGTCCCCTAATCGGCGCACTACGTAGACGTTGAACAGAAAAGCCAAGACCTTTAGCGCCACCTGCACACCCAGCACAAATGCCGAGTTACGCGCAACTGTGGACATTACGCTCCCGACGGGAGCCTCGTGATGTTGCAAAACGACCGGCTTATGGCAGCCAGTCGTGGTCACTGCATCTTTCATAATGAGCGCCAATTCCCCAAAATAGCGTCTTGCGCCTCCAACCTGGCCCAGAACGCTCTACCCATACCCATTCTCTTCCACATAGATCAACTTGCTCCCCTGCGGACTAAAACCAAAGTCCACAGGCCGCAGGTCCGGCAGCGCCTCGCAAATCTCCGCGTGCCTCTCTGGCGGCGCGTAGAGCAGCAAGAACCCCCCGCCGCCCGCGCCCAGAATCTTGCCGCCGATGGCCCCGTGCGCCCGCGCCCGCTCGTACCACTTGTCAATGCTGGGCTTGCTGATCCCACTGGCCAGACGGCGCTTTTCCAGCCAATTGGCGTGCAACACCTCGCCAAATCCTCCCAGGTCGTTGCGCGCCAGGGCCTCTCGCACCTGCCTGGCGTAACCGACCATCCGGCGCAAACCAGCCTGTTTTTCCTCGTCGGTTTTGGTGTTGTGCGATTGCTTTTCCAGGATACCATCGGCGCTACGCACCAAGCCGGTGTAGAGCATCAATAACCCCTCTTGCAACTGCTCCCGCGTCTCCGGCTTGCAAATTATCGGATCAACGAACACACTCTCATCAGGATTAAAACGAATGAACTGCAAGCCACCGTAGGCGGCGATGTACTGATCCTGCTTGCCGATGGGCTTGCCGCACTGCTCAATCTCAATCTGACACGCTTCGCGGGCCAACCTCTCTGCACCGGCCAGGTGATTTGCATAAGCGTAAAGCGCGTTCAACAACCCCACCGTATAGGTGCTCGAGGACCCGAGACCAGTACCTCGAGAAGGAATATCAGAGATCGAGGTGATCTCAATCGCTCCCTCAATGCCCACCACTCTCAGCGCTTCGCGGATCAATTCGTGTTGCACCTCATCCACGCCGCCCACGATCTCGGTGCGCGAATAGCTGGCCCGAATCTTTTGGTCGAACTTTTGGTTGACGGTGATATAAATGTATTTGTTGATGGCCGTACTCACCACAGCGCCAGATTCTTTTTGGTAAAAAGCCGACAGGTCGCTTCCCCCGCCCACAAAGCTGATCCGTAGAGGTGTTCGTGAGATAATCATACTGTTTCCAACTCTCCTAGCCTCAAAAAACCTGCAGCAATTCCCGTTTTGTAGCCGCGATTTGGAAATCGCGTGTATTTTGCCGCGTAAAGCGTCCTGCGCGATTGCGAAATCGCGGCTACGATCTGGCTTTTCTCCCATAACGGGAATTGCTGAAAAACCTGTATCATAGCACCGGCCGAGCGCCCCGGAGTAAATTCCAGTAAGGGCGGGGAAGCCCCGCCCTTACCAATCCCCTCGAAACACATTCTACGACCAGCGCTCACGAAACAATGAGATGAACCACACCTCGCTGCCGCCTATACCTTCGCTTTAAGCTCCCACGTATCCTCGAGCATACGCTCAAGTCCGCCAGGGTCTATCCGCCACCACAGCTGCCACTTCTTAGTCGCAGGCAATCGTCCGCTCTTGCACCATCGTCGGGCCTGATCCTTGCTGACACCCAAGCGCGCCGCCGCCTCACCCAGCGTCAACCACGCGCCATCACGACTTGTTCCCTTCTGCTTCTGTTCTCCGCCCTCTTGGTCGGAACTGTAGTGATAGCTGCTATCCAACTTGGCACGATTGACCGTAAGGCCTAGCAGATTAACCTCTCGCTGATCAAACCCAAGCAACCGTTCCTTGGCCTGCTGGATCGTCTCGCGCCTGGTAACCCCCGCACTCACCACCAGAACTGTGCCCTCAACCAGAGTCGCCAAAATCATGGCATCAGGAGGGCCCAAGACGGGAGGGCTATCAATCAAAACCATATCCATCTGGCTTCCCAAGGAATCCAGTAAAGCAAAAAGACGTGGCGAGGTCAACAGCGTAGCCGGGTCCGCCGGGGGACGGCCAGCTGGCAAAAGGTATAGATTATCAAAGTCCGTCTCTAGTAACGGAACGGACAATAAGCCTTCATCATCAACTTTATGATCGCTGAGAACATCGGCCAGGCCTGTGACATTAGGCCGGTCAAAAAGTTCGTGCAACGAAGGCCTGCGCATGTCTGCATCAACCACAATGACGCGATTTCCAGCCGCAGCAAGTACAACAGCCAAGTTAGCAATAACAAAACTCTTGCCTTCCGAGGCTCCTGGGCTGGTCAAGAGCAACACCTTGTAGGGCTGATCGGGGCGCATGAGAAAAACGCTGGCTCGCACCGCGCGAACACCCTCAGCCACCGGGCTCAATGGGTTATCAGAAGATAAAGCGTTTTTCCTCGACACCTGAGGTACAGCACCTAAAACGGGCAAGCCTAGAACTGACTGTACGCCATCTCCTTCCCAGCGCAATGAAGTATCCAGGAACTCTATCAACAAGATAGCGCCCAACGCCAATACAAGCCCCGCCGCCCCGGCCACAGCAACGATGAGTTTGGCCTTGCTCGGAATTGGCCACTGGGGCGTCACGGCTGGCTCAAAAAGCGCAAGTGCGTTGGGTGACTCGGCACGATAGGAATTAAACAAGTCAGCATACGTGGACTGGTAGGTAGATTTCACCTCTTCCAACGCGGCAATTCGATCCTGTACATCCTGAATCTCGGCGGCTGAGGTTAATTCAGACAGGGAGGCGGTCAATTCCTCAATCTGACCACCTACATTCCCGACCTTTGCTTCAAGCTCTTCCAACTGGCGTCGAATGAACTCTTGCTGTTCGGGATCGCTCCCCCCTGAAGCCGGGCTCCGGCGAATAAGCTCATCGGCCAGTGCATTGGCAATCAATGCCGCCGCCTCAGGATTAGTGTCTGTCACCTGTATTTCCAAAAGCTGGGCTCCTGAATAGAATCCAGTCCCAATTTGTGCAGCTAACTGTTCAGGAGTTCTCTCTAATCCCAGCCGTTCAATGACAGCTTCAACAACAGGCCCTTGCCTGAGCAACTCAGCATAGGCAGCGGCCAGAGTATTGCCGAGTCTGATCGCCGTTTGGTCTGGGTTGGGGTCTTGGAATATACTGGCGCCCACCATGATCGTTGCTTTAGCCTGATAGAGGGCAGGCTGTTGAGCAGTAAAATAGTAGCTGATCACCGCCGGGATGATGACGCTAATTACAAACAGCCACCACCACTTGCCGAGGAGGCGCACATACTGAGCAACTTGCTTGTTCATGCCCGCCCCATATCAGTGCCGTTGCTATCCGGCTCAAGAGTCCCGTTACCTGCAAAATAGTAGCCCACCCCCCATCGTGTGTGTATGTAGTGTGGGTCAGATGGATCATCCTCAACCTTGCGCCGCAGGTAGCGGATGTACACACTGAGGTAACCTACCTCCTCCGCGTATTCCGGCCCCCATACACTAATGAGCAACTCCTTGTGGGGCACGATCTGCCCCTTGTGGCCCACCAGACATAACAACAAACGCGACTCGGTCGGCGTGAGGTTGATCGCCTCTCCCTGTCGCATGGCCGTCCCATCCCTCAGGTCAATGTGAAGAGTGCCATCATCATAGACATCTCTCCAGGTATCGGGAGTGCTCACTCTAGCACGGCGAAGAACAGTAGAAATACGCGCTTTCAACTCGTCGAAACTGCATGGCTTGGTCAAATAATCATCAACCCCCAAGGAAAAGCCCTTGAGAACGTCCTTCTGATCTGACCTGGCGGTAAGCATGATGATCGGGGTGTCGCACATATGCCTGAGCCGCTGGCACACGAGCCATCCATCCATCTCTGGCATTGCAACATCCAATATGATGACATCAGGACGGGTCTCGTAGGCCCTCCGAAGCCCGTCCTTGCCATTATCTGCAGTGACAACCGTGAACCCCTCCCGCTCCAGCCCAAGCTGCAAGAGTGTAAGCAAACCAGTATCATCATCAACTACCAAGACTTTCTTGTTCATCATATTCACCTCAGTAGCAGACTGCTAAACTCGGTCATGACTCTGATAGAAAAACAGACTGCTATACACTATCGTTCCTTTTCTACCTCACAAACCACTCGTATTTCTCTTTGTTACTGATTGTACTACATGCAGATTTGAACCCGGTTGGTGAAACGCCAGAATCGGAGGGGTAAACCCAAAACCCCATTCTCGGCATCAAGCTCATCATGCCGGGTACGCTGGATGAGTTACTTTGCGCCAAAGTCAGTCACGGGGCAACACACATTCACCGACACCATACAGCAACTATGCAATCAAACCACTAAAAAATTCCTAGAACGATTCCTAAATCTTTACTAAGATAACAGGAATTTGTATAAAGCAGGTGAATAAAAAGTCACAAAAATTAAAAAAGCCCTCTTCCAGAGAAAGAGGGCCAAGAGACCACGCTTGAAACTACAAAAAGTCGCCCGTATCAAAATAATACCCCTCACCCCAAACAGTGTTAAGATACCGGGGAGATTTGGGGTCCGGCTCAATCTTTTGTCGTAGCCGATAAATGCACTGCTTCACCAAGTCTGGTTCGCCGACACGTTCGGCTCCCCATACCCGAGTCAAGATGGCATTAGTGTTGAGCACCTTGCCGACGTGACGGATCAACAACCGGAGCACCTCAAACTCTTTAGGGGTCAGATACACAACCTTCTTCCCGATCACCAGTTCATGACGACCACAATCCAGCATGATCGAGTCAGTGGCAAAAATGAGGTCACCCGCCTTGTCAGTCTGTTCTTTCGCTCGGCGGAGACAAGCCATGAGACGGCCAACCAACTCCGAGCGGTCAAACGGCTTGACCAAGTAATCATCCGCGCCCAAGGAAAGACCCTTCACAATGTCCTCAAGAGTGCCCTTAGCTGTGAGGAAAATGATGGGTACTTCGGTCATCTCCCGCAGCCGGCGGCACACTTCAAACCCATCCATATTGGGCATCATCACGTCTAACAAAATCGCATCGGGTTGAGCCTGATAGGCAATACGCAACCCAGAAAGCCCATCTTGAGCCACCACGGTATCAAAGCCCTCGGCATCCAACATGAGCCTTAGTATCTCTAACTGCCCAGGTTGATCATCTACTGCAAGAACAGTAAAGCGCTGACGCATAATCTTGTCCCCAATTCAGAATAATCGTAATAAAATTCCTAGGTATTATACTACAGAAAACCTACCATTGCAACGATTGCCGTTCGGTGACATTATCTTTTGATTTGACAGGCCGACCTAATGTACTTGCGAGATTTCTAGAGCGATCTGCCCTGATAAGCGTGCGCCTTTCTCAAAAATATGCGCCTGGGCAATAGAGTGGTATAATTGAACTCAAGGCGCCCGCAACCAGATGCTCCTGATTAAAACAAGCGGAAAACGAGTAATTGAGGAGGGCATTGTGAACAAAGAAACCAGCGAACAAGCTAAGGGATATCGTTTATCCCCCAAAACCCTACGCGAGCGCATCGAACTGAAGCAGAAAGAACTCGATCTGACCCTGGCAATTGACCACATCCGCGACACCGTGATTGAGCCAGCGGCAATGCTGGCTGCCATCGCCAACGTCATCACCGACCACCTCCAAGCCAATCTCTGCCTGCTGTGCCTGTTGGACCGCGAGACGGGGAAAGTAGAGCTGAAAGCGATCAACGACCACAACGAACAATCCAGCCTGATGGGATCAGCCATCATCCAAGAACTAGCCACGCGGGCCACAGAGGCCGACGACGTTGCCCTATGGGAAGGGAACGAAATACTGCCAGAGTCAGACTTGGCAAAACTGCCAGACGGTCTGCAACTGGCAGCCGTCCCCATCATCATGGGAGCGGAGGAACGATTGGGCGCATTGTTGCTCACCCGCTCTCAGCCCCCCTTTGATCAGAATGACGTAGAATTACTCAGAACCGCAGAAAGCCAAATAGACTCGGCTGTGATCCAAGGGTATGCCTACTACGACCTCCAACAACGCAACAAAGAACTAGAGACCATCTACCGTGTAGACCGCATTCGCGACCAGCACATGCCCTTCGACGAAATGCTCAACTCCGTGCTCCAGGAACTGCGCTCGGTCGTCCAGGCCGAGGCCGGCTTTGTCATGCTCTACAACCAGACCGGAAAACGACTGGAGTTACGCGCCGCCACCCACGACGACTTCTTCAGAGTATCACCCTACCACGAGGTGGTGAAACAGATAGCCAACGAGTCACTGCGGGCGGCAGAAATGATCTGTCGCAACGATCTGGGCGATGCGCTGCGCTCAATGCTGTGCCTGCCCCTGATCCTAAATAATGAAGTCATCGGAGTCTTGGGCGTCGTCAATCGCTATGGGTCGCGCGGGTTCAGAGCCGATGATCGCCGCCTGCTGAGCGCCATCGGCAGCCAGATGGACACCGCCATCTTTGAGAGCCTGGAACGGCGCCGGCTGCGTCAAGTGCTTGGGCGGTCGGTAGACCCGCGTGTGATGGAACGGTTGTTAGCCAACCCCGACGTGGACTTTCTCAAAGGGGAGCGTTCTGTGCTCACCGTACTCTACGCCGACTTGCGTGGCTCCACCAGTCTATCCGAGAGCACGGATCCCGGGTTGCTGGTAGGATTCGTCAACGACTACCTGGCCCGAATGACTGACGTCATCCTATCGCACGAGGGTACCCTGGATAAATTCGTCGGCGACGAGGTGATGGCCCTGCTCGGCGCCCCTTTTCCCCAACCAGACCACGCCCTGCGCGCGACGCGCGTCGGCCTAAAGATGCAGATGGCTCACCAGGCCGTGATGGAAAACTGGCGAGCGCGCGACATTGAGCCGGCCCCCATCGGCGTCGGCATCGCCACCGGCGAGATGATCGTCGGCGAGATGGGCTGCCCACAACGCACCGACTATACCGTCATCGGGCCGGCCGCCAACCTGGGATCGCGTATCTGCGACGCGGCCCAGGCCGGGCAGGTACTCGTCAGCCAGGCCACGTATGACCTGATCGAGAATCAGGTAGAAGCCACCCCCGTCACCGGCCTGGAACTAAAAGGTGTAGACCATCCCATCACCGCATACCACGTCACCCGCATCCTCGACTAACGCTTACGCATTACGCCCCATGAGCATCATCCTGATGCGCCTGCTCGAATCCACCCCTAGCCGCTACGACTGGGGCATTCGCCTCCTGACTCTGGGCCGGGCAGAACGCGCCTACAACCACTTGGCCGCCCAAATCGAGCCTGGCTGGCGCGTGTTGGATTTGGGAACCGGAACCGGCGCGCTGGCTCTGCGGGCAGCGGCGCGGGGAGGCGAGGTGATCGCGCTGGACGTCAACCCGGTGATGCTGGCGATAGCCCGCCAAAAGGCAGAACTGGCCGGAATTGCAGATTGCATCACCTGGCGAGAGATGGGCGCAGCGGAACTGGACACCTTCCCCGCTGACAACTTTGACGCCGTCTGCTCCGGTATGTGCTTCTCCGAGCTAACCCCCGACGAGCGGCGCTACGCCCTGCGCCAAACCCTGCGACTGCTACGCCCCGGCGGACTGCTCCTGCTGGCTGACGAAGTCCGCCCCCAGCGGCTCTGGAAGCGACTGCTCATCGCCGCCCTACGCGCTCCCCTGGCCGCCGTCACCTGGCTGCTCACCCAGACCACCACCCGCGCTGTGCCCGACCTGCCGGGTCTGGTCGAGGCGGCCGGGTTCGAGGTGACGGAGGTGCGAGTCGGGCTGATGGGTTCCTGGGCCGAGATATCGGCGAAACGCCCGAAAAGAGAAATAAAATGACGCTACCCTACCCGCTCCTTTGGCTCCTCACCTCCGCTTTCCGCTTCTTCCCCTGGCCCGCCAAACCCGGGCTGCAAGCCGTGGGGCAACCGGGGACGGATTCTCCCGTGTTCCTCACCGGCAATTTTGCCCTCACCGTGGCCCGGTTGAAGCGAGCGCTGCGCGGGCTGGACGGATGGCTGCTGGTCGCCAACAGCCGGGGCATCAACGTCTGGTGCGCGGCCGCCGGCGGACACCTCACTACCCACGACGCCATCTCTGCCCTCAAGACCAGCGGCATCGCCGAGCGTGTTGCCCACCAGCGCGTGATCCTGCCCCAACTGGCCGCCACTGGCATCGAGGCGGGCCAGGTGCGCGCGCGCACCGGCTGGAAGGTGATCTGGGGACCGGTGGACGGGCGCGACCTGCCCGCCTTCCTGCAAGGTGAAGAAACCCCCGCAATGCGCCAGGTTCGCTTCGACCCCCAGCAGCG
>Ga0164310_10000561_pt1 | contig 19875 bp, 20 predicted proteins | sample GuaBasSedimGuay1_FD_121795 | JGI IMG/M metagenome (GOLD analysis project Ga0164310, IMG submission 121795) | Subseafloor sediment microbial communities from Guaymas Basin, Gulf of California, Mexico - Guay1, Core 4569-9, 0-3 cm | ecosystem: Environmental > Aquatic > Marine > Hydrothermal vents... | reverse complement strand
TGTGTTATCCCGAAATAACTTCCTTCTAGAAAAATCGATAAGCAATATAGATTATATGAGGAAGTTAAATCAACGGAAAATCCGTTGGATTATCAGAGAGATGGAAAAGGGAGAAAGATCGGTGTATCGGATTGCGAAATTGCAAGATATCTCTTCACGATGGGTGCGGGATCTGTATTGTTCTTACAGGGATACTGGTGAATATCCATATCCCAAAAAACCTGGTCGTAGATCACGTCCAATATCAAATGATGAAAAACAGATAGTATTAGATATCAGAAAGGAACATCCTTTGTGTGCTGTGATTCTTGAAAAGATTCTTGCAAACAGGGGAATCAAGATGTCACATAATAGAATACATAAGATCCTTAAGGAAGAAGGTTTAGCTATGAATCATCCTAAGAAACAGAAACAACGGAAATATGTTCGTTATGAACGTAAACACAGTAACAGTTTATGGCATACAGATTGGTTTGAATATAAGGAGGATAAAATGATTAATTTTGAAGATGATGCATCACGATTCATCACTGGATTTGGAGTATTTACTAATGCAACATCAGAGAATTCAGCATCTATTTTCGAGCAAGCTGTTGAAAGATATATCTGTCCAAAACAGGTCATGACTGATCATGGTACTCAATTTATCAGTCTTCCAAGAGATACTTGCCCAGATCCAAAACCAAATATATTTCAACAAATTTTAGAACAATATCAAGTGAAACATGTTAAAGCAAGAGTAAAACATCCACAATCAAATGGAAAAATGGAAAGAGCAGGTGGAACACTAAAAAGATTATATCAACATTTCAATGACTGGACCCGAACTGTTTTGTATTACAACTTTGAAAGACCACATATGAATTTACAAATAGAACAGTGTGAAACACCATTTCAAGCATATGTAAGAAAACTTCACTATAAAAGAAGGGAACAATTCATAAAAACTCATCAGAAGCTAGTGAAAACATGGGCTCCAGAATATTTAAATGGGAAGTGAACTGATTTATGACAAATAAAAAATACTCGAAGGAACTTAATTCAGGATATGACACAAAATATTTTTGTGATAATACATTATGCCTATTTTACTAATTTGACAAAGTCAAGTTAATTAAGGCATCAATAATCCAAACTAAGAATTGGTTTTTAAAAAGTATTCTAATAAATAAAAAATTATTTTCCCGACTTTTTGGAATTGAAATTGCTAATGGGTCAGACCAATCGCTTTCTCCCCCATGTTCATCCATTGCTTTTACATGGATTATGTATTCTCCCTCTTCATTCCAAGTATGAGGCGTTTTTATTGTTTCACCAGATTTGTACTGCATTGTCCATTCATCAACTGCTTTATCTCCGTCCCAATCCCACCCATATTGAATCAAATCACCGTTTGGATCTGTGGAATAAGTTGAATATTTATAGTTTTTACCATGAATATTAATTGCGCTTCCTTGTGGTCGCAAAGGTATTGTGGGAACTCCCCAGGGACGGATTAATGGATATCTATCTTGCGAACCTGTCCCAGGTATTTCATATGGTTCATCAACTATCCCATCACTAAATGATTCATCTTGATCAGGTCCACTGAAATAATCATATGCACTTTCACTAGAATCATCATAATCAGACCAATAATTACCGCCATCTGGATATCCATTATCCCAATTATTCATACCATTGATATCAAACGCACTTCTATGATTATCAATAAGAAAGTTATGATATAATAAATTATTAAATGATGAACCTAAGTAAATTCCATCAAAATTACTTAAAGTAATTGTATTTTCTCTAATAAGATTGTCATCTGACGAGCTAAGATAAATACCATTTAATGAATTTTCTATATTATTTTGAATAATCAAATTATTTAATGAATCATAAAATGTAATACCTGCATCCGATATATCATTAAGAGAAATATTATTTTCATTTGAATTTGAAAGAAGAATTCCTTCTTTGAATTTATTGCAAATAATTGTATTTTTATAAATAATATTTTTATTTGAATTTGAGAGAACCAGACCATTTTGTTGATTATTTATTATTGTGTTTTTCTTTATTTCGTTGAATGTTGTTGTATCACAAATAAGACCATCCTGATTGTGATTTAAAATATTATTTGTAAATACATTTGTACTTGATCCTTCAACGAGGATTCCTTCTAAAATATTGTCTGAGATGTTATTATTTGAAATATTGTTTCGATTACAAGCTAAATTAAGGTACACACCTTTGGTATTTTCTGAGATCACATTCTCAAAAACATCATTTATTCTTGATATGGATAATGATATTCCAATATTATTTTCTTGAATGAAATTTCCATTAATTGTGTTATACCAAGAGTCATTTACAAAGATTCCATCTGCAGAATTTGAAAAAATATCATTTTCTTCAATTATATTATAAATTGCTAAATCAAGTGATATCCCAATTTCATTGTTTTGGATGTCGTTTCCTGAAATTGAATTATAATTCGAATTAAATATGTGAATTCCATTTTTATTACTTGAAATATTATTATCAATAATATTGTTATCTTCTGATTCGAAAATATAAATTCCTACATTATTTTCAAAGAAAATATTTCCTGAAATTAATTGACTATTAGAATGGATTTCAATACCTGCATTCGAAGTTCCATTTGCACAATGTTGAATTATTAAACAAGTTAATGAATTTTGTTTTGATTCTATTATTATGCACGAATCATTATATCCTCCATCAATAATAGGGGGTCCTGTGTCACTTCCAATCCCCAATTCAAAATCAATACCAATAAAATTTAGATTTTCCTTATTGATTATGATATTTTCATAATATGTTCCACTATAAATTTTAATGACATCTCCAGTGATTGCAGCATTAATTGCTTCTTGAATATTATTAAAATCACCATCGCCTTCATTATCAACAATCCAAGTGCGATTACTTATATCAATTGCAGAAATGATATTTTCATTATCCTCATCAAATGAAATCATAAATATAAAAATACTAAGAAGAAGGAAAAAAATTCCAACTGTTATTGTTTTTTTTGAAATATTATTAGCCGTACCACTGCCCCCTATTGAATTATTATTTTTGCATTATCTATAATTATATTATAAATTATCTTCTGCCCCTTTGAAGATCTGAGAGAGTTATTAATAAGTATATAATTATCTATTTATATATTTTTAGTTACTTTATAATAAAAAGAGTGGAAAAGGAGACGGATTATTGTCAAATCAACGATATTTTACTTAATTAGGGACCAAAAATGGCCCAAATCCAATACCTTGTACACTCTGTATAAGGTGCCCAACAGTTACTGTTACTGAAATAGGACCAAAGCCAAAGAAAAAGTCTGTTTGAATTTCTTCTGTTTCTCCTGCATCAATTCTAATAATTCTACCTTTTTTACTTTCTGGAACCGCAAAGCCGTCTAATTCAATCGCCCATTTCACATTTTCTTCTGGTGCATTTCCTGTATTGGTTACAGATGTTTTTATTGTGAATCCCAAAGAGATTTCATTAAGTTCTAAAATGGGTGTTGGACCAACTTCACCTATGAAGAGATCATGATTTTCATTCCTGTTATCTGTCCAAACGCCATATTTCCCTGAAGAATCTATATTTCTATATCCATCTACAACTGTTCCACTTATATCATTAATCTGTATTGGTTCATTCCAACTTGTTCCAGCATTCTCCGTTTTTGATTCATATAGATTGCCATCTCTAACAAATAAACAAGCTGCTTTTTCACCGTCAGATGTTATCACTGGATTTAACTCATCTACAAATGAATTTGATACAATGTTTTTTCTCCAATAATGTCCAGATGTTGAAGAATAACAAACGATATCTTGATTTCCATTAGAATCATCTTGACAAACTATGTATGCATATTTACCACTAACCGATATTGAAGGATTAATAACATTTCCACTACTATGTGAAACTTGGTTGATTCTCCAATTTTCAAAAACCGTCTCAGTGCTTGGACAATATGCCACATAAATTTCACTTTCTTCACCTTCTGTTTCAATCTGATATGCTATAAAGATTTTATCTCCTGAATCCGCAGTGATATGTGATATTGGACGGCTATTACCATCTTTGTCCGTATTTATCATGTACATTCCTGGCCATGTATCTAATCCAGATTGGCTATTCCAGAAAATTACAACAGTGTCTTCTAAATTATATTCATGATATGAAAAATCAACAACACCTGCCAATGCAATAGTACTGATTCCATATGTTGTCACCGCAGTATTCTTTACATACGAAATTTCTGGTGATAAATCAAAATGATACATTACCCAACTTTCTGGTAAATTAACATTTACATAATCATGTAGATACATGGTTGATTCAAGAACGTCAACCTCATGAGTACCATATGCTCTTAATCCATCAGCCATCATACTAATATCTGGACAAAACTCATAAGTGTCATCACTGCTCCAAACCCAAATATCATCATCAGTCCATGTTCTACCACCATCACGAGATCGTTGGATATATATGTCACCTTCAGGCGAAAAAGGAGAATCACTATAATCATAAATAATGAAAGGATTTTTATTAACATCAATTGCAAGAGAAGGATGACCTTCTTGACCTTCACTGGTAGTAATCTGAAAAATTGAATCTGTGGGAATTGTTAATGGTGAAATTATCTTTTCATTGCGCTCATCAATATTTGTTGAATTTAAGGAATTGTAAGTTAAAATTTGAGTATTCAAACAAATTTCCTTCTTTATTGTCATTGATTCGGGCAATCTATTAATTTTCATTATTGATGTTGAAGAATCTAAAAATGCTACGCTAATTGAAGTTGATATAAGCATTATTAAAATTATTAAATAAATTAAAAGAATTATTTTTTTCATATGAAGCCCCTTTAATACAAATATATAGAATATTAGTATAAATATTTATCCATATATATAAATCTATTTTAAAAGAGTTTGACTTTCACAGAGGGAAAAAATTATTCCATTTGATTAGTGTCAATTTCTTTGATTTCAGATTCACCCATTAATGAAATATATTTTGGATCGATGCCATCAGTAACACAAACATCATCTGTTGCCTGATATATTTGAATTCCATCTTTACGAGTTTTTACGCCGTCAACTCTTAAAATAATTGGTGACTCTGATCTAACTTTTCCTGCTTCAATAGCCTTTTTAATACTAGTGCTTAAATGTACTTTTTTCCGATCAATAGGATGAATGCCAGACTCTATAACAATATCTGATTCTTCTTCTGTTACAGGGTAAAAAAACTCGTCATTATCTGCTAAGGGCAAGTCAGAGAGATCTACATTGATGGAATGTCCATATTTTGCCCGGATCATTCCTCCATCTATTTGATATCGTCCCCTTGGATCTGTTTCTACAAGTGCCTTGATATGATGCGGACGTAGCCAATTAAACCCTGATCTACTTGTCCCCATTGCATCAATCAATGATGAAATATCTACAAACCCATGTCCATCCATTATAAGGCCTATTTTTTCAGGAAAATGACGGAGAGCACCAGCTATAATTCGGCTTAATGCATTTAATTCACGGTCATTCATTAGAAACCGACCTTTCTCATGACATACCGGACAGTTTTCTCCACGAAAATATCCATGTTCTTCACATTGATTCATCATAATCGATCAACACAGGTAATATTGTTCCAAGTATAAATTTTTGTACTACGTATACATATAGGTTTTTGGTGACGCAGTGGAAACAAAAGAGATGAAAAGAATCGCAGCACAAAAAGCAGTGGAATATATAGAAGATGATATGATTGTTGGACTAGGAACAGGGTCAACTGTAAAATATGCCTTGGAGTATCTTAGCAAACGTATACAAGAGGGATTGTCGATAAAAGCAATTCCTACATCTATTGAAACAAAAAGAATCGCTCAAAAAGAACAGATAAACATTGTATCCCTTTTAGAATATCCTGAGATTGACATTACAATTGATGGTGCTGATGAGGTTGATTCAAATCTTAATTTGATTAAAGGTGGTGGTGGGGCATTGGCACGGGAAAAAATAATTGCGTATCATTCAAAGAAGGTCATCATTATTGCTGATGATTCAAAAGTAGTTAAGATGCTTGGAATTAATTTTCCGTTACCTGTTGAAGTATTGAAATTTGAATGGGAATCTACAAAAAGAGCATTGGAAACTTTTGGTTGTGATGCTAAAATAAGAAAAATATTTGATGATCCTTTTATCACAGATAATGGAAATTATATTGTTGATTGTGAATTTGAAAAGATTAATGATCCAGAACAGTTGGAGATAGACATTAACATGATCCCGGGTGTTGTTGAAAATGGATTATTTATTGGATTGGCAACAGAAGTTATTGTTGGCAGTAAACAAGGAATTATTACTCTTGAAAAAGAGATTATTCCAACTCAATAAACAAACAATATTTTAACTCGAATCTTTCTTCCATCCATATACAACTGGTAGGATAAGTGCTGCTGCGATACATGAAAAAGCAGTCATTAATATGATAACCAATGCAAATTGTTGTAATGATGTAATTGTAATAAAGAAAATTGAAGATATTCCTGCAATGGTTGTTAGAGCCGCTTCAACTAATGAAAGACCAGTGCGTTCAATAGATACTTTAATTGCCATCTGTTTTGGTAACCCTCGACCTATTTCTTCTTGTATACGATGAGTAATATGTACACCATAATCAATACCAATTCCTATCATAATCGAGGCAATTGAAATTGTAGTTACATTTAATGGTATATCAAATAAAACTAGAAATCCAGGTTCCCATACAAGAACAAAAGCAACAGGAATCATTGTTAAAAATCCATAAACTGATGATTTAAATATGAGAATTAAAGCTGCAAGAACCAATAGAATTGCAATAATCATCGACCTTGTTTGTTCATCAAATAGTTTCTTATTAATTGCAACATTGATAGCGTCTTGTCCTGTGAGTTGAGATATTTTTCCATTTCTTGGGAGAGCGGTTTGAGATGCTATATTATTTATTGTATTGACTTTTTCTTCTTTTTGTTCCATGCTTAGATCCGTTGGAATATAAACAAGAATGATTGTTTTTGAGAAATCTTCATCAACCAGACCATTTTGAGCAATGGTATCAAAAATGATTTGATTTACACCTGCATATTCACTGAGACTATCGATGATTTCATTTTGACCTATGATGCTGTTGATGTTTTTTACCTCATCAATAACAGAATATAGATTAATTCCTTTACTTCTAAGTTCTACTTCAAAATCATATATGGCATCAATGACTTCTGGATATGTAAGACCTTTTGGTTCCGTTTCAATCATTAATGCATTGAATGATGCTCCACCAAAATTTTCTGAGTATTCAACTAATTTTTCGATCTCCGGAATATTTTCCGGGGCCATATCAAAGTAATCTACATCTGTTTTTGTTTGTGGAAGAACAATAATTGACATTACTGCAAAAAATACTGCAATAACAATAATTCTTGTTTTATTTGACATTATTATATCTGCAAATGAATTCCACCTTGACCTAGATCCAGTCATTTGGAATTTTAATAGTATTGAAATAGCTGGAACAAGTATTATTGTTGATAAAAACGAAAAGGATATTCCAATAGCACATCCTAAACCAAATGTTACAAGAGGAGACATACTTGAAATCATTAAGGATGCAAATCCTATCATTGTTGTAATTGTGGATAATAAAATTGCTTTACCAGTTGTTTTTAAAATGATCGTAGTTCTTTCTTCTATATCCTTAACCTTATATTCTTCTGCGAAACGATTCATTAAATGAACTGAATAATCAACACCTAAACCCAATAATAAAGCAATAATTGCAATCGAAAGCATTGTTAATTGCGGTTGTATCACCCCAAGTACTCCAAAAGTTAATGCAATGGAAAATGCTGTTGGAAGTAATGCAATTATAATTCCTTTTACTGTTCGATGAAAAAAGAATAATACGGCTGAAACAAGAACCAATGCAATTACAAAAATATACTGAAAAGAGTTCATTGTATGCTCTTGTAACGCTGCTTGCATTGCAGTAGTTCCTGTAACGGTCATTTCTGTATAAAATGTACCGCGACGAGCAATAGCTTCTTCTACACGTTCTTGGATTTCTACATAATCACAATTTTCTTCTAATTGTAATAAAATAACGGCCACATCATAAGTATTTGTATATAATGAACCCTTTAGTTCTTGAATAGAAAAACGTGACATATATCTAGATATTGTCGTTTGATCATGAGGTATTTCATATAATCCATTCCCTCCAAGTTCTCCGGGGAGTTCTGGTTTTGCATTTTCTATTTTGATTAATTTTGCAATGCTACTTACAGAATAAATACCATCATGAATCCCATTATCGCTTTCATATTTATCAACAAGAGGGCTTGAACTGACTCTATCCATTTCCTTTAATACTTCGGGATCTCTGATATCATCAGTTTCAACATATATGATTATAGTTTTTCCAATTTGAAAGTCATCCTCAATTTGGTTCCATAATTGAACTGTTGGATCAGTACTTGGAAGAAATGTTGTAAGATCTGATTCCATGTAAATGTTTGTTGCTTGGGATCCAATGATGACTGTAAAAATCGTAAAAATAATTAGAACTAATTTTGGTCTAGTGACAAGGATTCTTGAAATGGATTGTAGATTCATTACATCTCCTCCTTTTTCACAATACTGATATGAATTGAATGTGTTTCCTTGTTTTCCTGATGTTTTCCAGATAGACTTACAAGATTATTAAGTCGTTGTTCCATATCTTCAACATATTTTTTTATTAGTAAAACCGGAGGAATTGGAGAATAAACATAAGGATTTTTTCCAATGGATTCGTTTTTTATTTTTTCACGTCGAATGATATGTTTACTATACATTTTTACAAGGGTTTCTCTGACCGTGCTTGGATGTAATCTTGTTCCTTTTATGATGTCTTCGGTCTTTACATTATTTTTTCTGAGGAGAAAAAGATATATTTTTGATTGTGCTTTTGACTTTAGAATTTCGTGTATTGTATTTTCTATTTGCGAATAGTTTATGTTACCAGCTTTCCTCATATTGTGAAAACACCAATTTTATTTTATTTTTATTATATAACTTGTTATTTTGTTGGTTTATATACTTTACTATTTTGTCGGCTGAAAAACGACAAAACATTTGGAATTACATTAACAAAAATAATATGGCCATTTACAGAAGAAAAAACAGATTTTTCACGCCAGTTATATCGTCTTAAATACGACTGATCAAAATGCCTTTCTTCTAAACATTTTATCCATATTATGTCGGGTGGAAAACGATAATATACCGTTAATAATAAAAACAACAAATCAATTATTAACTTACAAATCATATCACACCGATTAAGTGAGAATAGTAATGAAAGAATTGAAAGATAAAATTGAAGAATGGAAAAGATATTATGAAATATCAGATGTTGGAACAATTTCCCGTCGATATTTTGTTATGAATGCATTTGATGGAGCATTAACAATGCTTGGTGTAGTCATTGGAGCATACATTGCAGGAATTTTAGAACCATTAACCATTATCACTGCTGCTATTTCTGGCTCCATTGCCATGGGGGTATCAGGGATGAGTGGGGCATATATGACTGAGAAAGCAGAAAGAACAAAAGAATTAAAAGAGCTTCAACGAGCAATGGTTAGTAATTTAGAAAACGGGCTTCATCATAAATCCCATCAATTTGCAACAATTTTCGCATCATTAGTCGATGGGTTATCTCCTGCAATTGCCGCAATGTTTGTTGTATCTCCATTCTTTATCGTATCACATGGCATTATCACTGTTGAAACTGCTTTTGCTATGACCATAGCCTTAACCTTAATCCTTCTTACAATTCTTGGAATTTACCTTGCAAGAATCAGTGATGAAAGTATGATAAAATATGGGATTCAGATGCTTGTTGTTGGATTGCTTACCGCGTTTCTTTGTGTGGTTTCTTCTGTTCTTTTAGGTGGAAGTGTAGCAGTATAAAATAAAATTGATGTTGATATTTATGGATGAAAAAACACGTATTGATAAGGACATAATTATGTTTGAAGAAAACATAAAGACCTTAAAGGAAAAAAATGTGGAATTGCTCAAAGATGAACGAGTCATTCTTGGCTCTCAATATTATGAGGATGCTAAATATTATTTTGAAAAAAAAGATTATTTTACAGCTTTTGGCTGTATAAATTATGGCCATGGGCTTTTAGATGCAGTATTGAAATTCAAATAAAAAAAAGGTTTTTATTAGCGTTTTTTAGATTGTTTATATTATTTTCAAAAAATCCATTACCGCATATGGTAATCAAGTATGTTTTTCCATTAAATAAATTTTAATAATATCTTAGGAAAAATCAAATGTGATAGTATCATCAATGGATAAACCCAGAATACTAGAAGCATTTCCTTTATTTAACGCAATTTCAACATAACCAGCACTTCCAATAGTTATAAGAAGCTGATTTTCAGAGATATATCCATATGAAGGAATATATGGGATTTGTTTTGTTTTTCCTTTTATATTTACTTTACATGTTGATGCAGCTTTCATAAATGAATGAAATGTGACCGCATCAAGATTTGTAATGATATTTCCAAAATCATCTATGAATACTACATCCACCTCAACAATGTAATCTGTAATTTTAGGTTTTAAATCAGGTAGCACGATATAATCCATTATCTTTCTTCCAATTTGATTAAAGGGAATTCCTCTTGCAATATGTGCTGCAATAGGTGCAAAAATATCTCTCCCATGAAATGTCTGAGATATTGTTTCATTAAATAATGAATCATTTGTTATTTCAAAGACCTCAAAGTTTCCTTGTTTTCGCGCGGCATTAATAAGTAATCCATTATCTGGACCGATAAAAACATTTTTTGAAGTGACAACAACGACACCTCGCCGAATTGTTCCAACTCCAGGGTCAACAACTCCCAGGTGGATTGTTCCTTTTGGGTAAAAATCAACAGATGATTCTAAAATAAATGAACCAACTCTGACATTCTGATGAGGTATACAATGGGTGATGTCAACACATCTTGCTTGTGGTGCAATACTATAAATCACCCCTTTCATTTGAGCAGTATATGCATTTTTTAAACCAAAATCAGTCAGTAATGTTATAATATTCAATTTTTTTTCCACCTCAAGATTTTTTCATATATCAATGTCATTTTCTTTTATGATATTACTTTTTTGGAAAAAATCAAAGCTTATTTATGTTTTTTTACAAAAATTATTTATGATAGTATTAATTAATATGTTGGGTGGAGATTGGTGCAGAGTGGGAAATAACAAATCGCAAAATGGAATGTTAAAGACGATATCAAAATTATGGATAAATAGTAATAAAAATGGGTTGAAATGTCCGCATTGTAAATCACACCTCATCATTGTTCAAGTAGACCCCATCGAAGATTGGGACAATCCTTATCAAAGTTATGATACCATTGTAGAATGTACTTCATGTTCATTTCAAACCCAATCCGTATCCTACACCATTCTTGGTTCATTAAAAGATTATAATGTTGACCATGTCACAATTGATGGTTGGTCTCCAAGTGGCAGTAGAGTTGAAACAACATTTGAACATATTCTTGATTATGAATTATTGAAAAAATTAAAATCAACACAAGAAATGGTTGAATTTTTAATAATTGACGATCATGTAATACAAGTTGTTGAATAATTCCATTTTTGTAATTCATTCTCATTCTCCAATATTGAGCATTATATAAAATGAAATTTTACCACTCAAAACTTAAATAGTTAAAGATAAAGATATTTATGTTTGAGGATCATATGAATAAAAAAAGAAAGAAAAAAACCCCTAATGAAATTATGATTAATTGGGTCAATGTTGTTTAACCATTTTCTTAACTATACATGATTGAATCGTCATCTGGTGCTTGGTATTGCTTCTTAGTATGACTATGCTTAATGAATTTTCGTTGTCTTTTCTTTGTTACAAATTTAAAATCAAATCGTAGTAATCGTACAAATGTTTTATCAGGTAATGATTCCAACTGGACTATACCTTTAACCTGAAATCGTTGTAAAACACGGATTATACGAATTCGAGATATATGGATCTTTTTTTCAAGGTCCTTAATGGAAATCGGGTATGTTTTTTGTAATTGTTTTATGATTTTTTCTTCAATGGTTCCACCCTTGATTTCAATCATAAACCTATTAACCATCCATATGAACCTTGTTTATTCATATGCACGTTTTCCATCATCAACTTTTTCATATAATCTCAGCACATCTTTTTTTAATTCCTTAGGATAACCATCTGGAAAATCAATACATCCTTTACAAACAGGAAAGCCAATTACATCTTCAAGATCAGAAGGTTTGATATAGGCAAGTGAATCAGCACCAATTTCTTTGCATATTTCATCCCATTTTTTAACATTGCCCTCATCATCTCTTGCAAGAAACTCTTTTCTACTGCGCATATCAATCCCTAGATAACAAGGAGCTATGAGTGGAGGGCAGCCTATACGAATATGAACCTCTTTTCCACCAGCTCTTCGTATTCCTGCAACTAGTTTTCTAATATTTGTCCCTCGAACAATAGAATCATCGATAAGCACAACTTTTTTACCTTTGAAAACTGCCCGTAAAAATGAAAGTCCTTCCTGAACAATACGATCTCTGCTTTCTTGATCCTGTTGAATAAATGAACGTTCATCTTTATCTTTCATGATCCCTTCATCAAGTAAAATCCCTGATTCTCTTGAAAAACCAATTGCATATGCCCGCCCTGAGTTAGGCACAGGAACAACAATATCAGCATCCACAGGATAATTTTTTGCAAGGACCTGACCTAGTTGAACTCGGACATTATGAACTGATCGTTTTTCTATACGTGAATCAGGTTTAGCAAAATAGACAAATTCAAACATACAAGGAGTTTCAGGTTTTTTGATTATCTGTTTTTCATGAATGTTTCCATGTTTATCAATGATTATTGCAGATCCTCCAGGGATATCTTTTACATATTCAAACTGTGTTTTCTTAAAAACACGAGTTTCTGATGTAAGACAATACATACCATTCTTTTTCCCTAAAACAAGAGGTCTAAGTTTATTAGGGTCAGTGATTGCAAAAAGATAAGGATCATCTCCTGAATCTGCAAGAAATAAGCTTGAATAACTTCCTTTTACGTTTTTCATCACAGATTCACATGCATCAAAAATAATATCTGGTGTTAATTCTTTTTTATAAAGTTCATCTGCCATAGGGAGTAATAAATATTGGATATCACAATCCGTTCGAGGGCGACGTGAAGTTCTTTCTATAACTTTTGAGCTGTTGATAATATTTCCATTATGTACTGCTCCAAGAAATGGATTGACAAGATATTCAGGTTGTGCATTTCGTTTCAATGATTCTACATCATCTAAACCTGCTGTTGAATATCGCGTATGACCAATACCTGCAATACCTGGAGTACTAATACTTGATACATCCTCAAAAACCTCACGAACTAAACCTGCATCTTTATTCACATGGATATTTCCATCATAAGTCAGTTTTCCTGCAGATGATTGACCACGATGTTGAATAGCAAAAAGACTGTGGTAAATCAAGCGGGATACAGGTTTATTACCAATGATACCAACGATGCCGCACATATTACTCTGAAATAAATTAGTGTTATTTAATTCTTTACAGACAGTTTTCAAATTTTGAAAGATCCGTTTTTATAGATGCATTCTTCATCTGCAAATACTGATGCATTTTTTCTCATATCAATTACCATGTCCCAATGAAGGCTTGATTCATTTATACTACCTGTTTCTGGGTATCCGCTGCCAACTGCAAGATGTATTGTTCCACCAATTTTTTCATCAAAAAGGATGTTTTTTGTATATTCTTTTATTCCATAATTTGTTCCAAATGCAAATTCGCCTAGTCTTCTGGCACCATCATCCATATTTAGCATTGCATCAAGAAATTCTTGTCCAGCTGCTGCTTTTGCTTTTACAACCTTTCCCTTTTCAAACCATAACTTTACATCATCAACTCTTCGTCCACCATAAACCAAAGGATATGAGAAATGAATGAATCCTTCTGCTGAATGTTCAATGGGCCCTGTGAATATTTCTCCATCTGGAAAATTCTCTTTTCCAAAACATGGAACCCATTTTCTACCCTCACATGAAACTGTTAGATCCGTATCATCTGCATTTATTCGAAATACTTTTTTTCCTTCCAACATTAATTGTATTTTTTTCTGTTTTTCACCCATATTTTTCCAGAATTGAACCGGATTTTTTTCATCAATATGGGTGGCAGATAAAACAAATTCTTCATAATCTGTTAGTGACATCTCTGCATCTTGTGCGGATGCATTTGTAGGAAACAGGGTTACACACCATCGAAGTTGCTTTGATGTAGCTCTTTTTAAAAAAATATCATGAATTGGTTTTTGAGAGCGGCTTCGTAACTGCTGCATTTTTGGGTCAACATTGTTCATATATCTTGTATTTTCTGTACTGATAATACTTAACCTTGCATCAACATGTTTTATCTCATATAGATCCAGAGGAGATACAAAATTTAATTGATTTTCAGATGCTTTCTTATAATATGTCTCTGACAATAATTCTGATCCTAATCGAACATGAGGATGTGTGCCTTTCTCTAATGCAATTTTATATACGGAATAGATAAGAGGCATAGCTTGATGAGAGCCAGAGATAATAAAAACATCATCTTTTTTTAGTTCAAGTGAATGGTCACAGAGTATTTTTGCAAAAGTTTCATATCGGATATCATACATAATAATCACATCGCTTTGATATAATAAACGCTATTTTGTGATTATTAATCTTCTTTAAATATCCTCCCATTCTTTTAATACAGATTCCCATTTAAATTTATCAATTGCATCAATATTTTGAATCTTTCGAATGATTTTTTCATATCCTTTTACAAGTGTACGAGTTCTAATTTTTACAATGAAATCATATGTTCCTGCTGTTGCAGTCACCCGTGTTACTCCACGAATATTCCATATTTTATGCATAGTTTCTTCAATGGGATATCCTGGTTTAATTGTGACAAAAATATATGCTTTCACAAGGTTTAATGAAAATGATAAAATTCCAAGAACCATGATAGATATTCCTATGAATTTCATCAATAATAATGTAGGATCAATTGGAAAAGGATCGATGATTGAAAAATATGATAGGATTAGAGATATAGGAATTGAGAAAATAATGGTCGATGATCTTACCGCTTGTACTACACTAGCTTTTCCAATACCTAACGCTCGAATATATAGAACAAGTCCAAAAAACGAGCCAATAGATATGATCAATGCAGGAATAAATTGTTCATATGATGCCTGAAAACCTGCAAGTAAATTCTGTGATCCATAAAATAGATCAAATGAATGGATGATGATAATGGTCATTATGCAGGAGAATAATACGTTCCAAAAACGAATGTTTACTGAATCATTGGAACTGTCATTTATTTTCATCCATTTTAACTTTCTTTGATAAATAGAAAGCAACATCCACCCAGGATTAATCACAAAAAAGACAATAAGCATGGCAGTTACATTAATATCTCCCGATAAACTTATTGATCCTAAAATTGCTCCAAAGGTTACAATTAAAATAGATTGAATCTCAGATAATGTGGGCATATCTTTTTCATTAATTGATTCTACTGCAACAATATATAAAATTACAATTTGGCTGAATGGAAGAACAATGGAAGGATCTTTGAATAATGATAAAAGTGCGAAATACCCAACTGTATTAATTGAATTTCCAAATGCAGCTATAATCTGAGGGATTATTTCTTGTTTTGTAATTAATCGGAGTCTCTGAAAAGAAGGATCTATAATGCGAGCACCTAAGCTCTTACCCTTCAGCTTTATTGAAAAAAATAAACCCATGAATAGAGTAACAGGTATACCTACCACAAAGATTGATAAGCCCAATGCCCAAACATTGGGAATGAAAAATTTACCAACTATAACATCAAACCCAGCATTTACCGAGGTGATAATTGCTGAGCTGAAAGCTAGAAGGTAAAATAGATATTTCTTCCTTATTTTCATAATGACAGTTCTTTCTCAATAACTTGGGTGGTTGTTTTTTTCACACCGGCAATTCCATGAATTTTATCAGTAACATATAAAAGATTTTCAAGAGTTTCTACTTGAACTCGTACAACAATGTCATATTCTCCTGCAACAATAGAAATTTTTTCGATTTTTTCTATCTTTCTCATTTCTTTAATTGCTATATCTGATCCGCCGGGATCCATTGCAATGAGGATGTATGCATTTATCATTAAATTCACCTTCTAATCTGTTCGCCGTATATACATATGATATATAAAATTATTGAATGTATTTAACCGAAATGTATTATTAAATTATTTTAATTATTATATTATTTTTTATTAGATATTCAATTTGGTTTTTTGGTTAAAAACATTTAAAACCAGGAGTAAAATGATAAAAAAAAGGAAAGATTTAAATCATATCATTAACATTGCTTCTCGGAGGAAAGAAAATGACCTATACCTATGAAGGATGGACATTATATACAAGAGATGTAGAGCTTAAGGGTGGAAGAAATCAGACTATCTATTTCTTTAGTAAAAGATCCCCAAAGAGTGGAAACCCTTGTGATAAACCAAGTAATTATGAAGTTGGTGTAAACAAGAGAACTGGTCTCCCATATTTAAAGAAAAAATAAAGCTATTCTATAATCTCTTTTTTCTTTTTTTATTGATGACCACCAATTTTTAGACTTGGATCTCCAAATAGTTGCCATTGTTGAACCATTTTCGTATCCATTTTTTCGTTATTTCCAATGAACAAATGCAAATATTCAGATATTGTTTGTCCATGATTTTCACCAAGGTCATCCTGATGTTCTATTCCATATAGTTCAAGGAATCGCAATTCCATCCATCCATCTAATACCTCTATGTAATCAATGATTCCGTTACGGTCAGAGTCTTCTTCCCCATGTGTACCAAGGCCCGTGTTTGCAATAGTTGCAATCGCCCCTCCATCAGCAGTACTTGTTAGCCACCAGGCCCAGCATTTTGGTATCCATCCATCAAAGAAAAATCTTCCAAGAAAATATTTCAAACCAGAATCTTTTATGCCCTGAATAATGCTGTTTGGAATGGTTATATCATATTGTCCATTATGACATCCTCCAACAACAGTGATAGGTAGTTTTTCTTTGTTTTTCAGAAAGATCATATCTTCTACTTTATATCCTGTGGTCCAATTATCTCTATCATCAATTGCAGGTGGAAAATGCGTGCTCCATGAAGCAGAACTTCCATGTCCACAAAAATAGGCAAAACCTGCACCTTGATTCATTGCATTATTTACTGTTTTTCTATTAATGTCATCAATGGATGCATAGACTTTTAATGGTGTAAACCCTGGCATAAGATCAATTGCTTCTTCTGAAATAATCTCACCTTCATTGAAATTTTCTCCATTATTTACATAAGAATCACCTGCAACTAATACAAGGTTTTTAAACCATGAATCATCTGCTTTTGTTTCTTCATATTTCATGATTTTTTTAACCATTGTTTTTACTTCATATGTGTTTCTGCAGGGAAGTCGTCCAAGATATACATCAGGATATAGATCCATGGTTTCCCTATATGTTTCATTCCATACTGAGAATTGACCATCATTGTTTGAATCCCAACTTGAAAAATTACCTTTACTATCGTAGATATCTGCAAAATATAGATCAGAGAGAAATGATTTTTCAGGATATTCTTGTTCATCTGGTGGAACAACATAGCTATATCTAACAGGTATAAGCCATTGATTCGTTTGTCCTTTTCTTCCACCAACTAGAAGCACATGGCTAACACTCCATTCCTCTATTGCTGTTTTAATAAAATATTTTATTTTTTCAGCAGGATCAGATCCATCCCAAAACATACGTTCATATATTTCATCAATACCAATAAGTTTTGTTTTTACTTCTTTTGATATTTTATGATCAACTAGTGGTTGAAGATGAGGTATAAATTCACTTGGAGCGATTATCAATAAATCATAGACATCGATATCTGAAAGTAACGGTTGATTTGGTTCATGATATGTGATTTCAATATCAATTTGATCAATGAAATGAATAGTATTTTCTATTGAATCATATCTTGCAGGATAAATTCTTAGAATAAAGAATGTTTTATGATCATCACCCATTATTCCTCCACCCACATGAGATGTTACCCAATTTTCTGGATACATTGGTAATTCAGAAGTATTAGAGGTATAACGATTTTGAAATTGTAAAATGGAATCTATAGGTGAACCTTCATCTCTTGCAAGTATTCCCATAACTGGTATTTCTTGTACTGCTCCATGTTCATAATCAATGCTATTTATAATGGATCCAAATGGAAGTTCATATATCAAAATAAGAGAAGGGATCACAGGATAATCCGGCTTCATTACATTAAAATTACATTCATTAACACGAACAACGATTTCATCTTCATAGTTTTCAAATGATACCTCGCTAAATAATTTAGTAATGCTGATTGACTTCTGAGTAAAAGAAGATTCATCCTCAATATCTGAGAAAGCTGAAATGGAAGATGGTATGAGAAGCATCAATGCTAATCCAACAATTAATATCCTTTTTATTTTATCCATGTTTAGAATCACCTAAATTGCCATATTAATATATTCTTTAGTATTTAATAATATTATCCCATTAATTTCTTAAATTTTGTTGAAATTATTTGGATGAATCTATTTTAAAAAATTCCAAAACATTTAAAGAAGGATATACTTATTGTGTTTATGGATGGATGGTGATATAGATTGTATCTCCCGTAAAATGCAAAACGGTTTTTCAAAAGGATTTTAATGATAGTTATTTGTATCCTTCTCTGTTTTGTAACTCTATATCTGTCTTTACAAGCAGATGGTGATGGGCTTGCCATAAGCATTTCTTTGGTTGGGAATGATGAAGTATATGGACCTGGAGATACTGTCTATGTCATTACAGAAATAAGAAATTCTGAGGCATCAGGAAGAGTAGATATGATTGTGACTTATTCATTATTAGCCTGAGTTTCGCACTTAGATAAATATTAAGTGCGAAACTCAGGCTAATAAATCATATGGTGAATGGGGTCAAATTTTTCAAGATCAGGTAATTGCAGCAGCAGCAGTATTAGATCGAGTACTGCATCATTGCACTATCGTAAATATTAAAGGCGAAAGTTACAGGCTTAAGGATAGAAAGAAATATGGTCTTGCAAGTGCAAGAAAAATAGGAGATATGGAAAATGTGTAAGAAGAAAAATATTAATAGAATGGGGTCTTTTTCAATTGCAGAAAGTTGGTCAAATTCGACTGTTATTGACAAAAAAAGAGCAATTACCCAACATATCATTTCCACATCATTACACATAGCAGCAGCTATACAAATCAATACTAATTTCAAGATTTAACTTCAGATAACCCACCTATTTTATGCTACATTTTTACAAAAATACAAAAAATCTATTATTATTGCATATTAACTAATAAAAATGGATCAAAAATTCAAATCAAAACGGGAGTGGCTGCTCAAGAACCTGTTTTCTTGTTGGATTACGTCCACGTCCATTTTTTCGTTTGGGTACACCAACCTTTGGTTCCTTTAACCATACTTGTAAATTACATGGAATATCTGCAATATATACAATTCCTTGCCCCTCTATCTTATTTCTCAGCCAGCTATCACGACCATAAGCACAATCCATCCCAACCCAACTGAATGGGATCTTTTTCTTCTGTGCATG
>Ga0164310_10000560_pt1 | contig 19897 bp, 20 predicted proteins | sample GuaBasSedimGuay1_FD_121795 | JGI IMG/M metagenome (GOLD analysis project Ga0164310, IMG submission 121795) | Subseafloor sediment microbial communities from Guaymas Basin, Gulf of California, Mexico - Guay1, Core 4569-9, 0-3 cm | ecosystem: Environmental > Aquatic > Marine > Hydrothermal vents... | reverse complement strand
GATTCGAAAGGGTAATTAAAAATGCAGGTTTTTAATTATCCTGGTAGTAAAACTGAATCTTCGTTGAACCAACCTGGATCATATCAAATTCTTGCAAGCGGTAAACATCCTTGACCGGCTCGCCATTGACTTTCAGCTTTCCCATACCCCCAACAGGGGTAATGTAGTAACCGGTGGGTCTCCTGCTGATTATGGCAGCAACCTTCCCCACCAGCAGACCACTGACCTTTACGTCCGCCTCCTTTCCCTTGCCAATTTTCGTTATCTTTCTGTCGAGGGTTACATCAGGCTGGTCGTTAGATATAAAGGAAATTACACCCAGCTTGGAAATGGGTTTTGTCGCTTCTCCCTGATAGGTATCATCTTTGGGTTTCTTCTTGGAGAGGATACGCCTGGTTGGTGAATCACCATTCAAAATCAGGCCATCCTTAGGTAATACGGTTTCACCGGTAAGAGCCGGAGATGCGTCATCAGCAGAGAGAACGAGAGTATGTCGTCCAATGGTTATTTCATCGCCTATTTTTAATTCAGCCTGTGTAATCAGCTTATTGTTCACGAAGGTACCATTCAGGCTTTTAAGATCCGTAATAATAAACTTCCCCTTCTTATAATCCAGACGCGCGTGTCTGCCCGACACAGCCATGTTCTGAATGACCAGATCGTTTTCAGCCTTTCTCCCAATAGTAATCTTTCTCTTGGTTATTGGGAATTCGCTCAGCACCTTGTCGTTTAATTTCAGGATAAGTTTGGCCATCTGTCCAAGCTCTCAATACTTGGTACTAGCTTTCTTTCATGTTTTACAGGAATCCCTGGTAAAAGATCCCTTCTCCCCCAGATCGAAAAATTCCCCTCAGCCTTTAAGATTCTTCTATTTTAACTAACACGGCCGTAATGTTATCGACACCACCCTTCTCATTAGCTAATGCTACCAGTTTATCGCACAACTTATCCAATTTTTTTTCGGCCTGAACCGTTTGAAAAATCTCTTCGTCAGATAACATGTCTGTAAGTCCGTCACTGCACAGGAGAAACATATCCCCCTTCTGAACCTTCATTTCTTTGACATCAACGTCTATGTAAGGCTCAATTCCAAGCGCCCTGACAAGGATGTGATCAAGGTGGTTCATTGCGTATTCTTCTTTCCTGTTCAAAAAATCAGGATCACTCTTCAGATATTCATTTAACAGCGTGTGGTCTTCGTTAAGCTGATTCAAAGTGGCATTTCTAACAAGATATATTCTGCTGTCCCCCACGTTTGCTATGATTGCCCTGTCTGGATCCACCAACAACAAAGCAACGATGGTACAGCCCATACCCCGGTACTTGATATCTTCCTCTCCAACCCTAAAAATCACCTTGTTAGCAAGCTGTATACTTTCTACCAATCTTGAAGCTGGAGGGGAAAGTTCATCCTGATCTTTGTCGCCAGTTCGGTTATTTTCTGGTAATTCTTTGTTTTGAACATCATCCTGTGAGAAAAACTTATGGATAACCTCAATAGCCAGCTGGCTGGCTACTTCTCCGGCTTGATGGCCACCCATACCATCTGATACGAGAAATAATCCCGTTTCATTGTCGATTAAAAAGGCATCCTCGTTATTTAGCCTTGTTCTTCCGGTATCAGTTATCCCTTCGGCTTTATACCTCACAACTTTGCCTCGGCTTTAACCCTTTTTTAAGAACTGATCTAGCTTATTGGGGACTTCATGAGAAAAGTAAACAATGTAGCCATCGGTATCCACCAGGATAAAAAGTGGTATTCCCCTTACGTTATAATTCTTGGTTACCTGGCTTCCCTTGTCATATAGAATTGTGTAAGGGATGTGGTTCTTGTCCCTGTAACGTTTTACCCGTTCCAGACTATCGCCCGAACCGACATTGATCGCAAGTATGAGAAGTTTATCTGAACCATATTGTCCCATAAGTTTTTTTAGCTTTTCCGGGGCCTTACGACAGTGAGGGCACCACGTTGCCCAGAAATAAAGCAAAACCGGTTGCTTCCCATACCTGTCTTTCAAGTTGACCTTATTACCATCCAGGTCAGGGAGCGTAAAATCAAGTGCTTTAACCTTAGGATGTTGAAAGGTTTTTTTCTCTTTCTCGCTTTCCGAAGAACACGAACAAGCAAAGATCAAGCTTAAAAAAACAACACAAAGCAAACTTACAACCTTTTTTCCGTTCATATCAACAATTCTCCCATTTTAACTAGAAAATACTCACCTGCACCGATCATGACAATCCCGAAGATTTTCTGAACTATTCGGAGCCATGGTCCTGATCTCGGCAGGGATACTAACAACCCGGTGAACGTCCCTAATACAATTACAAGGGCACCCAAACCATACGCAAACACAAATAACATGCTCATGCCCAGCAATAGATTTCCTTTACCTGCAACAAAGGCAAGAAGAACTCCCAGCACAGGAGTAGTACATGTGCTTATTACGATAGCAGAACTTCCTCCAAGAATAATGCTGGACAGGATTTCTGATCCCGGCAAATTTTTAACTGTCAGCTTATCAAAGAACTTCGGTGATGGCAAATGAAAGACTTCCAGCATCGCTAATCCAAATACAATACATATGTTTGCAATAATGAAATACACGATAGGATGCTGGGTGAAAGCACCAAACATCTTTCCCGTTAAAGCAGCAATGACTCCAAGGAGAGAATAAACGATGGCAAGTCCAAACACGTAGAAGAACGCCAGTATGAAACCCCTTTTCTTGGACTTTGCTGTCCTGCTTCCAATAAACCCGATGGTTATAGGTATCATGGGATAACTGCACGGGGTAAAACTGGTAAGTAATCCTGCCAGAAACGAGAAAAGCAGCGCCATTAGGTGACTTTCTCGAACAAATAACTCGAGTTTAGTTATCAAAACATCCATGAACGCTTTTATCATGCGTGTGAGTTAAAAAGAAAATGCATTCCCTGGTTTTCTTGTCCCAAGCTTCATGTTAAATATAATAAACTCTACGTCGATCAACGGCAACCGGAGCACAGAGTTAAGTTTCCTTACTTATTCCTATCCTTAGATAATTCCGGTTGTTTTGCGTAGTTTTTTAGAAGAATAGTTTATATTAACATATTAACAATTCAATACAATAGAAGGATACAGTCAATGAATCAAAAGGTCGATCATCTAAAATGCGTCACGTTGACATGTCGCGTTGCATTCTTGAATAATAATTCTAACAACCATGATTGCGAAAATATTAGCAAAAACTGTTACGATTCGCCAAGTAAAATGGAATTTATCTACGGGATTGGCCCCGAGGGGCTGGCCCCTATCGAATTCAAGTTAGCAAAGGCCACAGTAGGTGATAGTTTTCATTGGAACCTTGTACCAGAAAAACTTTATAGTTTCTTTGGCCATCTACCTCATCCTCACTGGGTTATACCAAGCGACGTTAAGGAAATATGCCTGGAAATAAGCGTTGACAGAATAAGACCTGCTTCTCCGAGAGAGATTGTTTCCGCTTTAGCCGAAATTGTTAACAGGAGAGAACGCTGTTCTTGTTGTTAAAAACCTTCTCGCAAGTCTTTCTAAAATTCACATTATACCCTAATTGAAAAAGGACGTACATCGATTTCAAGGGTCTATCAATGTGACACTGGATATAACCCACTAACATTTGAAGCACGGAAATCTTATCATCAGGGCGAAATTTAAATCTCCACAGCCTTTCAATCTCCGTTCCCCTGGTTCTCTCCAAAAGTGAGATAATCCCCTTACTCAATATTGTCATAGCTCTTCCCTTTTTTCTATGTTCAATGCAGACAGTACCGCCCACATGGGGATCAAAATTCCACATGCCGTGCGTGGAAGTTTTTCGTTTGCAAATCAAGCAGGTCCCCAAGCGAGGGGACAAGCCAAGCAGGCTCAAAAGCCGCCATAGCGAAAGGCAAGAAACATTTATCGGATCTTTACTAATTTCCATTTCAATTAGGCTTCCGGCAAGCAGTTCAAAGATTTCTGGCTGTTTTTCCCTCTCAGGTACTGTTTCTTTTATCGACTCAGCAATTAATCCGGCACAAGAAAGCTTCAAAATGTCCTCTCTCAAACCCGAGAAAGACTCCACCAAAATGGCCTTTTTTATAAAAACCAGCCCAGGTAGCCTTCTTTCGCCATACTCAATTTCAACCAGGTTAAAAATATCTAGAGAATTTACAAACCTCCTCTTGCTCTTTCTGGCATGTTTGGCTATGCCTATAACCTTACCATGGTGTTGAGTAAGGAAAGCAACAAGGCGATCAGCCTCACCATAATCCCTCGTACTCAATATTATCGCTTTATCCTTAACGTATTCCATACCAGCCAGGAAAAAATAAAACAAAAGTTCAACAAAAGGATTGCATTTTTTATTTTAATGTCTTAGTATTCTGGGTAGTTATGAATGTTTAGTATTATATGTATATTATTATACTAACCGCTGTTTATCTATCTTCCTTAACAACCTTACCACAGAAAAGATATTGCTGATGAACTTTTAACATAAGCACAAACCGATGTTAATAGGTGTTTTGGGGATTTAATGTGGAACCCAGAAGAGTTTATACTTTAAGCACCAACCAAAAAGTTCACCAAATAGTCAGAGCCGTCTTTCGCCCTCCTAACTACATGTGCGAGTTACTTAAAGACTTTAAAACCCTACTGGAGGAAAACCTACCGGGGCCACACTTACTTATTATAGATCTAACCACTTATCCCAAAAAACCAACCATAGAACAAACCATACAGTACATAAAAGCACATCCAAACACTCTTTTGAATTTCATCTCTCACGAAGCAGATTTTGACCTCCTGAAAAACATCCCAAAAGAAAACATTTTTGATGTGCTGACCAGCCCTTTGAATCTGAAACAGGCCATGTACCTTGTGAACCGGATCGACATGGTATTTTCGTTGAAAGAAAAGATAACCCATGAGAAGAAAAAGAAAAATAGCATAATCCGGAATCTACCTATCCCATTGATAGTTTTATCCAGCGATTTAACAATTACCTACATGAACGAATCCGCCAGGCGAATCTTTGATATTGAAAAAGACGTGAAAACCGATGAAATACCTATAAACATTCTTATAAACAATATACTACCACGAGACCGAAAAATATTTGCCGAAGCTTTAAGAAGAGCCTTCAGTGCGGGACTCGCTTCCTCAATCAGGGTAGAATTAATGAGAAATGACGACACTCCTGCACTTATTGCCTTAAGGATTTTTCCGTCATCGGATGATACCATGTCTCATGACACCCTCGAAGTATTCATCGCTGCAAATTATGAAGAAATGTTTGTTCTGGATGAAACAGAAGTACTGCAAAAAGAAAAATTGGCGGTACTCGGAGAATTATCAGCAGAGATAGCCCATGAAATCAGAAACTCTCTCATGAGTATTGGTGGGTTTGTTCAGATTATGGAGCCAGAGGATCAGAAACAGGGAAAGGAAACTATACTTTCGGAAATAAAAAGGTTAGAGCGTTTTCTAACCTCCATCAGGGAGTATGCCAGGCCAACTGTTAGCATTTGTGATGTAAACATAGGAGAGGTGATAAATTCGTTACTCCACTTAATGGGACCGGAACTTAAGAAACACGGAATCTCATATCAGTTTAGTCCGGGAGAAGGTCAGGTAGCACTGCGTACATCCCCTGACATGTTGAAACAGGTTGTTATCAATCTCATTAGAAACGCATGCGAGGCTATGCCCGAGGGCGGGACCCTTGAAATCTCGATCTTTGAAACAGAAGAAGAGATTGGCATTTCTATCAGTGATCAGGGATCAGGAATCGAAGAACCACAAGAGACACTCTTCACCCCGATATCCCGGGGCGGCAAGAGCATCGGCCTACCGATATCCCACAAGTTAGCCCAAAAGCTAGGGGGGTCTATAAGTTATACAACCTCGGTCTCTGGCACGACTTTTACGTTACTTTTACCAAAACAGATACCAGAACCTCGGAAACTTGCAACTGAAAGAGCAACCACCGCCCACTCACACCAATTACAACATAGACCTGAACGAAGATCAGCCAGAAGATTTCAGGTTTCGCTAAGAGCTGATTGCATTGCAAAAACCAGGAAAATACAAGCAGATATCGTTGATCTGAGCGCGACCGGGCTTTTGCTTAAAATTGTTGGAGATATCAGAGAACCGGAATCTTTATCTGGTATCGAATTTGAGGTACCTTCCATTCACACTGGGAAAACCACCCGTATAAGTGCCCAGGTAATACCTGTGCGCAAAGACAAGAAAAATGGTGAATTGCTCATAGGTTGCCGTATAGAACCAGAGGAAAGAACACTACCCCACTGGAACAAGTACATAAGAGAACTTCACCTTTACAATCCCAATTAGCATCTTTTTCTCACCATTATCATCAAAAACTTGTAAAAAACCTGTAATTTATCTAAATTGTACAAAGAATATTTCAGAAGAAAACATAAAATGATTCAGGATACGAAAATGGCCAGCGAATTCCCTGTGTCTCAAGATTTTGAAATCATCCTCGACAGCTTTTCGGTTTTCAAAGAATGCAAGGTAATGATAATCGGCGACATCATCCTGGACGAGTTTGTTTACGGGAACGTCGAACGTATTTCCCCGGAGGCACCGGTACCAGTAGTCGAGGTGGAAAGAGAAACCTTTTTGCTGGGTGGAGCGGCAAATGTTCTTAACAACATAATTTCGTTGGAAGGACAAACTTTTCTTTATGGCGTCGTGGGGCATGACGACGCCGGTGAAAAAGTATTTCGCTTGTTGAAAGAAAGAAAATGTTCCACATCTGGAATAATCAAAGACAAAGAACGGAGAACAACCATCAAGACCCGGGTAATAGCAAATAAGCAACAAGTGGTAAGATTTGACAAAGAAAATCGCTCTCCTATATCCAGGACAACTCTGGAAGAATTGAAAGTAAGAATCGGTGACAATGTAAGTTCAATAGATCTTATAATTATTTCTGATTATGGGAAGGGTGTTATTACAGAGGACTTAATGTCATTTCTCAGGAAAATTTCACAACAACACCACAAGGATCTCCTCATAGATCCCAAAATCAAAAATGTACAGTTGTACAAGGGAGCCACTTACATCACGCCCAATCACAAAGAAGCGGAAAATATGACCGGTATTAAGATCAAGGATAATGAATCTCTCTGTCAGGCTGGCAACCTATTGATGAAAATGCTTGGATGCAAAGCGGTGATAATAACTCGTGGTGAGAAAGGTATGAGTATTTTTGAAAACAGCGGCAGGGTGACAGACATTCCAGCGGTAGCTCGCGAGGTATACGATGTCACAGGTGCTGGTGACACGGTCATCGGGGTTATGGGTCTTGGATTGGCCGCAAATTTGTCTTTACTTCAATCAGCTTTTCTGGCAAACGTAGCCGCAGGAATTGTGGTAGCTGAAGTAGGAACAGCCGCCGTATCCTCGAGTAAGCTAAAGCGCGCCCTACAAACGTATTCCAGAGACATATCCTCAATAAACGGGTGCATCAACCAGTACAGCTATCTCCAGGTGCAACAGTGAGCGAACTAAAAGAGCCAAAACCAGCAAAAGTTATTACCGGCCTCCTGATTAGCCCCTCTGTTAACCAGCAAGAATGCTTCGAAATGCTTTTCAGGCATTTTGGAGATATCGACTTCATAAGCGAAAGCATTCAATTTGATTACAGCAAATACTACGAACCCGAAATGGGAACCGGACTCAAGAGGCGGTTCGTAGCTTACAAAGACTTGAGAAGGCAGGATGATCTTGTATCGCTGAAATTACTTGCAATGGAAATAGAAGACAGATTCAAAGAGCAGGGAAAGAGACGTCTCAATGTAGACCCGGGGCTTGTAACCCTGGAAAGGCTGGTTCTGGCCACCGGGAAAAACTATACACACCGTATATACCTCAGGACAGGTGTATTTGCCGATCTTACGCTGGTTTTTAAAAAAGGAACCTATATTCCACTTCCCTGGACTTACCCTGACTACAAGGAGCCACTGATCATAGAATGGTTCAACAAAATAAGGCAAAAATATAATCACCAGCTAAAAAACTATTTTTAGTACACCCACATAAACCACCGCAGACTTATTGATTAACTAAGCCGCAGGCTCTGTCCTCTTTTCGGTACAAAGACCGTGTATCCTTTTTCTTCCAGAAAACTTGCAAAGGCAAGCGCCTGATCTTCTTCTCCGTGCACCACGGCAACATTTTTCACCTTCAAATTAGAGTCTTTCAAAAACTTATAGAGCTCTCGCTTATCTGCGTGTGCACTGAACCCATCAATTTTGACAACCCTCGCTCTTAATGGGTATTCTTTGTTATAAAACTTCAAGATAGGTGGCTTACCTTTTCTTCCAGAAGCTTCGTATTTTTCTCCCAGCTCTAGAATCCTCCTACCCAGAGTATTTTGAGCCATATACCCCACTATCAGGATAGTGTTCCGCTCATCATGAATCTTGTGTCTGAGGTGATGCAAAATTCTTCCACCTTCGCACATTCCTGACCCCGCAAGGACAATGTGCAGCGTTTTATCTCGATTCAGTGCCATGGATTCTTCAACACTTTCAACAAAGCGCAACAATGGAAAAGTAAACGGGTTTATCCCCTTTTTAAGAAACACATCGTGAGTTTCTTTGTCATATGCTTCCGGGTGTTCTCCAAAAACCCTTGTTATTTCAGTTGCCAGAGGACTATCAACGTAAACGGGCATTTTGGGAACCTCGTCGTTCATATAGAGTTCGTGCAAAAAGTAGATCAGTTCCTGGGTTCGTCCGTAAGCAAAAGATGGAATTATAACAGACCCACCACGTTCTGCGGTTTCCACAATTACCTCTTTTAAGGCTCTTTTTAGATCGTCAACTGGTTGGTGAAGTCTGTTCCCGTAGGTACTTTCAATGATTAGTAAATCCACGTTACGATCGTTTTTGTCAAAAGTTAACGTGGGATCTTCAATGATGGGCTTGTTAAACCTGCCCACGTCTCCCGTGTAAAGAATTGTGTATTTCCGGCCATTTTCTTCAATATCCAGCACTACCATTGACGAACCGAGAATATGTCCTGCATCATAAAAGGTACATCTCATCTTGTGACCCACGGTAACTGTGTAACGGTACGGTACTCCCTGGAAAAACTGAAGCGATTGTTCTGCATCATCCATGGTGTAAAGGGGCTCTATTATGTTCAGGTTGTACTCTAACAATAGTTCGTTGATGGCTTTATTGTTAAGCTTGTGCCCTTTAACTTTCAGGCGAGCTTTTATTTCCTGGATCTCTTTCTTTCCAACTTCACTACTGCCTCTACGCCTTTCCCATTTTTCAAGGAATCGTTTGGCGGTCTTGTAATTCAGATAACTTGCATCCGATTCCTGTATGTGAGCAGAATCCTTCAACAACAATTCACATGCATCCATAGTGGAGCGCGTGCAGATAATGTTTCCGTTGAATCCATTCTTTGTAAGCAGTGGAATTCTACCCGAGTGATCAATATGAGCATGAGAGAGAACAACATTCGTAATCAAGGAGGGATCAATAGGAAGTACAGTATTTTTTGCTTGTGCTTCTTTTCTTCGTCCCTGAAACATGCCACAATCCAGCAATATGTGATCTCTTTTAGTCGCAACCAGATGCATAGATCCAGTAACTTCCCTGGCAGCTCCATAAAAAGTTATTATCATTATTATTTCACCTTTCCAAAGATATATTTACCAATCAACTCTTCCAGATCCAGGGGAGGTTCTGTCTCCATTATCCGACCACCAGGAGGAATAACCTCATCTGAAGCTCCTGGCGAAATCATAATATACTTGTCTCCAATGATACCCATTGTCTTAATAGATGCAATGGAATCCTCTTCAAGCTTTATATTTCTTCGAATCCGCATTCTGACCAGGGCTTCCTTGTCTTCCGTAAGTGAAATATCGATTACCCTCCCTATCTCTACGCCAGCCATCGAAACAACAGCATCCTTTTTAAGCCCGGCAATGGAAGAAAAAACTGCACTGACTTGATAGTACTTACTCTTCCCGAAAACTGTCACTTCTCCAAGAGACAAAGACAGGTAAGCCAATGATATCATTCCCAATAACAGAAAAATTCCAACCAAAAATTCAGTAACGCCTTTCCTCTCCATTATTCCTCCAACATCTTTAAAGCATCAGAGATGTTACAATGTAGTCACCAACCAGAACCATGACAGACGAAAGAACAACTGCCTCAGTAGTTGCCTTACTCACGCCTTCTGCTCCAAAACTTCCACGCCGAGTGCCTGCCCAAAAGCCCTTGTAACAACAAATCCATATTATCAGTATTGCAAAAAAGAACGATTTTACCACTCCCATCCAAACGTCCTGGTTCAAGACGCTATTTTTCATTCCCCAGATAAAAGCACCAGGGTTTACCCCCATGAGCCCCACACCTATCGCATATCCTCCTATCATTCCCACGATATCAAAAATGGCCGTGAGCAGCGGAACAGCTATGATACATCCCAGCACTTTGGGGGCTATGATATAACTGTAAGGATCTATCGCCATACACTCCAACGCCTCGATTTGTTCCTCTATTCTCATAATACCTATTTCTGCACAAATCGCCGAACCGGCCCTGCCAGTGACCATTAAAGCTGTGAGAACCGGCCCGAGTTCTCTTATTAAACTTAGAGCAACAGCAGATCCTAACAGACCTTCAGAACCAAACTTTGAAAGAGTGTAATAACCCTGAAGTCCAAGAACCATGCCCGAAAAAGCTGCGGTAAAGGACACTACAGCCAAAGACTTATTCCCAATAAAGTGCACCTGCTTGATGGTGGAATAGAATTTTCGGGGGGGCTTAAATATACCCAGGAAGGCATTATAAAAGAACAACCCCATACTCCCAAGTTCCCGTACCCAGTCAATTCCATACTTGCCTAAAGCCGAAATTACATTAATCATGTTTATCTCTTCGATCGAGAGTCCTCATATTTTTCCGATTAACGTCTCAAGAAATTGAGAATCTTTTGAATACTTTTCCTCGGGTTCTCTGTTCAAAAATTGTATTACCCTCTCATTTGTGCTTTTTTTAACCTCTTCAGGCGTACCCTGGGCAAGGATTTCTCCTTTATCCATCACAATCATCTGGTCTGCTATGGCAAAAGCGCTCTCCAGTTCGTGGGTAACTACCACAATTGTCATGCCGAAAGCAGATTTCAGTTTTAAAATTAGATTATCCAGACCAGCAGACGTGATAGGATCGAGTCCTGATGAAGGTTCGTCGAAAAAGAGTATTTCGGGATCCATGGCAAGTACTCTGGCAAGCCCCGCTCTCTTTTTCATTCCTCCACTCAACTGGGAAGGCATGAAATCTTCAAAACCCGCCAGGCCAACCATCTCCAGTTTCAACTGGGTCATAATACGGATTGTCTCCTCACTCAGCTTGGTATGAACCCGGAGCGGAACCGCGATGTTCTCCCCAACGGTCATGGAATTAAACAAAGCTCCACCCTGAAAAAGGACGCCAATTCTCTTCCTGAATGCGTCCAGCTCTCTACGGTTCATATTAACTAGATTTTTCCCGTCGATAAAAATATTTCCAGCAGTCGGTTTTTTGAGTCCTATAAGGAGCTTAAGCAGGGTACTCTTGCCACAACCACTCACTCCCATGATCACAGTGATAGCTCGTGGCTGTACCTCAAACGAAATATTATGAAGGACTTTTAAAGAATCGTAGTGAGTATCGACGTTTTCTACTCTAATTAGGGAAGTAACTTCGGCATTTGACATATTTCATGGATCTTTCGAATTCTGGAGCTATACCTGTTGGGTTTGAGATTTTGTAGAAGCAAGTGCCTGCTCTTCGTTTTCTTTAATATCAAAAATTTTCTCAAGACGCGCAAGCTTAATAACTTCCATGGTCTTCAGATTAACTCCGGCCAGGATCAATTTACCACCATATTTACCCAGAGCCCTTAACGCTTCTATAAGTGTGGCAATGCCCGAACTATCCATGTAGCCAACTTTACTCAAGTTTACTACTACGGCAGGTGCCTTTTCTTTAGCAAGTTTCAGTAGGATTTCCCTAGCTTTCGGCGACGAATATAGATCGAAATCGCCTTCCAAGTCAATTACACTTATTCCGTCATTTACCTGTCTCAACGATACCTTCACGATTCCTGACCTCTTTCCCTGTGAGATATTTGACTAGTCTAAGTTGGTTCGATCCAGATCTTGTGACACAATAGTCCACTTCGTCTACCGCCCGGTGTATCAGAGTTACACCGAGTCCTCCCCCTGTGGGCTCAACAGAACTCAAGAAGTCCGAAGATTTCGGATGGAAGGGAGATGCATTGTCTTCCAATAACACTTCCAGCCTGTCATCCATCAAATTGAAAATAAGTTTGAAGTCCTTAGCAGAATCAAATTTGTACCCGTGCCTGATAATGTTGGTAGCTGCTTCGTCTATCGCTATCTGAAGATGAACAACCTGTTCATCATTTAATCCCGCAAGATTGCCAATTTCTTCGGAGACAGCCCTTAAAACCCTCATCATTTTCGGGTGGCTGCTCACTTTTATCTCTATCACTTCTCTTTTCCTGCCATTAGCTGAAGTCTTATTTTCAGGACCTACTTTTTCCATGGCCTTAACCTCTACTTGAAAATAAGCTAACAGAGGCTCTTTTTTTTGTCAATAAAAGTCCGCCATTATGGTAAGAAACAGTCGATAATGATAAGATCCAACGCATCGCACGATGTTCGTAGGATTGTGACAATAGAATCAGAGAATCATGCAGAAGAAGCAAAAAAACATGAATCCCAAGCCTACAGATAAGCTCAGACAAAGCACACCTAAAGAAGAATATTCCACCGCGCACAGGTCTTTCTTGCGTCATCTGATCAAGTTGCTGTCTCTGTTTGCGGTTGCTGTTATTTTATGGCCAGTACTGCGCTTCATAACTTTTAAATTTCCGAAAAAGACTGTGATAGTCATACCAGGCTTCAGGAAATTAAAGGGCATGATTCATAAAGATGGCGCCTACGTGAACATCATTGACGATAAAATCATGGTACTATCAGATAGATGCACCCATCTTGGCTGTGTTATACGTTACGACCCGATCTCCAGGCAGTTCGTTTGCCCCTGCCACGGCAGCAAATTTGATTTAGAAGGCAAAAGAATCTCCGGACCAGCAAAGCATCCACTAAAAAAATTATTCTACAAAGTAGATAAAAAAGGGAATCTCACCATATTGTTACCTCTTTCACTTGAAAAATGAGGCGTTTTGTTTTAGTTTTTCAGCTTGTTGGGAGCAACAAATCAATAACCGCAAAGGAAGGGGCGATGAAAAAAGACAACATAAGCAGACTTATCGGCAAAATAGCATGGTTATTCATATTGATTTTACTTACTGCAACCGGATCTGCTTTCGCAAAAAGAGCATATGTTTCTGATGAGACGGTTGAAATAAATATCCGCACAGGGCCGAGTTTGCAAAACAAGATCATCGCCTTACTAAAGGTTGGTGATCCGGTTGAGTTTCTAGGCGAAGAATCAGGCTGGGCAAAAGTTCGCCTGCCAGACGGAAGGGAAGGCTGGACACTAAAAAAATATTTAATGAACCGCTTGCCATGGAAAATTTACGCCCTGAAACTAGAAGAAACAAACAAAGAAATGAAGCAAACAATTGCCACACTAAAAGAGGAAAATAGCGACCTTCGAAAGCAGAATAAAGAATTGAGCCAGAATCTGGCAAGAACAAAAGAAGAACTTAACAGGCTCGAGAAGATGTATTCAGAATTGAAGGCGGGTGCGTCAAACTACCTGAGTTTAAAAAAGTCCTATGATGAATTAGCGGAAAAATCCAAAGTTATGGAAAGTGAATTAAAGAAGCTTAAGCAAGAAAACGAGAGAATTAGATACTCTCAGAACATCAGGTGGTTCCTTTCAGGCGCTGCTGTTCTGGTATTTGGGTGGCTCGTCGGACTTCAAATGGGAAAGGCAAAATCTCGCCGAAGATCAAGACTTTATTACGATTAATTGCCTCATCACTCTGTAAAAATTTGTAGGTATGTTTTTATACTAAAGGGACAAAATTTTTCTCTTTTTGTGTAAAAATCTTCTCATAGATTTCCATGTGCGATTCTTTTTCCTTCTGGCAACTAATCGCAATTACATCAAATTTCCCGATAGCTCCCAATGGCACAAATATAGCTTATTATATGTGTAGAGCCCCAAACCCCAAATTGCCGAGTTTGCCCCAACTCGGAGACCCCTGCTTTGTTCTGAAGCAGGGGATTTTTTTGTCCTTTCTTCATATTTGTCAATAACAGCTCACTCAAAGTTCCATATAAGCTCATCTACATGTTGACAGTGAACGCTCAAAAGTTAAAATGGCCTAATGACACACAGGAGCAATTCGATAAAGAGTACGATGAACACTAGGAATAAATTACAGGAGATTCTAGGCTTCGTATTCGACTTCGATGGGACCTTGGTGGATAGCAAAATAGATTTCCCTCTGATGAAAGAAAAAATCGTTCAATTGTTAAAAAAGTGGGATGTATACGTCAAAGGAATCGATGACAAGTTATACGCTCTAGAATTGATACAGTTTGGGTGCAATTCCTTAAGAAAGGATCCGCTCGCGCTAGCCAGATTTAGAGAGGAAGCGTTGACGATTGTAGAACACCTAGAAATGGAAAGGTGTTCAAACGCTATTCCTTTCCCTGATACTGAAAGGGCATTAAATGAAATACACCAGCGAGGGTATAAAATTGGGATAATATCAAGGAACGGAAAAACGGCGATCAAAGAAGTATTATCCCGTTTTTCCTTTCCACATGACGTAGTCTTGACGCGAGATGATGTCGAAAAAATTAAGCCCGATCCAAGCCATCTTCTCAAGGCAATAAATGTCCTGGGATTGAAACCATCACAGACCGCAATGGTGGGTGACCATCCTATTGACATGAAGTGCGGGAAAGGCGCTGGCGTGTTTATTGTTGGCGTGCTTACCGGTGTTTCAACAGAAAGAGATTTGAGGGAAGCTGGAGCTGACGTGATCGTCCGTAACCTCGCAGAGTTAGTTGCAAATTTGAGAAGTTACGGGATACAAACTTGATGTTTTTGACCACCTGTTTTTAATTTATACTTAAAGCTGAGGGATAAAATTGAAATGCCCCACTTGCCAATTTGAAAATCGCAATGGCGTATCATTCTGCGAAGAGTGTGGCAACAAACTGGAACTCACATGCCCAAACTGCGGAGGTAAGGTTCCCGGAGGAAGGAAATTCTGTGGGTATTGTGGTACCAGGTTGAAAGACATCAAATACATTAAGTCCACACTGGACTACTCCAAGCCGCATTCCTATACCCCGCCTCACCTGATTGAAAAGATTCTTGTTAACAGGAGTGCCATTGAAGGCGAAAGAAAACTTGTGACCGTTCTTTTTGCTGATGTTGCAAATTATACATCTTTTTCCGAAAAGCTTGATCCCGAAGAAGTTCACCAGGTCATGGATTCCTGTTTTCGTCTGTTGCTTGAAGAAGTACACAGGTTCGAAGGCACCATAAATCAATTTACCGGGGACGGAATCATGGCCCTTTTTGGAGCCCCCCTGGCTCATGAAGATCACGCTCAGAAGGCATGCTTTGCCGCTCTTTCAATACAAAGAGCACTCAAAAACTTCAGTAAACAGATCAAGAAACAATATGGCCTGGATTTCAGGATGAGAATTGGCCTGAATAGTGGTCTCGTTATTGTCGGAACAATAGGGGATGATCTTCGCATGGATTATACCGCACTGGGAGACACCACAAATCTGGCAGCAAGGGTAGAAGAAGCTGCAAAACCAGGACAGATCCTGGTTACCGAAAACACTTATAGAATTGCTTCTGATTATTTCGAGTTTGAGTCCATTGGTCTGATAAATTTCAAGGGTAAAACGGAACCCACGGAAGTTTACAGGCTCTTGAGCCCCGGAAAGGCCCTCACAAGGCTCGATGTTTCTCTAGCCAAGGGACTTTCTCAATTTACGGGTAGAGAAGCAGAGCTACAAACGCTTGGTAACCTTTTTAAAAAAGCGTGTAATTCCCGGGGACAGATAGCAGCAATTGTGGGTAATGTAGGAGTCGGTAAATCCCGGCTTGTATTTGAATTCAGACAATCCCTTCCACGTGGTGACTACCTCTACCTAGAAGGACGTTGTTTACCCTATGGTTCATCCATGGCCTACCTGCCAATTTTGGATATATTAAGAACGCTTTTCAAAATTAAAGATGGAGAAAACAGGAATGTAATATACCTGAAAATCAAGGATTATGTCAGCAATCTGGATTTCAACGCGGAAAAGATCCTGCCGGCAATCTACGAGATGTTTTCTCTGGGTATAGACAGCAGCGATTTCAAACAGATAAAGCCACGGGACAGACGAAAGAGAATCTTCGAAGCTGTAAAAGATCTTCTGGGAGCAGTTAGCAAAAAGATAACCTTGGTGATCGTTGTGGAAGACCTGCATTGGATCGATAAGACTTCAGAGGAACTTCTGAAGTATTTAATGGATTGGATCCCAAAAAACAGAATTTTTCTCCTTCTTCTTCACCGCCCTGGCTACATGCTTAAATCTAGAGACAAAGCCTTCGTTACCAGGATCAAGGTTGATGATCTGTCTTCGGTAAGTAGCCTCAAACTCATAGAATCCATTCTTGGAGACGGAGAGATTGATCCGGAACTGGTTGGATTCATTTTAAGTAAAACAGGTGGAAATCCCCTTTTCATCGAAGAATTCACCCACACACTTTTGGAAAACGGATCAATAGTCAAGCAAGCGAACAGATTTCTTCTAGAAAAAAACAAATCCCTGTTCAACATCCCCGATACCATACAGGGGATCATTGCGTCCAGGATAGACCGGCTAGAGGATAATCTGAAAAGAACCATACAGATGGCTTCAGTTATCGGAAGAGATTTTGTTTTCAGAGTTCTCGAAAAAATAACAGGTATGAGAGATGAACTAAAATCATATCTCCTATACCTTCAAAAATCCGAATTCATATACGAAAAACGTCTTTTCCCTGAACTAGAATACATCTTCAAGCATGCGCTAATTCAAGAAGTTGCCTACGAAAGCCTCCTGGTAAAAAAAAGAAAAGAAATCCACGAAAAAATTGGGCAGGCTATTGAGGAAATCTACGGAGATAGGTTGGAGGAGTTTTACGAAATGCTTGCCCATCATTACTCAGAAAGCGGCAACAAAACAAAAGCTATTAAATATCTGAAACTTGCAGGCAATAAAGCACTGAGAAGTCACTCTCTCTGGGAAGCCTTCAAATTCTACAGGAAAGCAATAACTTTTTTGGATAGCAACCTACCTCAAAGTAAAAAAGAATTGGTTAGTATTACGCTTCAGGCAGCCTCGCCAATGATATCCCTTGGGTTTCCGGAAGATTCGATTGAACTTTTGAGAAAAGCCGAAAAAATTTCGAAAGAACTAGGAGAAGAAAAAAGTCTATCAATATTGTACAGCATGATAGGGCTATACTACTCCGTAAAAGGTGACCCTTATCTGGGAATGCAGTACACGGAAACCAGCTTCGAGAAAGCATTTGCCTTGAGAAACCCGGATATATCGGCACCCACCGGTTTTGACCTGTGCAGTAACTATGTAAGGACGGGAGACTTTAAAAAGGTTGTAGATATTGCACCCAAGATGATTTTGATGCTAGAGGATACCAAGAAAACCGAAGAAACCTTTGATAGGGGATACAACATTTATTCAACGTTTTTCGCATTTTATGGCTACAGCCTCGCCTTTTTGGGCAGGTTTGAAGAAGGCAAAAAACAATTTGAAAAAGGTCTCCGGTTTGCAGCTTCAATGAACAACATATACAGTCTTGGGCTTGTGGAATGCCTTTATGGTTATCTCTATGTAATAGAAGGTGACGGTAAATACGCTATCGAACATTTTGAAAAAAGTATAAAATACCTGGATGAAGCCGAAATAATCATTCTCCTGGGGCTTGCTTGGGCCGGTCTGGGCATGGGCTACTATTATGTTAGAGATCTTAAAAAGGCGGAAAAATACATCGAAAAAGGCCTTAAAATTCAAGAAGAGGCCGGTATCCCTTACCACATAAGCACTTATTTTTGGTTTTTGAGTCTGGTTTACTACGATTTAAATAAACTGCGAAAAGCAAACAACAGTATTAACCGAGCTTTGGATCTTTCCAGGGAACTGGGTGAAAAATGGGTGGAAGGGGTTTCAATGACATTCAAAGGCCGTATTCGGTTTGGCACCAGGAAACCCTCTGATCTGGAAAAAGGTGAAACGTTGATTTTGGACGGCATAGATATACTAAACAATCTTGGAATAATACCTTTCAGCGCACGCGAATATCTTTTTTTGGGCGAGAATTTCAAGAATTTTGGAATGAATGAAAAAGCTCTACTTTACTTAGAACAGGCAAAAAACAGGTATTCAAGTATTTCTGCAGATCACTGGTATTCAAAAACAGTCAAACTAATCAATGAAATCCAGGAATGTAGTTCTGAACGTTAACAGTATATACCAATTACGGAATCAAATAGGGTAAGCATGAACACACACTTACCCTATTCAGTGTTTCATTCAAAACAAACTAGCCTACGAGAGAAATCCCGCATTCTAAAGTTCGTATTCTCCATCGATCTCAAGGATAAATTCTCTTGGTTTATCCCCGGGCTTTACTGTAAACTCGCCACTTCCCTTTATACTGGCCAGTTTACCGATTCCCTTGTATATTTCCCAGGTTCCCTTTGTTATCTTGGTCTCTGCATCCCGATGTCCTTTAAAAGAACTGTAAATGGAACCTTCTTCAAAAGTAGTTACCGCATAGCCCTGCATGGAACCCGTACCACGGACGCGATCGTGAAATGTTACGCTTCGGCGAGATACAAATTTACCAGCAATACCTACCTGATACTCAATAGGTTCCCCTTCCATTTCTACCAACATGAGCGTGTGATCGAATTCATCGTGAACATAGAGCATTTCCCTTCGAGTTACCAGTAACCGATACGTTGCCTTCCGCTTCATCATGACCTCCTTTTCCGTTTGAAGTGGTAATGTTGCTGTATGTTACATTTTTAGAACACTCCTCTGTGCCTTATACACGATTACTGAAACAAATGCTAGTAGTTTGTTTCACTAAATCTCTCACTCGCAAATTGAGAGTAGTGTAACATTCTTTCTCTAAAATTAATTTTGGTTGAAAAAAAGCAGGTCACAGCTTATCCTTTCTGATACCTAAGAAAAAATAGAAAGGAAGATGCAATGACTTGTGATAACAATAACATATTGAACAAGATATTGGAACTGGTTACCGAGGATGACCTCGATGGGAAAGCATAGGCAATACGGTTACTGATTAATTTGACGATGGAATGGAGAGAGACAATTATCTTGGGGGTGCTACCATGCGAAATGAGCGGAATTTTATCCTAGGAGTTTAGAGAAAGGATTACGGTCGGAGCGAGTATTGAAGTTAGCGGTAGCAGAGATGTATATTCATGGTATTTCAACTCCTAAAGTAGCAGCTATATGTGTCCCTGACTTGATCAGGGAACGGAGGAATTGTGTGGGTTCAATGCGAGTAGTTCTCAAGTGAGTAGGGTGGCAGCAGAATTGGATGAAATATTAGATGAGTGCGCCGTCCCGAGTAGTGGCGAAGCCACGTATCGCAGGGGCGAAATCGTCAATTAGGAGAATATCCCTATTTAATACTTGATGCCAGGTACGAAAAAGTAAGAGAAGGCGAGAAAGTATTAGTCAGAGCTACTGCTCGATAAAATTGCGCAGTTTTGATTGCAGTCGGGGTCAGAGCAGATGGTAAAAGGGAAGTATTGGGAGTGTCAGTTGAGCTTTCAGAAAATGAGGTACATTGG
>Ga0164310_10000559_pt1 | contig 19916 bp, 14 predicted proteins | sample GuaBasSedimGuay1_FD_121795 | JGI IMG/M metagenome (GOLD analysis project Ga0164310, IMG submission 121795) | Subseafloor sediment microbial communities from Guaymas Basin, Gulf of California, Mexico - Guay1, Core 4569-9, 0-3 cm | ecosystem: Environmental > Aquatic > Marine > Hydrothermal vents... | reverse complement strand
ATGCTGGGTGGGAAGGGGACCTCTTTCCGCATCCGGGCGTCCCGGTTGGGGAAATAGCCCCTGGCCCCTTCGGGCAGGAGGAAATCGGGGAAGGGCTTGTAAATCATCTGGAAGACCCGCAGGTTCACGTAAGGGCGGCCATAGTAAAGGCGGGTGACCCGCAGTTCTTCCGGGTGGCGGTGGCCCATATAGCGCAACGGGTCACGGAAGGCCAGTTCTTCCACCAGGGGTTTGATGATGGACCACCCCAAGGGCGAGAGGGGCTCGGAGAAGCGTTCGTTGAAGAAGCCATTGCACCACAGTTCATCCTCGGAGGATGGCTCGGTGAAAAGCTCCCAGGCCCTGCGGCGCAAGAGGTTCTCCACGGTGAGGGGACGGGATTGGAGCAGGTAGAGGCGGCGCTGGTAATAGCACCACTCCACATCCTGCGGCTCGCCGAAAAGCCCCTCCAGGGCCAGGGCCATCCGGGCCACTTGCCGGATTTCCGGGGGGATTTCCGAAGGCTTTGAGACTTCGGAAGGCTTTAAGGCATAGCGCTGAGGCTGGACCCTGCCGCTCACCAGGGCCTCGCCTGTGCCCCGGACGGCTTCGATGACCACGGTTTCCTCGCCGGTGGTGGGGTCCCGGGTGAAGGCCACCCCGGCCATCTCAGCGGGTATCATCACCTGGATGAGCACGGCCATCTCGGGGTGGGGAAGGCCCTTGCGGAGGCGATAGGTTATGGCCTGGGGGCTCCATAGCGAGGCCCAGCAACCCTTCACCGCCTCTTCCAGGCCATCCCTGCTCACATTCAAAAACGTGGCGGCTTGCCCGGCGAAGGAGGCCTGGGCTACGTCCTCAATGGTGGCCGAGGAGCGGACAGCCACAGTGCCCTGAGGGGCTTGAGGGGCCAGGGCATCAAAGGCCCTCAGCAGGGCTTCCCGCATTTCGGGGGGCAGGCTCCCGGCGGCGAAAGCCTCGCCGATTTGCCGAGAGAGCGATGTTATTTCGAGGGGGTCAGCTTCCTCACCCAGGGCGCTCACTTTTTCAAGAGGTTCTTTCAAGCCACACTGGCCGATGAATTCCTGGTAAGCTCCAACGGTGAGACAAAAGCCTGAGGGCACGGGGAACCCACCCTGAAGAGCCTGTGCCAATCGGGCGGCTTTGTAACCGACTGAGGCCGGGTTACAGGCTTCTCTTTCATCTAGCCATAGGATAATTTGCCGAGACATTTTCGGTCCGGTAGCTATACGCCATAACTTTTCCAACATTATAACCCCTTCGCAAGATTTGTGCCAATTCAGAGGGTGTTGGAAAACTCTGAGGTCAACCCCACCCGTGAGGCAAAGGAGGAAAAAAGAGGTATCTTCTTGCACGGCAGCTTCGCTGCCATGCAAGAAGATACCCCAAAAAGCCTTTTTAACCTGCCCCCGTCAGGGGGAACCCTTTGAGGAAGAACGGCGTGGCGCTTTTTCAACAGCCTTCCAATTTCATTTTATTGCCAAAACCTGCTTTTTCTGGTAAAATTGCTTCTGTCTTGCGTAACTTGTTGCAGACGTGGAGACCTTGCCTTTTACAGCTCTACATTTCCGCATAAGGAGGGGGAGGATGGACCTGGCCCAATACATTCGAGATATACCGGATTGGCCTAAGCCAGGAGTTCTCTTTAAGGATATTACTACATTATTAAAAGAGCCAGAGGCTTTCCGGGAAGCCGTTGACCGCTTGGCCGAACCTTTTATGGATAAAGACATTGATTTGGTGGTAAGCGTTGAAGCCAGAGGCTTTATCTTTGGGGGTGCCCTGGCCTACAAGCTGGGAGCCGGCTTTGTCCCTGCCCGTAAGCCTGGCAAGCTCCCCGCTGAAACCATCCGGGAAGAATATGCCCTTGAATACGGCACCGATGCCCTTGAAATCCACAAAGACGCCATCAAGCCGGGCCAGAAAGTGCTGCTCTTCGACGATGTATTGGCTACCGGCGGCACCCTCTCTGCCGCTGCCCGCTTGATAGAACGCCTCGGCGGCGAGGTGGTTGGCGTCTCTCTCCTCATTGATTTGACTTTCCTTAAAGGCAGGGAAAAGCTTAAGAAATACCCGATTTATTCCCTAATTGAGTATTAAACGGCAGCACTCCATTTAACCGTGGTTGAGGATGTTGCCTCAAGAGGGGGTGAAAGAGGAGGCGCTCATATTAACAAAGAGGCCAACGGAGGGAGGGCCGGGAGCTCAAAGCTCCCGGCTGAGCAGAGAAAGGGCGCTGGAAGCGTCCTGGCAAGCCTGCCAAAGGCGGGCTTTCACTGCTCAGGCCGGGGCTTTTAGCCCTGGCCCAGGCTTTCTCGTGTGAAGCTGCCGTCGGAGAAATAGCCCTTCTTCCTGTGCAATTAAAAATCACAAGCTTGGGCCTAAGTCTGCCCAGTGGAGGCCAAGGAGGGCCTATGGATGAACTCAGGGACTTGGAGAAGGAATGGAGCGAGAAAGTCCTCAAACCTGCCCTGGAGCGCTTTCCCGAACGCCGGGAGCGCTTCGAGACCCACTCTCAAATCGAGGTTAAGAGGCTTTATACGCCCTTAGATACAGCGGAATTGGATTACATCCGGGACCTGGGTTTCCCCGGGATGTACCCTTTCACCCGAGGGGTGTATCCCACGATGTACCGGGGCCGCCTCTGGACGATGCGCCAGTATGCGGGCTATGCTACTGCTGAGGAGACAAACGCCCGCTTCAAATACCTCCTGGAGCAAGGCCAGACGGGGCTCTCGATAGCCTTCGACCTGCCCACCCAGACTGGCTACGATGCCGACCACCCTATGGCATTGGGCGAAGTTGGCCGGGTAGGGGTAGCCATAAGTTCGCTCGAAGATATGGAACGCCTCTTCGATGGCATCCCTTTGGATAAGGTATCCACATCAATGACCATCAACGCTACCGCTCCCATCATCCTGGCGATGTACATTGCCGTAGCTAAAAAACAGGGCGTAGACCCGAAAGTCCTCCGGGGTACTGTACAGAATGACATCCTCAAGGAATATGTAGCTCGGGGAACCTACATCTTCCCGCCCGAACCTTCTTTGCGCCTTGCTGTGGATATTATGGAATATTGCAGCCGAGAGATGCCCCGCTGGAATACCATAAGCGTCAGCGGCTATCACGTCCGGGAGGCCGGGGCTACCGCCGTGCAAGAGGTGGCCTTCACCTTAGCCGATGGCATCGCTTACGTCGAGGCAGCTATTAAGCGAGGGCTTGACGTGGATTCTTTCGCCCCCCGCATCTCTTTCTTCTTCGGCGCCCACAACAACCTCTTCGAGGAAGTGGCGAAATTCCGGGCAGCCCGCCGCCTCTGGGCCCGCATAATGAAGGAACGCTTTGGGGCCAAAAAGCCCGCCTCGTGGATGCTGCGCTTCCACACTCAGACCGCCGGATGCACCCTCACCGCCCAACAACCCCTAAACAACGTTATCCGAGTCACCCTCCAGGCCCTTGCCGCTGTGTTAGGTGGTACTCAATCCCTGCACACGAACTCCTACGACGAGGCTTTAGCCCTGCCAAGCGAGGAAGCCGTGCGCATAGCCCTCCGCACCCAACAGATTATCGCCTGTGAATCGGGGGTAACGGATACCGTGGACCCTCTCGCCGGGAGCTATTTCGTGGAAAACCTCACCAATGAGATTGAAAAACAGGCTGAGGAATACATAAAACGCATTGATGCCCTAGGCGGGGCTATGCGGGCTATCGAGGCCGGGTACATCCAGCGGGAAATAATGGAAAGTGCTTACCGTTATCAGAAGGAAATAGAGGCCAAGAAGCGAATCATAGTAGGGGTAAATGAATACGTAATGCAGGAGGAGAGAAAAGCCCTCAAGCTCCTCCGGGTAAACCCGGCAGTGCAAGAACAGCAGAGGGCCCGGCTCGAAACCCTCCGCAAGAAGAGGGACAACCAGCGGGTGCAGAAATTGCTGCGGGATTTGGAGGAAGCTTCCCGAGGGCAGGATAACCTTATGCCTCTATTCATCGAATGTGTGGAAGCTTATGCCACGCTGGGAGAGATATGTGATGTGCTGAGAAAGGTGTTTGGGGAATACAAAGCCCCTGTTCTATTTTAGAGGAGATCAACTTTGCTGCTTTGACTTTGCCTACACTCGATGGTATAATTCCAGGTGTTCGTTCCCGTGTGGCTTGTCGCTTTAACCGCTGAAGATATGAATCCCCGGGTTTAGGAAGTGGTTGATTCAATGGTCTCACAGGTAGAGGAGAAAAAAGGCAGAAATGTGGCGAAGTTGGCAGAAATCGAAGATTTCCAAGTGGCTTTACCCCGGCCTGGGGGTAAAACGGTGGGTTATCCTCTTTATGGCCGGGATAACATTTATGGGATTGGGCTTCGCTTACCTGCTCAAGGACATTTACGAATCCTGGACTTTTCCCCCCATCTTTTATTACCTTACCCTACAGTTCATAGACAGGGTTTGGAGGGCTGTGCTCTTCTTCGGCCTCGGGGTGTTGGCAATCGGCTTCTCGCTGATGCAACTCGCCCGTTCCATCTTCTCAGCCCTCTTGCCCTCCGGAACCAATGACGTGGCAGAGGCACTTTATCAACGCCGGCGACGGAGCCGTGGCCCCAAGGTGGTGGCCATAGGGGGAGGACACGGGCTTTCCACCCTCCTCCGAGGGCTTAAGGAATTCACAGACAACATCGTTGCCATCGTGACTGTCGCCGATGATGGCGGCTCCTCGGGAAGACTCCGCAGGGACCTTGGTGTCCCTCCTCCTGGAGATTTCCGCAACTGCATTGCTGCCCTGGCGGACGATGAGGCCCTCCTCACCAAGCTTTTCCAATATCGGTTCGGTAAAGGAGCCGGACTAGATGGTCATAGCTTAGGCAACCTCCTTATTACAGCCCTGGTTGAGATTACCGGCAGCTTCGAAAGGGCTTTGCTGGAATCCAGCCGGGTCCTGGCCGTGCAGGGGCGCATCTTCCCTTCTACATTGGACAACGTTGTCCTCTGTGCCGAGGTCCATGAACCGGAGACCGGCAATATAGGGCAGGTGGAAGGTGAATGTCGCATCCCGAAAGCAGGAGGAACCATCGAGAGGGTCTTCCTCAAGCCCAGCAGGGTGCGGGCTTACCCTGGAACCGTAAGGGCTATCCTGGAGGCTGATATAATCATCATAGGCCCGGGAAGCCTGTTTACCAGCATTATGCCTAACCTGCTGGTGGAGGACATCGTCAAGGCCATCAGGGTGTCCAAAGCCTTGAAAATCTACGTGTGTAACATAGCCACCCAGCGAGGCGAAACCGATGGCTTCACATTGCAGGACCACATAGAGGCCTTGGAGAGGCACACGGGCAAGGGGCTCTTTGACATTGTGCTTGCAAACGATAACTTGGATTGCGAAATCCCTTCGGCAGAGCCTGTGCGCCCTGTCTGCAAAAATAGCGAATATAAAATCATCACTGCGGACCTCGTAGATAGGGAAAGCCCCTGGCGGCATAACCCCCACAAGCTTGCTAAGACCATAATGAACATTTATCAGACGTATCGGAAATCCAGCTAAGTCGGGCGAGCCTGTCTGCAACAAAGCAATTTCTTAAACCTGGAGCTTCCAGCTCAAGGCAGAAGCTTGGAATCCATCAAAACGAGGATAGGAGGAGGTAGCGATGATTAAGGTTGCTATCAATGGGTTTGGCCGCATCGGGCGACAGGTATTCAAGGCAATCTGGGAACACTACCGGGATTCTTTCGAGGTGGTAGCGATTAACGACTTAGCCGATGCTAATATGAACGCCCACCTTCTCAAATACGACTCCAACTATGGGCGCTTTGATGTGGACATCCGTGTCGAAGGCGACAGGATGCTCGTGGATGGTCACGAGGTTAAGGTGCTCTCCGAACCTGACCCGGCAAAGCTGCCTTGGGGGGAGCTCGGAGTTGATATAGTGGTGGAATCCACAGGCGTGTTCAGGGATGCCGCTAAAGCCAAGGCTCACATTGACCCCGCTGGAGCTAAGAAGGTCATCATCACCGCCCCCGCCAAGAACGAGGACATCACCGTCGTGATGGGCGTCAACCACGAGGAATATGACCCCGAAAAACACCACATAATCTCCAATGCTTCCTGTACCACCAACTGCCTTGCTCCTGCGGCCTATGTCCTCTTCAAGGAATTCGGCATTACCAAGGGCCTTATGACCACCGTCCACTCCTATACCAACGACCAGCGCATCCTGGACCTTGTGCATAAGAAAGACTACCGCCGGGCAAGGGCAGCCGCTATGAACATCATCCCCACCACCACGGGTGCCGCTAAAGCCATACACCTGGTAATCCCCCAGCTTAAGGGCAAGATGCACGGCATCGCCCTGCGAGTCCCCACCCCTACCGTCTCCATCGTTGACCTGGTGGTCGTTACCGAAAAGGAGGCCACCGCTGAAGAGGTCAACGAGGCTTACAAGCGCTGGCAGAAGAAATGGGAGGAGCAGGGCCTTAAGGTGCTGAGGGTGGAGGAGGATCCCCTGGTATCTATGGACTTCAAAGGGGATGAGTATTCCTCCATCATAGATGCTGAGAACACCCTGGTAATGGGGGGCAACCTGGTCAAGGTGCTGGCTTGGTACGATAACGAGTGGGCTTACAGCGTGCGGGTGGCTGACCTGGCCCATTATATGGCTAAATTTATGTAAAATTACCTGCTTGTGCGGTGGCATCGCCACCGCACAAGTTCCTTTTCCTTTCGATGAAGAACTGCAGAATACTTGCCCCTTTGGGAGCTCTGCTTATATTCCTGAAATTAGCCGCCCATCAATTGCACCTCCCTGGCCCCCATTACGATGAGGCGGTTGAAATTATCCCCGCAATGCAGCTCCTTTTAGGCCAGCCGGTGGAGGCTTTCAGGGGAGCTGGCATCTGGCTGGGCGGGAGGCTTTTCCCCATAATGGTGGTGGACTACATCGGAGCCCTCAATACTTACCTCACCCTTCCCCTCTTTGCTGCGTTGGATGTAAGCGTGTTTGCGATGCGCCTTATGCCCATCTTCGTGGCCTTGGTCACTTTGACGCTCACCTACAGGCTAGGGCGAGAGCTGGCCGATGAAAGGGTAGCCCTCGCAGCGCTCTACCTCCTGGCAGTTAATCCATCTTTCGTGTTCTGGAGCCGTCAAGGCATTTTCGTGACCTCTATAACCGCCCCCATACTGCTGGCACTGGTGCTTTGCTGGCTCCGATGGCATCAGGGGAGGGGAAATCGCTATCTTTATGCGGCAGCCTTCCTGGGCGGATTGGGCCTTTACGCCAAGTTCCTGTTCCTGTGGGGAATTGTGGCCTTGGGCGCAAGCCACCTGTTGCTCACGAGGCGAGAAGGGCTGCTGCGGCTTGCCAGGGAGATGAGGCAACCTTGGCTCCTCCTCACCCTTTTCCTCTGTTTCCTGGCTGGAATCTGGCCTCTCATCTTGTTCAACATTCAGACCGGGGGCACCATCGCCACCTTTATGGGCAATGCTTTATCCTCCTACTATGGCGTTAACAACCTGGCCTTCTGGGCCAACCTGCGGGCCAGGCTTGAAGGATTCACTGCCCTTGTAGAAGGGAGCCATTTCTGGTATCTGGGCGGAGCATTCGCCAACAGGCTTTACCCCCTTTACCTGGCGGCATCACTGGTGCTGGCTGTGATTCCCCGACGGCGTACGGATAAGGGCACAGCGTCGCTGTCCCTCCGCCTGTTGCCTTTCCTGATGCTGGCCCTGGTCATCCTCCAAAGCTGCTTCACCATCTCCGCCTTGTGGATAACCCATTACGCCCTCATTGTGCCTTTGATCCCCCTGGCGGTGGCAGTGGGCTGGATGAGGTGGGATAAACGGGTGGCAGCGATGGCCTTGCTGCTCCTGGGGGCATTCGATGTAAATGTTGACTTGCATTACCACATCGCCCTGGCCCACACAGGAGGCCATTCCGCCCATTCCGATGCTATCTATGACTTAAGCGGTTACCTGCTCATAGCGAATCAGCGTCAGCCTTTGGCGATGGATTGGGGGATAAAAGCTCCGGTGCAGTTGTTGACGAAAGGGAGGATAAATCCCCTGGAGGTCTTTGGCTACGAATGGGAGGCCGATGAAGCCTTCAAGGAGCGGATAAAGCCCTTCTTCTCCGACCCGGCCAAGCTCTATATCTTCCGCAGCCCGGAGGATGCTGTCTTCAAACGGTGGGAAGCGTTCCAGGAGGCGGTAGAGGAAGAGGGGAAGAAAGCGGTTCTGAAAGCCACCATTAGGGAACGGAGTGGTCGCCCTTTATTCCTCGTGTATGAAGTGAAAGGAGGCCCCTAACTCATAGAAGCCAGGATTTCTTCGGCAATCTCCCTCATCGGGCGACGGGTGTTGCGGCTTTGTCGGTGGATGAGCATAAAAGCCTCGTGTTCCTGGAGGCCCTCTTTTTTCATTAAAAGGCGCTTGGCTCTATCTATTAACTCCCTGGCCCTCAAAGCTTCTTGAAGGTTCTCCCGCTCTTGCTGGAGCCTCGCCTTCTCCTCAAAGCGGGTGATAGCTATCTCGATGGCAGCCATCAATTCGGCATCACGGATGGGCTTCACCAGGTAAGCCATTGCCTCCGCATCCCTGGCCCTTTCGACCAATTCCCGGTCGCTGTAGGCAGTCAGGATGACCACTGGCATCGGCTGCTCTTCCCGGATGATGTGGGCGACTTCCAACCCATCCTTACCGGGCATTTTTATATCCAATATCGCCAGGTCGGGCTTGGTGCTACGGATCAAATCGAGAGCTTCGTCCCCGTCAGCGGCTACCGCTACGACCTGATAGCCCAGGTCTTCCAGGATTCTCTTAAGCCCCAACCTGATTATGGATTCATCATCGGCAATGAGGATGCGCAACTTAGCCATAGGCCCCTTTCCCTTCAGCTTGCTGAGCCTAGCCAACGCCCAGGCTGTGAGGCAACGGCGCCTCGACGATGACCCGTGTTCCTTTGTTCACCTCAATGGTGCGACGGCCTTTCAGGTCATCTCTCACCAGAGCTTCCACAATTTGAAGCCCCAGGCTCTGATGAGTTCGGTGAATGGGCATTCCTACCCCATCATCAGATACTTCCACGAAGAAGTTTTCTTCCCCCGGTTCCACTGTCACCGCTATCGTCCCCTTGCTCATCCCGACGAAGGCGTGCTCAAGGGCATTCTGGATGAGTTCATTCACCACTAAAGCAAGGGCCGTGGCCGGTTGAGCGGGCAGGAAGAAACTATGACCCCGAACGGTTATCCCTATTTCCCTCCCCGGCACCTTCATATTCTCCCCCACCATTGAGGCCACTCTCTCCAGCAGGGCAAGGACATCCACCAGACGGAACCCCTGTCGGGATAGCACATCGTGTACGGCAGCGATGCTTAAGATTCGGTTTATGGCTTCCCGGAACGCCTTTCGAGCGGGAGTTGCCCCTTCTTCATTCATCTGTATCCGCAGGAGCATCGCCACCGTCTGAAGGTTATTCTTTATGCGGTGGTGCATCTCCCGCACCACCGCAGCGTTGGTGACCAAAGTGGCATTCTCTATGGCGAGGGCAGTCTGGTTGGCCAGGGTGGAGAAGAGCTTAACCTCATCCTCCGTGAAATGATGAGGCTTGCCCGTATAGCAGGCAAATACCCCTATTATCTTCTCCCGCACGGTCAAAGGGACCGCCAGCAATGAGACAAGCCCCTCTTTACGGGCCATATCCGGGTACATATACCGGGGGTCCTGGCACACATCGTATACGATGGCTGGCTGTCCCTTTACAGCTACCTCCCCCAGGATTCCCTCCCCCCGACTCAAAGGTGGTTTAGTTATGTAATCCTGGCTCAGCCCGAAGATAGCCCGTACCACCAGCTTCCCTTCTTCATCCAGGAGCATAAGGGAACATCCTTTGGCTTCCATTATCTTAGCCGCCATTTCCACAACTAACTTCAGCATCTCATCCAAGTAAAGGGGGGAGATGATGGTTCGGCTTACTTCGGCCAAGGTGGAGAGTTCCTCTATCTGTCGCTGCATATTATCGTAGAGCATCGCCTTCTCTATCGCCCCGGCGGCCAGGTCAGCGATGAGGGAAAGGAGCTCTATCTCCTCCTGGGTGTAATCGTGATAAGCCGTGGTCTGGACGTTCATCGCCCCGATGACTTTGCCCTGTACAGTCAGGGGCACGGCTAACAGGGATTTGAAGTGCCACTCTTTGGTCTCAGGCAAATATTTAAACCGGGGGTCTTGTGCGGCGTCTTTCACCCCTACAGGCTTGCCCTCCTTGGCTGCCCAGCCGGTCAACCCCTCGCCCCAGCGGAGCCTGGCCTTGCCAACAGCTTCGGGAGCTAACCCTGTGGAGGCCTTAAGTATGAGGTATTGCCCTGATTTGTCGAGGAGGTAGATGGAACAAGAGTCCATTCCCATAACTTCTGTGGTGGTGCGGGTTATGAGTTCAAGGGTGGTGGCTAAGTCCCAGGCGGAGTTAATGGCATTAGTTATATGCCTGATAGCGGCCAGCTGAGCCTCCTTCTGAGCCAGCTTCTCCCTCAGTTTCTCGGAAGGCATTTTACTTCCCATTTCCCCTGTATATCCGGGCATATTCCCTGTAGTGCTCGGCGTAGCTGCGGATACGCTCTCGGACCTCAGGCGTAACTTCTTTTACCACCCTGCCAGGCACACCTAAGACTACTGAGTTGGGAGGGATAACGGTGCCCTCAGGGATGACTGCCCCAGCCCCAATGATGCAATTCTCCCCGATTACAGCCCTGCTCAGCACTACAGCCCTTATCCCAATCAACACATTATCTCCAATGGTACAGCCGTGAACGATGGCACCGTGGCCTATGGTTACCCCATCGCCTATAACGGTGGGCTGGTCAATGTCCACGTGGACTACTGCTCCGTCCTGGATGTTGCTCCCTCGCCCTACGATAACGGGGGCAATGTCGCCTCGGATTACGGTTCCAAACCAAATGCTGGATTCAGGACCAACCGTTACATCTCCGATGATAATGGCCCCCGGTGCGATGAAAGCTGAGGGGTCTATCTTCTCGGGGTGGAAAACCACGTCTATCTTCATTGTCTCCTCCGTGTCAGTATTTCGCTATACTTTAGCTATAGAGGGTCTATGCCCTCCGGGACGAGAGAATATTAAAGGTCACCAGCTCTATCCCCCTTTCCTTCACCCGTTCCTTAACCTGAGGGTGACATAATAGCTCCAGTTCCTTCTCCCTGGGGCGGGCATAGCCGCTGGAGGCAAGCAGTTCTTCATCTACAAATCCTGGATGGGTCAAAAGCTCAGTTACTCCTTCACCGATGCTTTCTAAGATGCCCAGCAGATGCTCTAAACCAAGCGCATCTTCCCCGAAGAAGGAGCCGATGAACCGGTCAGGTTTAGGGATAGGCCTGGACCCCAAGAGCTGGTAATCGGTTTCCATCAATTTGCGGGCTTGTTCGGAGGAAAGGCCTTTAAGGGGGGTGGTGGCCAGGAGCCTCTCTACCTCCTCAGGGGCGGGGAAAGGCCAGCGGATGGGGAGGCCTGTTTCCTCGGCCACATCCAGGTAAACGGAGAAAAAATGGGGGTGGAGGTGCGCAAAGTGATGGCAATCCAGGTGGTCCGGTTCTCGACCCACAATCTGGCAGAAGCGTTCTATCTGGGCCAGGAACTCGGCCCTGAGCTCTCTCCTGTCCACCCTCCCAGGTTGCGCCAATAATGCTTCCTGGGGCAGGAAAAACCCTTTCTCATCCACCAGGCTAGGTATCTTCTCAGGAGGCAACACGGGCTTCCAGGCGGTGAAAACCAGATGTACCCCTGCCCCCAAGGAAGGGTGGTCCCTGAGGAGGGAAGCGGCTTCCTCAAAATAAGGCTGATTGGTCATCACCGAGGTGCTGGAAACAATGCCCTCTCGATAGGCTTTAATGATGCCTCTGTTCACCCCGGGGCTGCGTCCAAAGTCATCGGCATTTACGATGAGATACCTTGGCATATAAACCTCCTGAAGCTTCCTGCCAGCTTGTGCTTTGATTCTCAAGGCCTTTGGCTCTCCCGGCTGGTCAAAGCCTTTTTCAATCATACCATAGCTTCACCCGCAGCGCAACATTAAACCCGGAGATGGCGTTGAAAAACTCCGAGGTTGGAAACTACTCCGCAGGCTAGGGATGGAAAAAAGGGGTGTTTTCTCGTGCGGGGGCGAAGCCCCCGCACGAGAAAACACTTCAAAGAATGCTTTTCAGCCTGCCCTCGCCGGAGGGAACCATTTGAGCAAGAACAGCGTGGCATTTTTTCAACACCCCCTGCTGCCTGCATTTTGCTTATAATCCGATATTCTGGTAAAATGGTAGCACTTGGTGGAGCAATGGAGAAAGCTGTGAAGTACAGGCCTGGCAAGAAAGCGCAAGCTTATATCCCCTTCGCTTACGTGCTCCTCGCTTTGCTCCTCACCTACCCCTTGCTCCTTCACCTGAGCTCTCACGTGCCGGGGAGCAGCACCTGGGCTTTCGATGAGTACACTTTCATCTGGAATATGTGGTGGTTCAAGTACAGCTTGTTTGACCTGCACACTTCGCCGCTGCGCACTGATTACATCTTCTTCCCTGTGGGCAGCAGCTTGCTCCTCTACACCTATGACATTTTCAACTGCCTGTTAGCCTTGCCCTTGCAGTTTCACCTTCCCTTGCCTTTGGCGAGCAACCTGGTGCTGCTTTTCACCTGGGTTATGAGCGCTTGGGGAGCTTACCTGTTAGCCCTTTACCTCCTGCGCCGGAGCGGGCTTACCGAACACGTCCGCCTGGCTGCTTTCGCCGCCGGGTGTCTCTATGCCTTCGCTTCCAACCGCCACATCTACGCTGCCCTGGGCCATTACGATATGGTCAGCACCCAATGGCTTCCCTTTTATGCCCTCTTCTTCATCCGCACCCTGGAGGAACCTGGGTGGAAGAACCCGGTGTTGGCCGGGCTCTTTGCCACGATGGCGATGCTGTGCGAGATGATCTTCGGCACGTTTCTGGTGATTTTCTCGGTGGTTTACCTGCTACTGCGTGTTACCGGGAACGGTGCATCCTGTAGGGGGGACCCGTCGGGTCGCCCCTACAGGGGCTGCTTCGCCCGCCTGGCAGTTCTGGCAACGGTGGTGCTGGTCACCTACGCCCCGCTGCTCATCCCTATAATGCGGGAAATGTTCTTCGGCAGATATGAACTTGCCGGGTGGGGCGATGCCCTCAAGCTATCCACCGACCTTATGGGCTTCTTCACCCCTACGGCTCTCCATCCCACCTGGAAAGGGTCCTGGGCTGCCGAACTCCGGGCCGTCATAGAAGGCGCTTCCCGCTTCTCCGATGTCAACACCGTGTTCTTAGGGTATTTCACCCTGGCCATAGCCCTCCTGGCGGTTATAAGGTGCCGAGAGCGGATGGTCAAAATCTGGGCTAGGGAAGCTGTGCTTTTCGCCCTCTTCTGCCTGGGGCCGGTGCTCCAGGTTAACCGGCGCTACGTCTTCGATATGGACGGCATCCCTGTCACCCTGCCTATGCCTTTCGCCGTCCTGCATTATGTACCCGTCTTCAGGGCTAACCGGGTGCCCAATCGCTTCAGCGTGCTCCTCACTTTGGCCCTGGCCGTGATGGTGGCCTATGGACTGCGCAGGATCGTGGCCTCGGTCTCCAGGCGGTTCTCCTTCACCTTTGCCAGAATGGTGGGAGGGGCACTGATAGCGCTTATCATCTTCGACCACCTTTCGATACCCTTGCCTCTCACCGATGCCCGTGTGCCAGGGCCGCTGGTCAAGCTGGGTGAAGAAACAGGGGATTTCGCCGTGCTCCAACTTCCCCTGGGATGGCGCAACAGCTTCGGGATGGCCGGGGCCGAGAGGACGCAGGCCCAGTATTACCAGACTGTTCACCATAAGCGCCTCCTGGCCGGGAACATCTCTCGCAACCCCCCTTTCCAGTTTGATTACTTCCTGCGCATACCTTTCTTCCAAGCCATTGTAGCCGCCGAGACTTACGAGGAAATCCCCCCTGAACTGGAGGAAAAAGCCGCTGCCCAGGCTTCGGAGTTGGCTTACCTCTACGATATACGCTATGTGGCCGTGTTGCCTCCGGTGATGGGCAGGCGTCCTTATGCCGATACCTATACCCGCACCCTGGAGCTTGTGGAGAGGATAATGCCGATGGAGCTTGCCTTCGAGGGGGATGGGGTGAAAGTTTATCGGGTGCTGCAGCCATCTCCTCCATCCTCCTTTGAGGTGGATATGGGCGTTGAGAAAGCCTTGCCCTATCTGGGAATGGGGTGGGACAGGAACGAGGAGATAGCGGGCACTTCGGCGGTGTGGGCAGTCTCCCGTAAGGCGGAGGTATTCGTACCCCTGCGGGAGGTAGCCGATTACAGGGTGACCCTGCGGGCCTCGCCTTTCACTTACCCCGGTGCGCCGCCTCAAAGGATGGAAGCTTACTTTAACGGCTTCCATCTCGGTTCGGTGGAGATGGCCCCGGGCTGGAATGAGTACACCTTTACCATACCTGCCCGGACGGTGCGGAAGGGGTTGAACCGCTTGGTGTTGCGCTTTGCTCATCAGGCCGTGCCCCGGAAAGTCCTCCCCGCCCAATTGGCCGTGGGCGAGACGGGTGTGAACGTCCCTGCCGATGTGGAAATCCACGCCCATCGGGATTTCGCCTACATAACGGTGGGTGGAGAGAATGCTTCCCTGAACAAGCCAGGGCTTAACATAGCCCTTGTAGACGCATCCACCGGGAAAGTGCTGGATATGCGGGTCTTCGGCTTCGAGAAGGGAGAAGCACTGGCTTCCTTCCTGGCCGAAGTTCCTCAGGGAACGATGGTGCTGGGAGGCTCTTGCGGCGATGGCCTGGAGCGCCTTGGCTCCAAAGCCATCGAAGCCCTGCGAAGTCTGGGGCTTCAGGGGCCATCGGGGCAGGTGGGATGCTGCTATGCTTTCATAGGTATCAAAGGGGCCAGGCCGGGGACGGCTGTGGAGGTGGAAGGGAAGGGCGACGCCTATCTACGGCTGGGGCGCAATCCCGATACACGCCCCCTGGCTGCGGCTGTAGATTGGGTCAGGATACAAAGATGAAGTGTTTCTTGTCAACGGTGAAGCCGCTGTCAAAAACGCTCTCTTTCTAAGGGGGTGCTTATGGAGCCTTTGTTTCGCCTGGGGAATTGGGCGGTGTTCCCATACACTGTGCTGATGGATTTGGGAATTCTGGCCGGGCTGGCCCTTTTCCTTTGGTTGGCCCGGCGTGAGGTCGGCCTGGAGGAGGCCCTTGATGTCGCCCTGTGCTCGATGGCCGGAGGTATCCTGGTCGGGAGGGCGGTGTATGTGCTTGCCAACCTGGAGTATTTCTCCGAGAGATGGGCGGATGCTTTAAGGGTGTGGAAGGGTGGTGTGGCCTTTTCGGGAGCTCTCCTGGGTGGAGTGGTAGCGTGCTTCCTATACGCTCGCTTCAAGGACCTGAGGCTTGACGCCCTCCTGGATGCGGCGGCGCCGGCTCTGGCCTTGGGGCAGGTTTTCGGCTGGCTGGCCTGCCACGTTAGCGGGAGGGCATACGGGAGGATGGGGGTGGCCTTCCCCCGTCTCTTCCTCCCCGACATATACGGGATGAAGGCTTACAGGTTCCCGGTGCAGCTTACGGCAGCCTTGTGGAGCGGGTTGGTTTTGGCTTTACTGCTGTGGATGCTCATACGGCCTCGTCGGAACGGCAGGTTGTTCCTGGTTTATGTGCTGCTTTATCTGCCCGTTGACTTCCTGCTCAGGTTCTTACGGGGTGATGTGACCCCTGTGATGGGGCCGCTGGAGTGGGGGCAATTGGTTGAAGCAATGGTTTTCATTGGCGCTTTAATGAGAATGAAGAGGTAGCTAAGGTCTTGGGCAAATCCAGTGGAACCAGTTGGATGCCAATGATATAGGGCGCACTTATTGGCAAGTAAAGCTTATGCTTTCGCACGAAAGGTTTTTGCTATGGATAGGCGAAAATTCTGCACAAAAGCATTAAGTGTTCTCCTGGCGATCAGCGTATTCCTATCCCTGCTCCTGCTGGGCCTTCCCCTTTTGGCCAGGCCGGGTTTCATACGCAGGGAATACGCCCGCCCTGGTTTCCCTCCTTCCACCCGTTTCAGCCCCCAGGAGAGGTTGTATTTCTCGGAGGCCACATTGCATTACCTGCTGTCCGACGAGGATATTGGTTACCTCCGGAGCCTTGCCGATGAAAAGGGGCCTATTTACAACGAAAGGGAATTGGCTCATATGGAGGATGTGAAGGGGGTGATGAGGGGGGCATTGCTCGTGCAACGAGGGGCATTGATAGTGGCCCTTTTGTGCCTGAGCGTGTTAGGAGTCTGGAGGGAAATCCGGGCGATGGCGAAGGCAATCCTGGCAGGCTCAGCAGGCCTCATCGGGTTCGTAAGCGTGGTAGGGTTAACGGCGGCCTTGAACTTTAACCTTTTCTTCACCCTGTTCCATCGCCTTTTCTTCGAGGGCAATAGCTGGCTTTTCGCTTATACTGATTCCTTGATACAGCTCTATCCCCTCCCATTTTGGGTTGACGCCACTCGGCAGTGGCTTTCCTTCAGTTTGGGAATCAGCGTATTGTTGGGGGTAGGGAGCGCCTTTTTGCTCAGGAAATCCCCCCGCTAAGTTCCCCCTCACCCTTAGATGGTGGCCCCCTCTTAATCGTTGTCCCATAAGAGAGGGAAATGGCGTTTTGGCATCAGAAGATTTCCTGTTTTCAACGGCCTTCAAAGAAGCACTTCACCCCCTCGACAATCCCTTTCGCCACCACATCGGGGTGCTGGGTGAGGAGTTCCCTATCCCCGCCCATAAAGCCTATCTCAATTATGGCTGCGGGGGTGGAAGGGTCTATTTCGTGGAAGGCATAGTATTCTTCCATATCGGGTGTGATGGTGGTGGGATGAAAGGGGAGGCCGGTAACCCGGGCGTATTTCTCCCGCAGGCATTGAGCCAGAAGGGTACGTTCCGGTTCGCTTCCCTGGGTCACCAGCTTAAAGCCGCTCATCCCTGTAACGCAGGAATCGCTGTGGATGGAGATGAGGAGGTCCCCCCGGTAGCCTTTGATGTCTGAGGAAAGTTCCCGGAGCAATTTCACGCTGTAACCTTCGTCTTTGAGCAATTCAGCCACTAGCTCGGCCACCCGTAGGTTAACATCCACCTCTTGAAGCCCATCGGGGCAGATGGCTCCTGAATCATTCCCCCAATGCCCTGGGATTATGGCCACGTAGGATTTAGGCATAAGCCCTAGGATTATGAGGCTGAGGGCAATGGCACCTAGCGTTAGCACCATTACCCACTTGATGACCCCCAGAGGTAGCTTCTTCTTTACCGGCTTACGCTTTTTCTTCCTGCTTATCCTCGTTTTCCTGCGTCCCACTCTAGCAACTGTTGGAATAATTTCACATCCTGGCGTTTTATCACATTTCTGGCAATCAATTCCTCGATGCGCACCTGCTCAAGGGAAGGTCTCCGGCGCTGGCGGTATCCAATGAGGATTTCACCGTAGCGGATTAATTCCTTCATAATGCTTACGCTTACTTCCAAGCGCTCCTGGTTTGGTAGGCGGATGCTTATAGGGTGGGGAGGGCGGCGTAAATAACGCCATTGCTCGGAGAAGGGTTGCGAGGCGGGAGCTATGCTTATGCCCAGGAAAATGGGCATATCAGCCAGGGGAATGAAAGCCGGGAAGTATTGCTCGAGTAAAGCCACATAACTCCGTATCAGCACAGCAGCCTTGGTCCCTTTGTTTATGGGTATCACCCACAGGTCATCAGCAAGACGGATGCGGTTCCTTGCTCCCACAAGCCTGCATATCTCCAGTTCCAGGTCTCGCAGGAAGTCCTGGTAATCGCTGATGAAGTCCTTAAGAAGCACAGGCCATCGCAGAGTCGTCTTAACCTTGAAACGCAGGTTGGCTTCCCATACCCCCGGGTTGCTTTTATCCATATAGTTGCTGAACAGGGTCAGGATGGCGTGCTGCCAGAGACGAGGTTCAAAGAGGCAATAGAGCCAGAGCAGGTAGCCCTTGGAGAGCCAGGGAGCTGGGATACGGGAGTTGCTCTCCCCCTCCCTTATTTCCTGGCATATCGAACAGAGGGCTCCATCATCAGTTACGGGCCTCACCCCGCATACCTGGCAAAGCGAGGTTCCAGAGGAGCGCTTTGCTGTTAATTCGGGAATGTGGATGATGAGTTGGCGCCATACCGGTGTTTTGCCTTTCTCGGCTTGCTCTCGCTGAAGTTGAGCCATCACCCAGGCCATTTCGTTGTCTATCTGGGAGAGTTTGGCTTCTACATCGTGGAGGGCCCGGCGGAAAGTGTTTATGCGTTCAAGGGCAGCGTTCCGGCGCTTCTCCGCCTCCCGCTTCCTCCTGCGGGTAGCCGAACGGGTTTTGGGGCTGGTAAGCCGCCTGAGCTCCTCTTCTAACCGGGTGATTTCATCCTTTAATTCAGCTTGAAGCTTCTCCTCCCTCTCCAGGTCCTCTTCCAGTTGCGCTTTTTGAAGGAGCGTGTCGTTCTTAAAGCGTTCCAATTCAGCGGACATTGCCTTTAGCAGCCTTATTCTGAATTCTATGGCGTGAGACTGGCCCAATTGGGCCAGAGGCATCTCCTGATACCGGAGTCTCACGTAGAAGCCTCGCTTGAGGAAAATCTCCGCCACCTTCCTGAGTTCCCCCTCGTCCCACCCCGGCAGGAACATCCAGAAATTGTTGGAGATGGAGGTCATCAGATTGTGGGGGAATGATTCCTCTAGGGAGCGGAGGCAATCCTTAAGCCAGTCAAACACCTTCAGGTCCTCAGGGACGAGGGGCTGCTGGTAGAAGAGCACCTGCCCCCACACCAGGCGTCCATACCATTTTTCCTCTGCCTCCTCAGGGGAGGTCGCCTCGACTCCCTCCAGGGAAAGGCGCCAGGGGTCTTCAAGCATTTCGACTTTTTCATCCAGAGCCCTGTAGAACAGGCTCGTCAGGTGAGAGTGAGAGAGCAAGGAGGCGATGTTGAAGGGCTGGAAGTCCTGATCGCTTCGGACCTGCATATATGAGGAAAAACGCTCCCAGTAGGTTTTAATCTTGTCGGGGGAGAGGGCTAATTCGAGGGCTTCCCGCAGGGAGGAGGCGTCCGGGATGGGTGGAGTGGGGCTCATTGAGAGGTTAAACTGAGGTTGCCATAGCTTATACAGGCCCCGATTCAGTTGCCCCTCCTTTGGCAGGTTCCGAACCTGGAAGGCCGAGGCCAAGCGATGTGCCAGTTCCAGCAGGAAAAGGCATCTTCTGAGCTCCGGGTTTAAGCTTGAATCTGCACAAAGGGAGGCGCCGTTACCTGCGCAGAGGATAGCCTGGAAAGTGGGGGAGGTTTTGGGGACCTTCAGGCCGAGCCTGGAGAGGTCAAGATTGCCTAATACCTGACCGTTATTTGTAACTACCTCCAAGGGTTTGCCATCAACGGTGGGAAATGAGCCTCGGGGATTAACGAGTTTGACCAAATCATGCAACTCAGGGAAAAACGGGGAGCTCATAGCCACCTCCGATGTGAGGATATGACAGCACATAGAATACCACAGCATAAAAAAGGTGTCAAGAGAGGGTATTGAAAAAGTGCCATTCTAATCGCCTTTTGAGGGTATTTTCTTGCACGGCGGCTTCGCCGCCGTGCAAGAAAATGCTACTCTTTTTCCTCTAGCTCCCGGGGGCAGGTTTAACCCCGGAGTTTTTCAACACCCTCCTTTAAGGTGATTTTTTACAAAAGACTGCAATGTGGTATAATTAGCCCTGAGGAGAAGCTTCTTCTGATTTGGAGGATTGGAACATCGGAGGGGAGTATGCGGGTCTTGTTGGTAGGTCCAGTTTCAAAGGTGTGGAGTTCCCGCAAACACATACATATGGGACTGGGCTACCTGGCTGGCTCATTGCTCGATGCTGGCTACGAGGTTGAGATATTT
>Ga0164310_10000558_pt1 | contig 19956 bp, 19 predicted proteins | sample GuaBasSedimGuay1_FD_121795 | JGI IMG/M metagenome (GOLD analysis project Ga0164310, IMG submission 121795) | Subseafloor sediment microbial communities from Guaymas Basin, Gulf of California, Mexico - Guay1, Core 4569-9, 0-3 cm | ecosystem: Environmental > Aquatic > Marine > Hydrothermal vents... | reverse complement strand
GTCTTCATACCAATTACTGAAAGTACCACCACTACATTCGTTATCATAAACATCTGCATTGGCAAGATATAAGCATTGGGATTTAGTGTTTACTGTGTCCGCATTGTTCTGAGCGTAGCACCTGTTCCGAGCGACAAGCCCCCTTGCTCCCGTCTGCGAAACACGAGCCACAACACATTGCTTGGGGTTAGTGCCGCCCCGTAAGTCGAGGGTATTACCTGTAATGGTGTAGCCTTCTGACTCGGTAGCAATCTGGATACAATCACCACGCCCTGCTGCCGCCTGCGATACATTATAAATATGAGAGTCTAGAACAGATAGGCCGTTGCCGGTAGCATAGATACCGTCCTCACCCACATCGTGGATTGCGGTGCGATTAACGACTACATTCCGGCCAACAATACGCATACCATAAGAGTGCGCGTGTCCGGAAATACCTGATATTTCACAATCATGGACAAGCACATGCTTTTCATCTGTTACATTAGCTGCTGTAATATATATACCTGTCCTGACTGCTGCTACTACATTAACATCCTTGAAGGTAAGGTAATCATAGTGGACACCAAGGGAACGAGTTAAGACTGCATCATCAGCCGCTGTGACCATATTAAAATTACGAATGGTTACATTCCCTGTTGCATCGCCTGAAACAGCAACCTCAAAGGCATCAGCGTAAGTATCACCCATACCATCAAGGATATGCCCCGGCTCAATGCTTGCCCAATCAATATTACTAAACCCCACCCACGGAGTCTCCCCCGTTAGGCCGTCACCGTTTGTGCCAGTGGCTGCTACGTACCAGACTGTGGCGGGGCCACCGTCAACGCACCACATTTTATAGAGCATATCAGGTAATGCGCCTGTGTACCCCTTATCTCGTAACCAGTTGAATGTAGCCGTGTTCCTGTCGCCTGTGAATCCTTCTGAGGCAAGGTATTCAAGCCAAGCATCAGCAAGTGTATTTGACGTTGCGCCCTCGCCTTGAAGCCACTGCAACATCAGCTCATTAACATTGCCAGTTGTCTCTCCTGTTAGCGAGAGAAGGGCTTGGTATCGACAATCAGACCTCTGGCTCATGGGGTATACTCCACTGCTTGAACTTCTGCCACTGTGCTTGCTGCCCTAGCTGTCATCTTGGCGATAGTGGCCTGCTTGAATATGTCCCATTCTGTCATTGCCACGCCACCAGCTAGGGCTTGAAGGTCAGTTAGTGTAAAGGCATGGGGTGTATTATCTGCATCAGTCCAAGCAAAGTCTACAGGCATTGGGACACCGGAGCCGAACACTGTTAGGGCCTTGTTGATACGCCCCTGCGCCGCCTCGTCACCGTCATAGATGTGGCCGTCATGGACGACCTGCCTACCTACAGCAACTGCCTTGTCTCTTGCAATGTTAATGCGCCCGACTTTAATTGCTACAGCTTCAGTTAATCCAATTTCGGCAAAAGTGACGACTTCAGTACACATGCCGTCAGTCACCTCATAAGACCGCACTAAAACCTCGTGATAAGAGTCCGGGCCTGTGGCTGCAACAAACTCATGGACACCATCGGCCAACTGCTCCTCTTTAGTCAAGGCCTCTATGTCTTGGTAGATTTTCCCCGACAGTCCTTGCACCGTCCCCGGATGGTCAGTCGGCCCATAGATTGGAGAGCCGTTTTGTAGAGTTATCCAGCTCATGTTAACTCCTTTACTTTTTTTGATATTAAGCCGTTGAATGTTTCCATGGCTTGGGTTTGGCCCCTATTCGTCCTTGCCGTCTCCAGTGTCGTGGTTGGTAGCCATGCCATAGCGCAACGCCATTCGTCAACCATCTCGCCGTCAGGGGTTTGGCCTGCAAGTTTACAGTACCAAGCGCAACGATGGATAGCACCATCTTTGGCCTCCTCACATTCGCTACCTAAGGGGCATGTAATTATTACCTTCATGCGTCTTTCACAGCAATAATCATATCAATGTAGCGTGGTGTCCAGTCTGTACCACTATTATCTACAACAGTGATTGTATGGGCATGATTGCCTGCGGTATTAGTGTATGCTGTCCCATAGGCATTAGGGTATGAGTATACAGGCCGACTTGATGGTGTCCCCTGCCCATTACCTAGGGTTATAGAATGGGTGTGATTCCCTGTAGTATTACTACTGGCAGTATGGCCATGAGTAGGTACAACATCGTTCAAGATGGGGGAATGTGAGCCACCCGTCCCACCACCTGCACTGTTAACTACCCTAAGCATACGGTTGTCAAGAGCAGAGTCTGTATCTTGTGTCCAGCCTAGAGGGGCTGACGCTTGTGCTAGGAGTAATCTTGTCCCGGCAGGGAAGGAAACCTCAGCCTCGGCTTTCTTGGCCCAATGAAAGGCCGAATATTCGCCCGGCTCGACAGGGCTATCTTCTGGGTTCTCTGCCCATTCGTTAGCAAGGGTTTCTGAAATCGCTGCTGCTGATGCGCTGTTCTGTGCCGACACGCTTGCCGCCTGTGCCAATGGCACGAAGTCAGCAAAGGCCTCGTCAGTCTCCTCAACACCTGTACCTGCTGCGTTAACCTGCCAGCCAAAACCGGGGGCGGGAACTGGAAGCGTCCAGTCGAAACCGGAGGTATCTGTTACAGGCGCCTGAAGTGACCGCTCCCCGTTCTCTTTCAACTCCTGCACAGCCATGGTCAGCTTATCCAGCGCACGTTCATGGCTGTCAGCAGGGAAGGAATCGTCTTCCACATAATCGGTAAGCTGAGTGAATGGCACATCACGGAGAATTGACAGCTTATCTCCTGTGGGAGCAGGACTGATAACAACCTCGCCACCTGATTGGCTCCCTGCGCCTGTTACCGTGTAGTCGGTATTCAAGACAAGTAATGACTCAACCCCTGCAACCAAAAGGTAAACGGCCAGATGCTCGTCCTCTAGGAAATAAAAACCTGTAGGGAAGTTGGTGGTACTCCCGTTAGGGACATGATCGGCTCTTAATACTTCGCTTGTTATTGTCATTATCTATCTTCCTTTGCTTTGCCAAATACCGCATCGTGAAAAGAGGCATCACCTTCAAGCATTTCTAAAAAGCCTGCCGTCCTGTCCATGGTTGACTTTACAGGTAATCCTAAAACATATCCACTTAATTTAGCATTAATCTTCCCTAGCCTCTTAGGGTCGAGGTCATCACCTTTCCCAGCTTCCTTCATCGAGCTAACCAGTTCCTTGCCAATATTACTTAAAGGTGTTGGGCTGTAATCATATCCACTAAACAAGGAGGAGCTTACATCACGAAAATAAGGGACGGTTGCCGTGGCCAATGAAGCAGCAGGCTTAACACCAAACCATTCTTCTTTATCCGGCAACTTCCCTTTCGTTACGGCATAACCTGTTACTGCCGGGGCGAAGAACATGAAGAATAGTGACGACATAACATCACTTCTCGATAATTGATACGATTCCGTGGCCCCATGGATTGCAGAAGGTAGGCGGCGTGTTATCTCTGAGGTCATGCCATGAAGGATATTGAAGTACCCCATGAACATGGTAAAGGCCTTGTTCCACTCGTTCAGGCCAGCCATGACATGCGGCATCTCTGTTGCTGTCGATACGGGCTGAGTTCTATTTACAACGTCAATAGCCATCTCCTTTGCCTTGGTATAATCCCCAGTCTCTTCCATCACTCGGTTAAAAGTGGCAAGCCATGTGTTGTGAGCGCCAACCTTATCGCCCATCTGGATACCGCTCATGGCCAAGTTTTGCAGGTTGTGATATTTCCTTATGAACTTGCTATCCTTGGGAGAGAACCTGCCTATCATCTCCAACATCTCCCGGTTCATCGTGCCGCCACGAGCTGCCATTAACGGCTCAACATCGTTAATGGACTTCACTATGGCAGACGGGTCAATAAGGAAATCCCTTGCAGCTTTGGCCAGATGTAGCTGCCCTTTCACTGCGCTACCTCCGCCTATTTCCCTAACCGCTGCAATGGCTGATAATGGCTGTTTTGTTATTACTCCTATATTGGTAATGCCAAGCATGGCCACTGTGACGTTGTGACGGGCAACTCTAAGTATTCCGTTGGACTGCCCTTCTGCCGTCCGGCCAACAGCGTCACGCCAATGGTAAAGCTGCTCGAGCCATGCCTTGCCACGAGTGTCAACGACCGCAGCCTTAAATGACCTGTCATTGATTAACTTATTAAAGTCACTAAGGTGAACGGCATGTGAGACTTGCAAAATACTGTCTTGGATATGACGGCCTATAACATCAACGTCAAGGCGCAACCTCTTTGTCCCACCCTTACGCATGGTTCGCATATTCCGGCCTTGGGGGGATTTCCAAGCACTACTATAATTATTCTTTTCGAGAATGTTCTCCGCTGTCTTCTCTGATCCTACAGCAAGCCTGTCTGCCTCTGCTGCGATAGGGAACATATTGCCCTCTATCTTCATGGTCTTGCCGGTAAGTGTCTTGTGAACATCAGAGAGTTGTGGCCCAAGCTCTTTGGTTATACTCCAAAATTCCTTAATGGCCTTCTGCTCACCCTTAGTGAGTAAAGAGGTTATATCACCAATCACATTCTCCGAGACTTCCGCAACAATCCCTGAATCTTTCAACTCATTCTCGATGGTATTCAGCAGCGCTGCCTTGTTCCAACTATTGCCAGAGTTTAACCCTGCCATAAACAACCGCTCTCTTGTCCAATCCAGGGTATGGCCACCAGCCTTAAATGTTACCTTGGAAGCAAAGTGTTTTTGGAGATCCTCAGCTCCGATAGAATCAAACACCTTCTGAACTCGTGGCATATACTTGTTACCAAGCTCAAGCCAATGGCGTTCGGCCTCGGTCGCCCGGTCAACGACTATACGCTTGAAGATGCCATTATCAGCAAAGTTATCAAAATCACGGGCAATGAACCGCATACGTTTCAGCGAAGGCATGACCTTCAGCAAAGGGTAGGATAGCCGTTCCAATATGTTCCTATCCTCAGCAGCCTTGCTGCCAACCTCGCTAAGGATGTTAGGGTTAACTGCCAGGTTATGGTTAATCTCGGCCACTACCTGTGAAAGATTGGCCTTTTCAAGAGCAGACGAAAGCTGTTTCTCGTTGCGGCCAAGCATGTTGAATGACTTCTGGAACCTGTCGATAACACCCCAATCATCTAGGGTTAACTGGTCGACACTTTTTCTCTTTGGCAAAGATAAGAACTTGATATACTCATCGCTGTTCATAAAGGTGCTGACCGCATCGCCAAGGGGTGAGTCCTTCACCTGGGTAGCGAGGAATTGTCCCATGTTCTTATCAGGGATACCCTCAATCACCTGCTTGGCCGACTTGCCTGCCCATGTCTGCATAGCGACTGCAAGCTGCTCTTGCCATGCGGGGTCAACAGACGGTGATAGGATAGCCTTGTTTAACCTTATCTCTATCTTGGCCTGCTCACGCCTCGCCTTGATTGCAGCTTTATACTCTGCCATTTTAGCAGCAGCGTTATTACTTGCCTGCTTCTCGGCCATTGTCATAGAATCAAAGGCTTGTTTCTTTGAGATGCTGCGAACTGATTTGGCCACTTTGACAGCGCCACGGAGGGCTACAATCTCGTCCTTGGTGGGTATGCGTTTGTATTTGCTGCTCTTGGTTAAATCAGCAAGGTCAACCTGTGCGCCCATCAACTTCTGCTCAAGCTCAAATTTACGAACATCGAACATGCCCTGGTACATCTCGTCAAATTCCTTTGACAGCATGGCCTCGGTGTATTCGGTGAACTGTTTTTTATTCGGAGTCATACGCATATAATCGAACATCTTACGCATATCAGTCCCGTAACCAAACTCCTTGCTCGTGTTAATCAAGGCTGAATAGTTAATGTCAACTCCCTTGCTAAACATCTTAGGGAACAACTTGCGGAGTTCTGCTGTTTCTGCGTATGGAACGTCTACATTTTTTAACCCTGTAGCGTTAATTCCGCCAGCCTTCTCGATATAAGAGGCCATTGCATGGGCAGGGTGACTCTTAATGTCAAGCTCAACCATTTCCTTGGTCAGCTTCTTCTTCGCCTTGTCGAACGATTTGGCAACGTCAACATGGGCAAGGGCAGTGGTTACTTCATCAACCTTAGCAATAGACTCAGCGCCCGGCTCGACAGTAGCCTTTTCCGCTGCCTTCCACATGGCTGTTCTGTTCAGGTTCGTAGGAACAGCCACTCGTGGTGGTAACTCGTCTACTGCGGCCTTGATACTCGCAGCGTCAAGCTCCGGGATAAATGGTGTCACAGTATCCTTTAGCTTTCGAGTCCTCGCTATGATAGCTGTAAGCTCGCCTAATGCTCTCTCGTCACCTTCATCTGCTAATCGTGCTAATTCTGTCAATTTGCTATTGCCGCCTGTCATTGAAATAACATCAGGAGCTTTCGCTTGTTGCTGCCAAAAGTCTGGAGAAATCCTAGCGAGAGTTCCGTCAAGCGTCTTACTCATAGCCCGTTCAACTGTGATTGCCCCGGCAACGCTAATACCAACACCTGTCACCAAAGCAGCGATAGGCTTATCTTCTCTAAACAGCACCTCTGAATAGAGATTTGCAGGTGCGTCAACGGTAGCCCCGGCAACGCCACGGGTCATGAACAAGTATCCTGAATGGATGGCAGATTTAACCTTGGCTGCTGCACCAACGGCCACGCCCTTTGCGGGGGCAGCAACAACACCAACGCCGCCGGAGATAATTGCGCCCAAGGTTGTATCGACTATTAAGTCTTCCTGGATGGTAGATGTATGGTCAACAAGCCGCCGCTTCCAGTAGTCGCCTGTTACTGATTCTGTAGCCGCAGCGTGAAGGAATTCTTTTGCAACTCCGGGCATGTTGTCATAGGTATCATCGCCTACCCAACCACGGACACGATTTTCATGCTCGGCCCTTGTCCCTGTATCAATGATGTTTACGCCAAGGTCTTCACCTTTGGCCCACTCTTCCTTGAGAGTATCAACTGAGTCAGAGGCACTTTCTAGGACTGTCCTCATGGCCCTCATGGGTAAAGTCTTTCCGAGCCTGTTTCTTATATAACCCTGTACTGGCTCAGGAGCTAGGTCAACTATCCCGTTAACCTTATCTTCCATAGAGGCCATGGCAGATGCTTGAGCGTCAGGCGTTACTTTCATTGGCAGGATGGGCGTTTCACCTCGGAGGCGTTGAGCAAGTGACTGATTACTTTTATCCTGTATGCGTTGTAGTAACTCTCCCACTATTCACCCCTCAGTTCTTGCACTAACTGTTTTGCCATCTCAGGGTCAGCCCCATATTTCTCAACCATTGCCTGAACAGCCTCGGCCTCTGAACCTTCCATGGCTGTGGCTGAAATATCTTCATCGGAAAACTCTTCCTGCTGCTGAGGCTGTGCCTTACCTTTTTCGGCAAGTCCACTTGGCATAGTCTCACTTTGACCGAAGAAATTAGCGATTGCCCCTGCCTTCTCAAATTCACCGTCTTTCTCTATATATTTATCAAATGAACCAATAACATCGTAGACAATATCCTGCATCTCTGGCGAATATGGTGATATATCAGCAGCACGATAACGGCGTAAAATCTCACGCTGGACAGGCCTAAACCACTTTGACCTTAACTCTCTTCGTTTACTTGCGGAGCCACCAGCAGCGTAATCAACCTCTTGCATAAAGACCGAGTTGACCTGCCCGAAATAGTTAGGGTTCCCTGCTGCCTTGTGAGGGTCTTCTTTCCCGCTTGCCCTTACCAAGAGGTTATTGTAAAAAGATGGGCTGCTTGAGTTAGGGTTGGTATTCGACATGATAGATGCCGTGTCTTTCCAATCACCGTTAAGGATAGACCACTGCGCATTGAACTCTTGGTCTTCTGTCCACATCCCTTCTTTTTGCTGACGCTCGATAATAGATAGGTCACTAGCAGATAATATATCTTTTGTCCCAGGGGCATTAATCATCGTGGTTATATCTTCTGGGCTTTCTGAATGTGCCATTTCCCAAGCTGCCATCATCAATGATTGCCTATCAGCTTCCTTCTGGACTGCCTGTTGCCTGACCTCTCTATTGTACGCACCCTCGTAAGCCCCTGACAACTGAACCCTATCGGAGTAGGTAAGGTGTTTGTATTCGGCGCTGTCGATGTTCTGCGGGTCAAGGAGCCAATCAGCGGCTGCCCTGTTATCAATTTTACCTGTGTCGGGGTCTGTAAATTTACCCTTCATCTCTGCATCAAGTTTTATAAAATCAACTTGGTGCAAGTGTTTAGCGGCTTTCTTCTGCAACGCTGCGTAGTTCTTTACGTCCATTGTGCCACGCAACTTATCCTTATCAGCTTCCCACACATCCATAGTTGCAACTGGATTATCTGAAAAGCCCTGGATAAAACCATTTAAAGCAAATTCACCGACAAGCGCCTTGTGGATTAATGCTTTGTTCTCAGCAGGCATGTCATTCCCTGTCCTGCTTCGGTATAACTCAATACGTCTATTTAAGTTCTCGTCTGCCTGATTAACAGCTATAGGTGCTATTGCAGCAGGAGCTACCCTTGCCATGACTACATTACTTTGCGCTACACCTGCTGCGGCTACATCACGGTCAGCAACTTTTTGTTGCTCACGGACATGACCCATAAGGATTGCTTGGCTTTGTAGGTTTATCTTACCTGTTGCCAATGACAGTTCATTAGCAGACGAACCCCAAGCGTTATCAAGAGTCTTTGACCTCAGCTTATCAAGGTCTTCGTTTGCTTTCTCTGCGGCAGATGTAGCGTAACTTCCTTCTGCCCTCTTCGCTAAATCAACTATACCTTGTGCTGATGACTGATATGCCATCTCAGCTTTTTGACGGTCAACTATCCGTGCTTGTTCGGCTGTTACCTCTAATGCCCTTGCCATGTCCTGCACGCCACGAGCCAAGGCATTTGCCCCACTCCTTGCCGCACCCCAACCCTGCCCGCCTGGAGAGAGTTGGGTTTCCATGACTCGCTTGCTTGTTGCCAATTCTGGTATTCGTGCCATTAGTTAGAACCGCCAACTTTAGAAAATGATGAAAAGGCCTGGCTTGCACCTGATAAGGTTGAGCCTGTAATCTGTGATTGTGCGCCCATGCGTAAAAGCCCTGCCTCCCCCTTGAGGGCTGCGGACTTCTGTTGTCCTTCTCTGCGGATATTATACTGTTCAGCCTCGGCTATTCTGCTTGTTTCGTCCATAACGTCGAGTGGGCTACCTGTGTCCACTTTAACACCACTTGCTGCGTAAGCGGCCTTCTGTGCACCCATGACCTTCTGCGTGTCTCTGGCGTGCATATAGACGGCATACTCGGCATTTTGCTCGGCTACCCCTGCCTCGTAGTCTTTCCACGTTGCTTGGGCATTGCTTATAGCTGCCTGTTCACGACCTGCTTGGATAGACCCGGCAGCGCCTAAAACGCCACCTATGATTCCCATTACTGCGCCCATTACTGTGTCCTATACTCGGCCACTAACGCCAAGACGGTTAAGGGTAGTGGTTGGGTTTGCTTTATCACGATAGTTCCCTCCCTCTCGAAATCACCAGGGAAGTCTTCAACCTCGATACCAGTGACAAGGCCAGGTGCATTATTCATTAAGCCTGGCCCCATGTGTATCCTGTCCAGCTCGTCATCGTTCGGGCCAATCATAACACCCAACGTCTCATGCAGTAGCAACCTAACCCGACTTATCCGCTTCATTTGCATGAAGGCATCGCCTTGGTTGCCGCCTTCGGTTAGTGGCATGGTTTCGATAATAGCGTCTTCTTGGTAGCCAACCTGCACATCGTTATAAGTTCCATCAAGTGAGATAGCACCGGAAGAGACAACACGGTCAGGGTGTGTGGCCCCGTCAACAACCACCTGAACAGTCTCCCCTTCAAGGTGGGCTAGTCCAGAAACAGTGCTTGTCCCGGCAGGAAAGTTGCCAATAAGCCCACAATCAAGGTGGTACATCTCTGCTTGAACCACTTCCGTAGCATCTTGGCTTACCATGGTTTCAATATAGGTATGGGTAGCTCCATCTATCGTGCGCTCAACGGCCAGCCATACCTCGTCTGCGTTTGGTGCGTAATCAGAACTTGTCGGGTCAATCGTGCTGTTCGTTGCTGCAACAGAGATGATGCTCGAATCTGTGCCACCAAGGTTATGCTGATGCCATGCTAATATCTTCTGCTGCCTCTCATAAGTTAGGCCTGCCAGCTTCCCATCATTCCGCAAGGCCCATAAGATAGAGTCTGGTTCATTCTGGTATGCAGTCTCGATGATACCCGTCTGCGTTATGTGTTCCGAGAAGATTGTCGCATCCGCACCAGTTGAGCCATTAGAATAAATATCATAGGCATGTTCCCTTATCTTGCGTTCACCAAACTGGACGTAAAGGACTGAGTTGTCAATTCTGATAGGATCAACGTGCCGGGCTGAACCATAGTTCGTTTCCCTGACCACCTTCACATTGGTGGCCGTTAAAGCCTCGCCGTCACGGGTCGAGCCAAGCGAGAACTCCGCACCTACAGTGCCAACTGTAATCCGCTCACCCGTTGATAACCAGTTGATAGCGTTAACGCTGTCAGATGCTATCTGGTAAGTAAAGGGGTCTTCGTCTGTGGCTGTGCCAGGAACGGTGAAGTCGTAAATATCACCAACAACGCTACCCCAGACATGCTGCGGCTCGTTGGGGGTGGCGGCAAAGACTGACCGTTGCTGGTAAAGAGAAACGACAGAGGGGTAATTACCTGCGGTCCACTCGCTCGGCGCTGCGATAAAAGACATATCTGCCAACGTCCAAGCTATATGACTCGTCCTGGTAAGTTCGGCAGGGGCATGATTAGGGTGAACGATAAAGAGTTTGTCTGCTGATTGCACATATTTAAGCTCGAAAACCTCAGCCTCAGTGTAGGTGCTGGCCACCTCGACAGGTGAACCTGCATCTTCAATCTGCTCATGCTCTTTGTAGAAGCGGATATAGTTATGGCCAAACTCAAGGATGTAATTCTGGGTAACTGAAAAGGAAAATTGAACTAACCGAACACGACTGTTTGCAGCAGCATCGTTCTTAACCGCTGCAATAAACTGTGTTCCCGGTCTACGGGTAACACCCCCATGGGGGTGGACGACCATGTTACGGAGACGCTTGGCCCCGTTTTGGTACTTGTCAAAGTCAACATAACCAAGGAGCCGTGGTGACAGCTCGCCCGCTGTGAAGTTAGTTTTGGTTACGTTCGCTTTCATTAATACCGAGAGTCAAGCCATTCATCGGCCTGAATTTGAGTTGCAGGGTTTTCCTGTGCGTCCATGCTCCGGGCATTTGCCACCTCTTTCCGGTAACGGTCAACCATTATGTTGTGAAGGTTATTGTCGTCCGCAAGGGGAAGGGCAAGGGCAGAGGCAAGGCGATAGGATAGTGCAAGTGTGAAGCTCGAATCGAACCGCTCAGAGTCCTCGATAATTTGCACATACTTTATTTGGATAGGGCTTTCATTCGCATGGAGATTTCCACCCTCTAACCGGTAGTCGATATACCTATTCTGTAGACGCACTAGCCGTAAAAAGTCAGCAGGCAGCGAGTATATCTTATCAAAACCAAACAGAGGCGTAGCCACCTTTTCGGCAAGCTCCGCCTCCGCTATGGCAAAGTTCCAAGGGTGCGCCCTAAGCAGCTCCTCCCTGAAGACAGGATAGAATTGCTTGCAGAGCCTAGCCCTTTTACTTTCATCTGAAAGGTCAATAATGCTCTTGCTGCCCACATGTGCTAAGGCAATATTGCATATATCAGTAGGTGAGGCCATTAGTTGTTAGTGTAGTAAATCACACCCTCAATAGTGGTTCCTTTTTTAGATGATACCAAGGCGGTAGCAATAACGCGCACACCATCTTGGGTCTGCATAAAACAGGTATTCGCGTTAAAGTTCGACAAGGGTGTTCCTGTTAATTTCTTGTCAAAACCTTTATCGTCACCTGCGGCCTTGCGCCCCATCTTGTCCTGGTAATCCATGAAGCCAAGGCTATACTTCTCGTTGGTCTTCAGTGAACTGAGAAGGCCGTGGATACGGATAGCGCCAGGATTAAGGGTGGCGAGGTGAACAACATCACCCTTGGCAGTCTCTTCCTTGGTGGTGAACGAGATATAGCAGCTACGGACAGCCCCACCACAATCGGCAGAGTACAGGTCATCGCCCATCTTGATAGATTCACCTAATACGATTTGGTCACTTTTAAGCATAATAAAAACCCGCCCACCCTTATTAGGGGGAGGCGGGTTAGGGGATTAAGATTCAAGACAATCAATCTGAACAACCTTTGCCTCTTCCATCCGGGTAGCGCCGATGTTCATGGCATAGAAGACCTGAGTGGAATAGTTCTTGTCGTCACGCTCAGAGATACGACCGATAACATCACGACCTACACCGAGACAGATACCATCCTGCGCCCATGCGAAGCAATGGCGTGTGGTGGTGGTGTTATCAATCCGCTCAGACCGCTTGAAGTTGAAGCCCATGAAGGATGAGATAGAACCCTGGACAAGTGCCTTAACGGTGTTGTAATCAGAAGAGGTTACCTCGGTGGTACGGAGCAAGTCGCCAAGCTGCTGGCCGGTTACGGCAATATACAGGGGCAACTCTTCGTCAATATCAGCAGCCCAAAGGATTTCCTTGGCCTGAATCAGCTTCTCGATGGTAAGTCCGACAGCACCTACGGCAATCTGCTGGCTTGCAGGAAGGGCAACGGCAGTGCCACCAGCCACGCCAGTATCAGCAGAGCCGATAGAAGCGGCAATGATCTCGTCATCCATAGCCCGGCCCATAGCTGCGGCAGCAGATGCGGCATAGGAACTGGTAGGATCAATAAGCATCTTGACCTTATCATCGTCGTCAATGAGGTCAGCCCAGCGAAAATCAGCCAGGGTTACACGGCGACGAGCATGGGGGGTGTCAATTTGGGGGGTATCGCCATGGCGAGAGGTTCCCTTTACAGCGGTAACAGCGCCAATCTGCTCGAAGAAAGCGTTAGTGCCGGTTACGTATTCCATACGGACACAATCACGAAGGCGAGATCCTTTCTGCTGGGACAGGAGTTGTACGTTGTTTTTATACTGCTCAACGAAGGCAGTGGTGATTTGAGTTGACATTGAAGTCTCCTTTTGAAAAGAAAAGTTTTAAGTTCTCTGTTCTGCGGGTAGTCCTTCAAAAGATGAAAGGCCCCAGAATCAGATGAGAGGTCTGCTTCTGGGCCTTTCCGGGAGAAACCAACTAAGGGGAAAAGTAATCCAAGTTCCTACATTAAAGCATAAAACAAACTACATGGCAAGGCCTGTGCCGTATATTCTTTCATTCAGGCGCATCATCTTCTCAACAATACGAGAATGGTCAGGGTGCGTCCCATCTTGATATGCTGGATTCTGCTGCAAGCTCGATACCTGGTCTCTTAACTGGTCTGGGGTGTTGGCCTCATTCCCGGCCTTGTCAATGCCGATATCCTCTGACATCATCTTACCTGCTTTCATGAAGGCATCAAGAATAAGCACATTATTCCCTGCGCCTGTATTGACAAGGGCATCCATCAAAGCCTGACCACCAAGGTGTTTAACAGCACGTTCGGCCACGTCAAGGTTAGTGTCGTATGCGTTGCCCCATTCCTTTTCAATAGCTGCGACAGCTCTGGCATGGGCCTGTTCAGCGTCAGCGGTTTGTGTCTGTGCCACTTCGTTTGCCCGACCTGCATAAGCAGAAAACAACTTATCAGCCTGCATCTGACTTAGGCCAAGCTCATGGGCAACGCCACTGAACCATGACTGGTCTTCCTGCAAGGCCTCTGCGACAGGCCCGTCAACTTCCGGCATGGACTCGTACTTGTAATCACCGGCAGTCTCTGGCCGACCAAGCATATTATAAACATCGCTCCATTGCTCGTCCGACTGCGGTTTGACAACCTTGTCCTGTCCAACCATTGACTTGGTGTTCAAGTAACTCCCCGCCAAGGCCTCAACGCTTGAGAAATCCTTTAAGGCCGGACTGTTCTGCTGCTCCACGCTCAGGCCGCTACGCCAATCAGAAGGCTCCCCAGCAGTGGGGGTAGCCGGAGCAGGCGTTTCCGTCGCTGCTGGTTCACCAAGTCCTAATTCTTCTTCACTCATGTTACGCTCCTATTTGGTTTTGCAAGCTCCCTAAAATCGTTCAAGTCATATTCGAGAGCGGTTATGATACGAAGGACAGCGTTACGCTCGCCCTCCTTAAAGGTGATGTAATTAGGGTCAATGGTCTTGCCCTGAACATGGGTAGAAAGCAAGCCACACTCAACGGCCATGTCAGCCAAGACAGCCTTGCCATCGTCACTACCAAAGACCCGCTTGTATAAATCCAATTTAGCCTTCATTACTCACCGATATAGGTATTGCTACGGGTACGAGTATCGGTGGTCACGTTACTGAACTCCTTGCTACGGGTATCATTGGGACTGGTCATATCATCGTTTGAAGTTGACATATTTACTCTCCTTGTTGTTGGATTCCTGCTATTGAAGCTGCACCTTGTCCCGCCTGCTGAAGAACAGGGGCAGTGCGTTCGGCCTCTACCATTTCTGCCTCTTGCGCTCGTTGCGCCTCCACCGTTTCCTGGTCAACCAAGAACTTAGGGGATACCGAGAACATATTAAAAACACCCTCGGTAATAGAGTCAGTATCAAACTTACCCATCATCTCAGGCTTTCTGTCCATCAAGGGCATAAGAATATCAAGTGACCGGACAAGGCCATTAGCCTCTAACTGCTCCTGCGCTCTAGCAATAGGAGATGTGTAGGTAACTTTAAGCTCCTGCCCTCGCAACTCTTCCGGGGCTTCTGAAAACTTCCCTGACCGCATAAGGACACCGAACATCCGGTCAATCATAGGGTCGAGCAGCTCGGTCTGGATACGGCCAAGCACCGGCCCCATAAGACGTAACTTCTCTTCAACACGCTGCAAGACCTCGGTGGCGGTCATTTGCGGCCCTTGCTGGAGTTGCAGTTGATCCATGAAGAACATTTCACGAATCTGCTGCCGTGTATCATTCAAATATTCAACGGCTGAATTAACTTCACCGTCATTACCAAAAGGCTGAATCCTATCTTTCGGGTCAGTCCCAGCACGGTAAAAATTGAGGCCACCAGGGGTAGTGTTGACAGGGTTGATAAAACCATCGTCAGGAGCCATTAACGGTGGATCGGCTTTCTTCTGGATGATCTTGGTGACTGACTTCTTGACAGTTTGCAGCTCTTTAACCCATGGAAGGGCATCTGTGCCTGGGCTACGACCATACTTCTCAGTCGGCCCCTTGTAGAACCGGGGAACGAAAATGGGCATTTCATCATAGCCCGTTTCCTTCAGGATATGCTTCTGCTTAACCTCCATGAAAATAGAGGCAATAGGCTTATCAACAGCAAGGAGAGAGTCACGTTTAGCATCTGCCCTTGGCATAACAACGTGGAGAACATCAACCTTCTTGTCGTACTTCCCGTCAGCAAACAGCTTTTGGCAGTCCTCGGACAAGGCCTTAACGCCAAACTTCTGCGCCATCTGCCGGACAGTGTAGGTATATTTACGGAAGACGGTATCAACACGGCCCTCTGCTGATTCAGCTATGAAAATCTCACGGAGAGGGATACAGTTAAAAAGGAGGTGCTTATCCTCTCCCTCGGTAGCGAAAATAGATGCCGTCCCGAAAGCGCAATATTCAAGGTACATCTCGTGCATAGCCGTGTTAAACCCGGCCTTGGGTTTCCGAAGTTCATGCAGCATAATATCGGTGACTTCTTTCAGATACACCCTTACTTGCGGATTACTAGCAAGGCGGTCGTCACCCGGCTCCATCTCAAACCACTTCTGGCTAGGAGAGGTCAGCATGGAGAAAAGCCCGGCAGCAAGCATGTTATTCGCATGAAGGCCCGTGGAATCAAATATCTTCTGCATCCGCTTCTCGCCGGGCGAATGGGTTACGTTGAAATCGGCATTGTTCGGGCTAATGCGGTCGGCTATCTCCTGCCATTGCCACTCCCAATTCTGCCGCTCACCGTACAGGGCTTCGTATCTTTTTATTAACTTCTGCGCTTTCTCACTCATAATCAATCACCCAACAGGCGTTTACGGCCCTTGCCTTTGTAAGCGCCAAGACCCTTCGCGCCTGCTGAAGTGAAGGATTGGTTGGGCTTAGTAACAGCGGCAACAGTTTGGGATGGTACTGCCCCTGGTACTGCCGGGCCTGTGTCTACAGCCGGTGCCGCCGCCGCCGCTTCGTTTGCCGCCGCCGCCTCTAAAGATTCTGGTGATTGCATTTTGGGGTCAAGACCAGCAGCGTAATCTGGGAGTTCCAGTTTATCTAGCAATATTCCCCCAGGGTTGTATATGTGCCGGTCATCATTTGACCCAGAAATTTTTTTAACTATTGCCCCCGCCGGATTGATTAAGTTACTAACGAAACTACCCATATCATTCTCCTCTAAAATATGTAATCACACCGTCCATAGCCTTATCCTGGTAAGCATCGTACAGTATGTGGGGGATTTTGCCAACGGTTTTAAATCCGCATAGATTCGCCATTCTAATAGCTTGAGGGTTGCAAGATGGGGTAATTCCTATCAAGGTAATATCCAGGTAAATCTCAGGAAGGGTAAGGGGTAGCAATTCTAGCATTTCCTTTAGTACCCGCAAAGCATAGCGGCCTCGGTACTCAGGGAACACGCCATAATGGAAGGTACAACTTGCAGGCCCATGATCCATGGAGTAGCAGATACCAATACAATCAGTCCCACTCCATATCATCCACATATAAATCCCATCCAGCAAGGCCGCTGACTCGAAATCCTGCCAGCAAGTAACTGAACCGTCATAGAACAATGCCTTTATATCATCCTCAGTAAACCTATCGAAGATGTAAGGGCAGAGGTTGGCTGTCTTCTCATTAATTAGGACTATTGTAGTTTCGTCACGCATAGGGATTATAGTTGTCAGGGTTACTGAGTCTGTCAGAGCGGGGATTGGCTGTGGTATACTGTCCGGCTAGTGGGTCGTAGTTTGTGCCGTTGGCATGGCGTTGGTTCGTGGATGGGCCATCGTCTCGGTTTTTAAATGCGCCGGACAGGGCCAGGTATCTCATGGCATCAGCCCCGTGCGAATGTTCATCGTGAACTGGGGTGGCGTGTAAGATGTCAGGGTTCTTCTGGTCTGTTCTTGCTCGATATTGCCGTAAATGCTCAAGTAACTGACCAACTCGCTCCTGTGCCGGGGATGGGTCGTCATCCGTCGTGTTAAACCATGTGCCAGGGATAAGGTTTCGGACAGCGTTAATTCCATCTTGAACCGATGCTTTCGGGACTATCGAAACATTGTTTAACCCCATCCCGCGAAGTGTTTGAAGTCTAGTAACACCTGTGGATAGCGAACGGACACGTATATCGTGGGGCAAGTAATGGCGCACGAAAGGCAGACCAAGACTGTGAATATGCCCGACATAATGCTGCAAAGGTTCAGATTGGTTTTCATAATAGTCAAGTATTCTTATTTCAGGCAGCTTCGAACCTGTGGCGAGGGTTTGGAACACGATGATAGATGTTGCATCTGCCATGCCCAAATCCCAAACAGAGTAAACCGGTAATGATGGATCATAGGCGAATGATTTCTGCTGGTGCGAGTGTCGATTAATCAGCTTAGAATAATAAGCCCCCCGAATAGCTGCGTCAAAGCTACACATATACTCCTGCTGATATTCAGCTTCAGGTGTTTCCAGCTTGATAGACTTCAACTCCTTCTCGTCAATCAAGCCAGTATCTTCAACCGTCCACATGTACCGTGACCAGTCAGGATTGCCAGGGGCCACGTTATGATAAAGGTTATATAAATTATTCCGGCCTTTAGGTGTTCCTGCAAAAACACAAGTACCCTTTCTATCTGCCAAGGCAGGGCGTATAATCTCGGTAAAGGTGCGGAAGTTAACCTGGTCAATCTCGTCAAAAACTACGCCATCAAGGTAAATACCACGGAGACTATCAGGCTGGTCGGCACCGATAAGGTATATCCGGGTATTATTAAGACTAGGCAAGTCAACAGCTAACTCAGTCTGCCGGACAATCCGGTCAGGGAAGCAACTGGTCAAGTCCTGTATATAATCCCAAGCTATCCTTTTAGCCTGTGTCTTTAGTGGTGCAATATATGCAAGGCGTGGCCGTTTAAGGTCAGGCTGGTTAGACGCTAAATTCCATGCCCGGAAGATTAATTCCATGATAGCACAAACGGTCTTACCGGCACGGCGATGAAGCATCCATACACTGAACCGGGCAGGGTCATTATGAAGCGTAGCCTGGAATGGTCTAGGGTCGTAATCTAATTTAATCTTCGGCAATTAACTCAGCCTCCGGTATTTCCTGTAACTGTTTGGGGACAAAACCACTCTCCCCGATAACAAGGGTTAATGTGCGCTCTTCACTGGTTGTGTGGACTTCCTTCCGCTCAACAAAATCACCGTCCAGCTTACCCAATGCTTCCACAGCCTTCATCCTGTCCTTAGTCTCTTCCTCGTCATCGGCCCCTATCTTAGCGTAAAAGTATCTGCGGCCGACTCCAGTTAAGAGGCTGCGCTCATGGACAGTGAGGTCGTTCTTCGGGATGCCATACAATTTATCAATAAAATCAGCATCAGCCCATACATGACAGATAGCATCCATCCGGCCAAGGGTATCGTCAAAAGGTGAAGTCAGTTCCGTAAAAGGTAACGATTGCATTATAGCAACAGGATTCTGACAGTCCAAAATAAAGGCCCGTAAATTCGATAAGGCCGGTGAATGGGCAATAACAGGTTCATACCGCCATCCGTTATCCCTCAGCTTGGATAGGTTGTTCCGATTAACAATAGATTTAAAAGAAGTCGCCTTACCCTTCAGGGGAGTAATCCGGTTAAGGGTAACATAAATAGAGTCAGGGGTATCCAGCAAGGTACAAAGTAAACTAACCTCGTCCAGATCAGGATGGTCAAGCACCTTGGCCAGCTCGTTAAGCCGATAGCCTCGTGCCTGCGTGGTAGTGGGTAGGTTCATCGAACACCCCAGTTTAGATCAACCTTGTTCTTGCTGGTTAATTCCTTCATTAATGAACCTCCTGATTATATAACTAACCGTCCTATCCTCAGCCAAAGCAATAGCTTTCAGTGCCAGAAAGGTCTTCTTGTGGATTCGTAGGTTGATTGGTTGCATATAAGGATAATACAACATAACACCCTGTAATGCAAGTGCATATTGTGCCGTGAATATAGCTAGTTAGCTGCGTAATATAAAGTAATACATAATGCTTATTTTTTGAATTTTGTGGATGGATGGGGGTAACCACCTCCACCCTCAATCTCGCACTTTGGGGTGTACCCCCTTGATAGGGGGGGGTGGGTCTGGCATCCTGGCACACATCAACCATTACATTAACTTAGCCCTCTATCTCCCTGTATCTACGCACCTTTACGCAATATCAACGAGATAGACCACACACATCACCTATCACATTAGCTTATCCGCCTGGCCACACCAGCCAAGCAGCGCACGCACACCACCAACCACCATATCACCACCACATAGCCCTAAAATGGACAGGAGGGTATGTTCCTGCAATATCCTGAGCCAATCAATACCATTGCATGCTGGCCATGTTATATCGCTCTTAGATGGAATAACCGTGGCGAATATCTTATTTAGTAAAACAAAGCATTTCTGCCTAGCAAAAAATATGAGAAGGTGCAAGATGGTTTTCCGATCTGCCATCAAGGTGGCACGAAGGTGGCACGCTCGTTGAACCACCTTAAGTCGTTGTAATTAGGTCGTTAATCGAAAGGTGGCAAAGGTGGCACAAAGTGGCAGGTGGCTTAAAAAAAATTAGGTGTCCTTTGTCCTCTAACATATATATATAGTTTTTTTATTTTCTACTTTCATAGAGAGTGTAAGTTGACCACCTCTCTCTCTTATATAAACCACCTAC
>Ga0164310_10000556_pt1 | contig 19965 bp, 17 predicted proteins | sample GuaBasSedimGuay1_FD_121795 | JGI IMG/M metagenome (GOLD analysis project Ga0164310, IMG submission 121795) | Subseafloor sediment microbial communities from Guaymas Basin, Gulf of California, Mexico - Guay1, Core 4569-9, 0-3 cm | ecosystem: Environmental > Aquatic > Marine > Hydrothermal vents... | reverse complement strand
CTATTTTTTTCATAAAAAAAAGCAAAAACCGATAGGAGATAAAGAAAATATAGCTCAAACTGTCAATTTTTTGCCGAAAAAAGTCACAAAATTTCCAGATTGGTTGCCGACAATTAACACATAAGTAAGACTTTTAAGGAAGAACTGCACATTTGTACAATGTAAAACATTTAAATGTGTTTTACTTACTTAACCGCTTGAAAAATAACTTTATAGTGAAAAAAATCTGCTGAGGACAATATATTGTGTGCTAAGTCATCCATTATTCAAAATAAGAGACAAGGACTTAAGTTCTGTAAGATCTGTCAGTGCTTGGTTGAAGATGTTGAAGAACATATGAAAAGGAAGCATCCAAAATATGCAGAGTATCTTCACAAAAGAGAGGAAAAAGAAGCATTGAGCATTTGTGGCTACTGCGGACGAATGATTAAGGACTGGCGCAAACACGTGCAAGAGAGTCACCCTGAGTTAATAGCCACTTATGCAAGGAAGAAAAAACCGAAGCAGGAAGAAGAGGAAGAAGACTTTACAAAAATGTTCAATTTATAAAAAATTCTGCAAGAGAATGGCGGTTCTTCCCCTCTCTTCTAACTTTTCTTCCTTAATAATTTCATGAGAATTCTCGGGATCTGATCAATACTTTTTACAGCCATATATCGTCCTTTGCCATACCGGGCAAGATCTCGACAGACAGCTTCACCCCAGACTTTTTCAGAAGGCAAACCTAAAACATGAAGATTGAAGTAATTCCGCGCAAGTGGCCGTGGATCGTTTCCTCTGTTGAAACAACCATCGGTTACCAATACACCAAATTTTTCCGTTCGTTTTTCTTTTCGCAATTCTTGAAGGCCCTTTTTCAATGCATCCTCAATGTTAGTATAACCTGCAGATTCACTTTCCAATACACGATCGATGAGGGTATCGATTTTGACTTTTTCATCCAGCTTTTTAACAACCGTTGCTTTTGTGTTAAATAGAATGACAGCGAACTTTTCCTTAGCAAGATGGTAGGCGAGAATCGCCACCGCCATTGCAGCATTTCGGAACTTTTGACCATACAATGAGCCGGAAGTATCGAACATCAATACACCGATGTTCTCACGATTGCGCCGCTCAATTGCAACAATATCAGAATATTGGATATATCTGTTCATTAGATATTTCTCAATTAGAGCATCCATATCAAAGTCAGACATACCTGGCTCATATTCTGTTTTGACTTGTAGTTCGCCCTTTAATCCCCGACCTACAATGCGATAAGAGGATTTGAGAATGGACACTCGAGACAATCGCCGGTAGATCTTTTTATATTGAGGATCGAAATTGCTCCGCAACATGAAAAACAGTTCTGGAGCGCTTCCTTCCCCTCGTGCAGCCCGGCGTTCAATCATTCTAACGCCTTCATTTGATTGAAGGGCTTCTGCAACAGCATATTGATTACTTCGGGCAATTCCTTTTAGAGCTTGGATATTATCATGTTCTATCGCCAATTCAGTCAGTTTCTTTAACTGTGGGAATTTCATTCCTTTGGTCATTTGGTTATAGTCCTTCGCGGAACGAGTGCCTGAAACGATCTCCGCTTGTACGAGCTTTTCTGGTGTCATTCGACCAAATTGGGGGAGCAGTCTACCAGTCGTTCGCGGAAGAACGCTTTCATTTGGTCCGAAAAAACTTCCCAATCACTTTCCGTACGATTTCTTCAATGACTGTTTCGATGGTCTCTTCTACGCCATCTTCCAATTCTACCTTGGTTGCCAGAGCCATAATACTAATGTCTATCCACGTTTGTAAAGTTCGTTCTTCGAATTCATTTATAATCGATGCCAAATCAATGGCTCCACGAATACTTGCACCACGACGAAGTTTCACATTTTCTCGCGTTTCGCGGACAATTAGAACAGAGTAGTCAATAACATCTTCTGGTGCGCCCTTTACATTTGCTGCTACGATTTGTTTCTCTTCTTGCTCTGATTGATAGTCCAAACGAATCCAAACAAACCGATCCTTAATAGCTTCACCTAGAGGCGTTGTTGCAATAAATTCAACGGGATTCTGAGTGGCGATAATAAAGAAACCTTTTTTGGCAGTAACTTCTCCGAGTTTTGGGATGACAATACGACCTTCGTCCATTGCTGAGAGCAAGACGTTTTGAGTTGATTCAGGGCACCGATTGATTTCGTTCGCAAAAAGAATCGCCCCATTCTGCATCGCACGAATGAGAGGGCCTGAGACGAAAGATTCAAAGGAATACCCTTTTTCAAGGACAACCGGAGGGTCAAAATGGCCAACTAATTTGTCAGGATGGTAACGTTCGTCACCATCAAAACGAACGAATTGTGTATTAAGATAGGCAGCAAGAGCATGTGCTAGAGCTGTCTTTCCCACACCAACAGGACCTTCTAACAAAATGTGTCGTCCTGCAGCTTTTGCGGCAAGGGCTTTCATGAGCTCATTTGTTCGGCCAACAATTCCAAACTTCTTCTTAATGGCATCCACTGAGATTTTTAAATTGGCTTTTTTCAGTTCTTTTTCCGGCATTGTTTATCAACTATTGTTAATTCAAAATACTATGACTAACTACTGTATTAAATTTAATCCTAGCTTTCAAAAGTGAAAACAAAATGCTTATAATATTTTCCATAGGCTTTAAAACAGAAAAAATAACTGTCAAAAATTCAGGTAATATAAAGGCACTAGTGCTTTCCGCCAAATTTTTGGAAAGATAAATAAAAAGGCTATTAATTAAAAAATACAGTTACTTTCAAAGTAAACGACACCAGCACTGCTAAAATGAGTTGTTAAACTTGATATCGCTTAGCAAAATGAAAGATTGGTTTGAAGCGGAAACAGAGGGAAGTGTAAGAAAAATCCGCTCAGAACTTCGGAAAAGGTTTGAGAATATTAGCTCAAATATGGAAGACCTCAAAATTGCTGCACAAGATTTTGAAGTGAAAGATACAATCGACGCAGAGTCACGTTCTTCTCAAAATATCTATGAAAAAATGACTGAAATGGTCGAAGAGTTTGAAATCCCGCAAACAATAACCTACAGTAGCGCGCAGGCATTTTTGAAAGATTTAGAGAAATTTCTCTCACGCGTGTTAACGTTAGGCTCCAGGTTCATACGTAACTTGAAGAAGAACAAATATCGAACAAGAGTATTTATCCTTCAACGAGCGTTAACACGGCTCCAAAAAAATTACCAGGAACTCGAGAACTTTCTTGAAAATAAAACAGTATTATTACAGGAAGTAGATGAAACTTCGGAAGGGATTGAAAATCTGATCAAAAAAGTTCATGAAAGAGAGAAAATAAAAAAGGCAATTGTCGAAGAAAAAGAACTTGTATCACAACATGAAGAAAAACTCCAAGCCTTAAAAGAGGAATACACAAAAATCACGACCGGAACAGCAATTGAAGAGCTTGAAGAAATAACACGAGAAGAACAGATCATTGTTAATAAGATTAAACTTGTTTTAGGAGGGTTGGATAAACCCCTCCGAAAACTCATCTCGAGAGCTCAAGATGGCAAAGTTATGGTTCCGCCTGGTTTAATTGACTTGGCTAATCAATTAAAGGAAGATACAAAAACCGCTCTTGAGAAAATGGACAAAGGGCATCCACAGTTAAGCGAACTGATGGAAATTTTACAAGACGCAGTCGAAAAAAACAAATTAAAACTAAAACCATCTATGCAAAATAAAACTAAAACTCTAACAAAAGAAATCATTGAAGGAAGCATTAAAGAGCAACACAATGAATTACTCCGATTGGTTTCAAAACGAAACGAAATCGAACAAAAGATTGACCAATTGGGTTTACGCGGGCAGTTAGAAGAAATCACCATAAAACGAGAGGCGGTTGAGAAAGACAAGCTAATTGTTGAACGACGCTTGAAAGAATTGCAAAATCAACTCGAGTCCATCAATAATGAAATCGCTAGCCTGGCTGCACAGATTCAACGTAAAGTTCGGAAATTGACCTCTCAAGACGTTAAAATTAACATTAAAGACTACGTAACGAATTGGAAAAATCAACCCAAATTTAATGCGAAAAAACTCAACTACGATTTATTAATATTCGAATACTTATGAGCATTAAAAAGTGAAAGGGAGCTTATAGTATTATTCTATGAGTGGAAAGACCGAGACTTGTGCAAATGTCTACTAAAAAGAAAACTTCTCCGGGAAAAAAAAAGCAAGAATCCGAAGAAGGGAATATCGAATATAAATGGAAATTAATTGAACCTACTGCAACACGGTTCGAACATCTTGTCTCCCAATTGAAATTCAGGCTTCTAGAGGGACAAGGAGAAGCGATCTACGAAATTGGTATTGAAGATAGCGGTTACCCTCGAGGAATAAGTGAAAAAGAACTAAAATTATCTATAGCCACTTTAGAAAAAATGGCAAAAAAGCTTGATGCTGAGATCACCGTTTTAAGAACACGTGATGGCGAAAGTGGCAAAGTGGCAGAAGTATTGGTGAGACGGTTAGCCGAGGGGGAATTTCTCGAAATACGCGTTGCCGTTGCTGGCAATGTTGACAGTGGGAAAAGCACTCTCGTTGGTGTACTCACTCGAGGTAGCCTTGACAATGGCCGTGGGGCAGCACGCATTAATGTTTTTCGGCATAAGCATGAACTAGAAACAGGGCGAACCTCGAGTATTAGCCAGCAGCTTTTGGGCTTCGACAGTAAAGGAGAAATTGTTAATTACCATTTGATCGAAGATCATAATTGGACGAACATTATTGAAGCAAGTTCGAAAATTATTACGTTCATTGATTTGGGCGGGCATGAGAAATATCTAAAAACTACCCTTTTTGGGTTGACAGGTCACCAACCGGATTATGTTTTACTTGTTATTGGAGCTAATATGGGTATTGTTGGAATGACAAGAGAACATTTAGGCATTGCCTTAGCATTAAAAGTGCCAATCATTATTATCATAACAAAAATAGACATCTGCCCTGAGCACATCTTGAAAAAGACCATTGGTGATATTACAAAGCTGTTGAAAATTCCAGGCTCAAACAAAATTCCGATAATCATTAGAAATGAAGACGATGTGGTTGTAAGCGCTAAAAACATTACATCGAGAAGAATTGCACCGATCTTTTTAATTTCAAACGTGACAGGGGAAAACCTCGATTTAGTTCGAAAATTCCTCAATCTTTTGCCGGCGAATAAAAATTGGGAGGAACATATAAACGAGCCGGTGGAATTCCACATAGATGAGACTTTTTCAGTGACAGGAGTAGGAACAGTTGTTGCTGGAACACTTATTAGCGGGACAGTTTCCGTGGACAACATTTTACTCTTAGGTCCTGATGAGGTTGGTGAATTTAGAGAAGTAAAAATTAAAAGTATACATAATAAACGCGTTTCTGTTCGAAGAGTTATTTCCGGGCAAACTGCCACATTCGCTTTACGAAAAGTGCAACGGTCATCAATTAGAAAGGGGATGGTGCTTTTAGACACAACTATTAACCCCAAAGTTGCCATGCAATTTGAAGCAGAAGTTTTGGTTCTTTATCATTCAACTACTATCCAAAAAAACTACCAGGCAGTGATACATTGCGGGACCATAAGACAAACAGCCCGAATTGTTTCAATGGATAAAGAAGTAATACGAACCGGCGATAAAGCAAAAGTGATCTTTGAGTTTCTCTACTATCCAGAGTATTTGAAGGAAGGCAGACAGATCATCTTCCGAGAAGGAAGAACAAAAGGTATTGGAAAAATTACAAAAATTTTTTACAATAAGAAATGAAGTTTCAAAAGTAAAGTGAGAGGAGGATTTTTTTCGCATTCCTAAACCATAATTATTTAAAAATAGGCTCTTTAACAATACTTGAAAAAAAGAAATCGTTTTGGTGAATAGTAAATGACGAAAAAAGACTACAAGGTAATTATTGTCGGTGCAGGGCCTGCGGGTTTAACTGCAGCAATTTATACTGCTCGAGCAGGTTTATCGACCTTAGTAATTGGCAATCCCTATGAATCACAAGTGGCAAAATTGGGAGTAATCGAGAATTATCCTGGGTTTAGGAAAGGGGTTCAAGGGATGCAATTAATCGAAGAAATGGCAAATCAAACACAAGCAAATGGCGGAAAAATTGTCTATGCAAATGTAATTTCCATCGAGAAAAAGGGAGAAACCTTCCTTGTGAAGAGTGATGAAGATGAGGAATTCCAGGCAAAGGTAATCATCATGGCGATGGGTTCTCGCTACCGGAAGATGCGCATTGAAGGCGAAGAGGAATATTATGCTAAGGGAGTTTCTTATTGTACAGTTTGTGATGGAGCACTTTTCAAAGATAAACCAACAGCAATAATTGGTTATGGCGATGGCGCAGCAATTGGCGCATTATATCTTGCAAATTTTTCAACAAAGGTATATGTTATCACACCAAAGAAAGAATTAGGCGCTGAAGCAATTTACATGCACCGTCTTAAAACAAAAGATAACATCGAAATTTTTTACAAAGCAAAAGTAAAAAAAATTGCCGGGGATGAATTTGTTAATAGCATCATTTTCAAAGACAGTGAAGGAAAGGAGCATAAAATTGCGGTTGATGGAGTGTTTATTGAATATGGAACCGTTCCAAATACGCTTCTCGCAAAGCAACTTGGAGTTGAAATCGACGAGAAACATTTCATTATTATTGATAATGTGACCCTAGCTACAAACATCCCAGGCGTTTATGCTGCAGGGGATGTTACCGGCCGGATACGGCAAATCGCTACTGCTGTTGGTGATGGCTGCACAGCTGCAACTTATGCGCAAGAATATCTCGAAAAACTTGAGGATTGAGAATCTTTTTCTCCCTCTTTCCTTCTTTTTACCGTCTTGACAATTTTTATAAACATTTTTAGATAGTTACTGATAAGGAAAATTAATTGTATACGAATGATGAGGTTAGCGATTACTATGTCACAAAATATTGATAAAGTAAAAGTGCAGATTCCCGGAACGATGTATTATTTGCAATTAACTGCTGATAGAGGGCGATGGCTTTTAGCGTTATTACTTCGAAATGATATCGAAAATGAGGTCATTGTCCCCGTTTTTTCGAAAAATGGTATTTTGAAAGTTGCCACAGAACTGTTAAATAACACCAGAATACAATTGGATAAATATCCACTAATGAATGTCTGTGACCAACTATTCAACGAAGCTGAAAGAAGCTTGCCGGTTTCGCAAGCACCACCTATTGAGGAAGTCACCAGTACAGAATTAGAGGATATCAAACAAAAATTGGATCTACTCGAAACAACAGTCAACAATATAAATGAGGAATTAAAAGAAAGCATTACAAATATCGTCGAACGGCTAGACGCATTGGAAAATGAACGTGTGGCAAGATTAGAAGCCGAAATTTCAAGCACCAAAGAAAAAGGACAGGAAGAGATCATCTCTAATCTAGCCTCAAGAGTGGATAAAATCGAAGAATCATTTATACAAACAAAAGGCGATGAACGTGTACCATCTATTTTAACAGCAATTGAAGCCCTCGAGAGTAAAATTACTCAATTAGAAGGAAAAACCATTGCTTCCGGCGAGAGTGGTGACGTGGCCGGGAACACCTTGAACGACCTACAAGACGAACTTGGAAAAATAAACGAAACGATAAACTCAATTCTGCAGAGATTGGCAAAATTAGAGGGGGGGGCCACAGCAAAAAGCACCTCATCCCCCATTGTTGAAGGGGGCGATAGTTTAGTTCCCCCCACCACTGAAGATACTGAACGACCATCCGAGGGATAATAATCCCCCCTCTCTTTTTTCTCTTTTCAAACTTTTTTTCAAATCTTGGACTTTTTTACGAATTAATTGCCGATTAGAGGGCCGACAAGATCCCCGAGAAAAGCTTCTAACGTAAAAGCAACAAGACTAATAAACATGGTATATAAAATAATCGTTTTAATTTTACGCACTGTGGGGATTCTTTGATCACTTAAGACCCAAACGATACTAATTGTTGCGAGAATTACAGGAACAGAAATGCTTCCAAGATAGACAACACTGGCATTGGCGAGCAGAATTGGGATGGTCAAACACGAAGCGATAGCAATGAAATAAAGAATAGATGCAATGATTGCTGTAAGTTTGTCGCCAAAAGCAGTAGCAATCGTAGTTACGCCATTCTCCCGGTCGCCTTCAATATCAATTATGCCTTTCATCACTTCGCGACCGAAATTTAACATAAAGGCTGCGAGAGCCATGGCTTCTGGCAGGGGGTTTATAGAGAAGTCAAAGACAAGGTCGCCATAAAGAAACCCCATCCAAACGCCAACAGAGACAGCTAAATTACCCAAGACTGAATATTTTTTCATGTACGGGGTGTAGGTGGTAAGCATCACGGTACAAATTATGGCTGTAACAATTGAGACGCCAAATTGATTTTTGAAGACAAGCCACTCATAAACATCGATGCTTATACCTGCGAGATTACCAATGACAATTAATACAATACCAAAAATCATTGCTTGTTTCGGGGTAATTTGTCCTGAAGGAATAGGTCGGGAGGGATCATTTATCCGGTCGATATCGACATCAAAAAAATCATTCAGGACCATTGCAGCTGCACTTAAGGCCCAACCACCAATTGCAATGAGAATTAAGGATGGCCAATGTTTAAAAGTTTTAATTCCCTGATCAACCATAATTCCTACAATTGCGCACATTGTTATTAAAAAGCAATTGAAGGGGCGCATAATGCGGATCCAAGGATTCATTCAATTTACACTTCCGCAGTTGCAAGAACACTAAAAAAGAAAAATGTTTCGACTACTAAATGAATAGAAGCATTCGAGGCTATTTTTCTTTCCCTTCGTAGAAGACCAATTCAATAAATTTATTGGTTTGAAGATTAAGAATGGGAACACGACCAGGCGTGGGATGGATGTTCTTTGAAAGCATGAAGTCTGTTTGGGATTGAAAAGTACCAGAATTGATGCATTCAACACCACGGTATTTTGTATGAGAATTAATATGGATGTGACCAGTATGATAGACATCAGGAACCGTTTCAATAACCAATTCATCTTTTAGGCTCGGAACAATGCTGGTTCGTCGTCCAAAAGTAGGGGCAAGATGCCGGAACCTGAGCGTGTAAATCATGGGGCCATTTGGTTCATTTATACTAAGCCCCGGTGTCATGGCGGCAACATCTTCAAACGAATTGCCATGAAAAAGGAGAAAAATCTTCCCATGAAGCTCCACCGTTGAGGGATTTGAAAGCATGGTCACATTTGGCATTGCCCAGAGATCAGGGGCATAGTCCTTACTGATTGCCGGTTGCGGGAGAGCAAGGCGACAAGCATCATGATTTCCTGACACAATTAGAATGTGTATCCATTTCGGAACGCGAGAAAGAAGCTTTGCAGCGTATTTATATTGCTCATAAATATCAGTGATTAATAAGTCATCCTCTTGTTTAGGATAAACACCAATTCCCTCCACCAAATCGCCATTAATAATTAAATATTTGACTTGACTAGCAAGCGTTTGTTGATAGGGATCATCTGACCAACCATTAAGAAAATTCAAAAATTCATGGAAAGAATCCTCGAGAAATTCTTTGCTCCCAATATGCAAATCACTCGTAAAACAAACGCTTATTGGTTCTTTCGTCTCTTTTTTTGCCGAAATCATTGGGATATCAGGGAAGATGAAGTCATTTACGAGAAACATATCCTCATAAATTTGTCCGAAAAACCCAACCACTTGATCATTTAAAAGGGTGCTTGCCTTTCCAACTAGCTCCTCCATTTTTGAGGAAATGGTAAGCGTTAACTGTCCCGTGGGGTCTTCAATATCAATAAGCATCCCCCCATTTTTCAAAGTCCTTTTATCAGTGATTATACCAATAACAGCAATTTGCTCACCATTGTCAAGTTTGGCATTTTTTAAATCACGTATTGCCATAGAATGAGAGATATCCCCACGTCGCAATAAAATAGAACGAAGTTGCCTGTACCTACTAAGAAAATATTTCTTGAAGTCACTAACAGTTCCTTTAATTGTCGTTTTCCCTGTGGACTCGTGAATGATATTTATTTTTTCAGGGACTTTTTTGCCGAGAGGTTTGAAGTTGGAAGGAGGGGTTTCTTCCTTTATACGTGCTTTGGCTTTTTCTACAGGCGATTCTTGAGTTGAGATTTTTTCCACAATCTTCCCGGGAAGAGACGACGGAGGAGCAACTTCCGAGTTGGGGAGTGTTCCTTCTGCAAGGTTGTTTTCAAAGGAACTTAGGACTTCTTGGAGCTTTTCAACAGTAATAACTATTTCATCTTTTAACAAATCAGCGAGCTGATCAATATTAATAACCTCAAAATCCACATCTTCCAAAAACTCATGTGCTTCAGGTGTGATTAGGCAATTTCGATCGAGCAATTCTTGAACAATATTTCGTTTTTCTGCCATTTTCTCACACTTCAAAACTCAAGAAGGTAAATAAGAGTTTTAGTATTACCAGCTAATATATTCACAAATGTTTGTACCAGCCATGTAACTTTTCAAAGATCTAATGTGAATTCTACGAAGTTTTCACCAACTTTCATAAATGAATATGTCATCGCTTTTACTTCTGTTTTTTGGGGGTGGGAGGAAGGATCGAATTCCTCACCATATGCTCTTGCAAAAAGTAAATATTTGCCATCAGCTTGTTTTTGCAGCTCCAATATTTCCACTCGATGCGCAATAAAATATTCAGTATCAAATAGAAAGATGAACTGATCAATCCAATCGTAGAGCAATGCTTCCAAGTTCTCAGAAGTGACAGTAATTTCTTTGGTGATCTTTTCATGAATAACAGCAGGATCAGTAAGTACAGTAAAATAGCCCATTGCTGCTTGCTCAAAGGCTTCTTTAAGATCCTTTCCGGTTGCACGAATAATAACATCGGCAGTATGGTCTAAAAATTCAAAGCTCACAGAACTGGTCCTCTTTTACATGTTTATTATTGATTATTATTGTAGTATTGTCTTTAATAAAAAAAAGCTTTCTAAGCCTTGGAAATGATGTATAGGTGCTCTAAAGGCACATAAAAAAAAGGTGGTGCCGAGAGCGAGATTCGAACTCGCGCTCCCTTTCGAGAACTGGTTTTCAAGACCAGCGCCGTAGTCCAGGCTTGGCTATCTCGGCGAGAAATTGCATTTGATTTGTGAAATGTTCTTTTTATAAGATTTATCATTAAATAGTTTTATTCTTTTTAGAGCGCAAAGAGGTTTTCTTTTCACCTAAATTCAAATTTCCCTTCTAATGGGAGAACTCTCGAGGAAGGACCGATAAATATTGTGAAGCTACCAGGTTCTGTTCGCCATGTGAAGTTTTCAGCATCAAAAAATTCGAGGTCCGAACTGCCGAGAGTCATATTAACAGTAGCTGTTTCGTATGGATTCAAAAAGACTTTTTTGAAACCTCGAAGTTCCTTAACAGGGCGATCTATTGAAGCCTCATCATCTTTAACATACAGTTGAACTATTTCAGCGCCTGCTACTGGGCTATCATTTGTCACCTCAACTACGACGTCTAATTCTTGACTTCCGGCAATTTCGGAAGAGCTTAAAAGCAAATCTTTGTAAGAAAACTTTGAATAACTCAAGCCAAAACCAAAGGGAAATAATGGGGCGATACTCTTTTTATCAAAATGTCTGTAACCCACATAAATCCCTTCTTCATAAAAGACCGAATCACTTCCAGGATAACTTCGGGGGGAGGTATGTGCGGGGGAGTCTTCAAGCCTTTTTGGGAAAGTGATTGGTAATTTTCCAGAAGGATTTACTACACCAAAAAGGACATTGGCAATTGCATTACCACCCATCATTCCCGGGTGCCAAGCTTCAAGAACAGCGGGAACTTTTTCAAGCCAGGGCTCCATTGTTATTGGACTGCCGTTGATCAAAACGACAACTGTTTGGGGGTTTTGTTCTACAACCTCGAGTATCAAATCATTTTGTTGTTTTGGTAAACTTAAACCGGGCCGGTCAAAATTCTCACAATCACCACCCTTAGCATGTGATATTCCTACAAAAACAAGACAACAATCCGCTTCAGCAGGTTTTTTAACAATCTTCACATGTTCTTTCACTTTATTAATTATTCCTTTTTTTGGTGATATTTCAAAGGGGGGAACAACAGCTGCACTCCCACCATAAAGAAATTTACCCATTTTCTTAGAGGAAAAAGGACCAAATATTCCCACGCTCTTAATGTGATTAATGTTTAGAGGAAGAAAATTACCCTCATTTTTCAAAAGGACCATACCTTCTTCGGCAACATGCTGGGCAAGCTCTTGATGAACTGGAGAATTTACTTTAACACGAAAACTTTTTCTTGGTTTTTCATCAAATAATCCAACACGGAAAAGCACCCGTAAAAATCTTCTTACTACTGCATCTAACTCCTCACGGGAGAATAACCCTTCTTTGAAGGCCTTCTTCAGCCGCTTAAGAGTATAGACAATAGCTTTTGGCATTTCGAGTGAAAGCCCCGCTTGGATTGCTTGCTCGGGGCGCTTAAGGAACTTTGTTGCATACCAATCAGATACTACAAACCCTTTAAATCCCCATAAATTAAAAAGGGTCTCCTGTAAAAGCTCTTTATTTTCACAAGCATATATCCCATTTACTTTATTATAACTACCCATCACCACCAGTGGGTCAGCCTCGCGAACAACATCACGGAAAGCTCGGAGGTAAATCTCGTGCAAAGTTCGAACATCGACTTGTACATTTACAGTGAAACGATTTGTCTCTTGATTGTTTGCAATGAAATGCTTAATAGTTGCACCTACACCTCGACTTTGTACCCCTTTTACATATGCCACCGCAAATTCTTTAGTTAGGAAAGGGTCCTCACTGAAATATTCGAAGGTGCGTCCATTGAGGGGGGTTCTGTCGATATTCATCCCTGGTGCAAGTAATAGCTGTTTCCCAATTGCCTTCGCTTCTTCTGCAATTGCTGCACCCACATTTGAAGCCAAATGAGGATTCCAGGAAGCACTCAGACATTTACTACAGGGGAATTTCGTCATGAACCGAAAACTAGAATGAAAACTTATACCATGAGGCCCATCACTCATATTAAGTGAAGGAATTTTTAAACGATAAATGGAGGAAGACTTCCACCACGAGAAAACCCGCCCTGATAGAAGCTTAAATTTCTCCTTAAGAGTTAGACGCATTAAAAGTAAATCAATTCGTTGTTCTATTGGCAAGGAGCTATCATAATAAGGATATTTTTTTAAAAAACGGTTTCTTTGTTTCAATTGCAAGTTACTCCAAAGCAGTAATATTCAGTTAATTTTAGAGAAAAAAGTTATAAAATTCTTCTTATTCCATTCCTATACTCAAGTACAGAGTAATTTGTTGGTGAAATGATTGAAAACAATTAAAATTAATGGATTATCTATCGGCGAAACCGATCCTGTCAGACTTATGGGTGTTATTAACCTAAGCCCAGAATCATTTTACGAGGGGTCAATAAAAACTGGTCCGGGGACAATTCTTCAGACAGCTCTTCGCCAAGTAAAAGAAGGTGCAGACATTTTAGATCTTGGGGCAAAAAGCACAGCACCCTATCTCGAGACAGAAATATCGACAGAAGAAGAAACGAAACGAGCATTAAAAGGATTAAAAATTATTCGAAAGGAGATTGATAAACCCATCTCAATTGATACAACACGAGCGAAAGTAGCAAAAGCAGCTTTAGAGAATGGTGCAGATATACTCAATGATGTCACAGGGTTTCACAATGATCCGGAAATGGCTCCACTTGCTGCAGAGTTTGATGTACCCGTTATTTTAGGAGCTACAAAGATTAATCGTTTTACAGGATCACCAACAGAAAGAATCATCAAAGCACTCGAACAGTCATTAAAAATAGCTAAAGAAGCCGGTGTTAAAGAAGAACGGATCATTGTTGACCCGGATATTGGTTTTCATAGAATTAAAGATTATAAGTGGTATAAAATCGACGCACACATTTTAACGCATTTACAAGCAATCAATAAAGCATTTGAACAACCTATATGTATTGGCCTCTCCAGAAAATCCTTTATCGGAAAATTTCTCAATCTCAAAGAGCCAGAGGAACGACTTTATGGCTCGCTTGGAGCAACAAGCCTTGCAGTCATTAATGGTGCAAAGATCATCCGCACACATGATGTAAGAGAAACATGGGAAGCAATTCGTGTGGTTGAAAAAATCATTGAATACGGATCAGAAGATGAGTAAATGCTTCCTGTCCCATAACCAAAAAGGGGCGAGCATTCGACAATTCTGACCGTCATCGGGTGTTCTTTTCCAGGGTTGAACACTCAACTACTTTCTTATTGTCTGTTTCTCATGCACCCCCAAACAATCAAATTCCAAACCCTTGTTGATTGTTCGTTGATACATGAGCTTCATGCTCGCCAATTAATTATTGGGTAATTACTTAAAAAAACGTATATTTAACATCAAAGAGTTAATTTGCGGCAATATGTGCTAGAAAAGAAGGGTAAAAATTAGCATGAAAATGTTAATCGAAGCATTTATTTTCTCCTAAGAACTACCAAAGGCGTTATTGATTACTAAAAGGCAGCAAAAATGATTAAAAAAGTGCAAGTAAGCGAAAAGATAGATGCCTTAGAAGGGCGGTCCTGGAACCCAATTGAACTCGCAAAAACCAATGGGCAAGTAATTCGTCTAGCGTATTTTTTTGGTGACTATCATTGGCACCGGCATCAAGAAGGAGACGAGCTCTTCTATGTCTATCGCGGAAAAATAACAGTCAAACTACAGAACCAAGAGGATGTTCATTTATCTGCTGGGGAATTAATTGTTATCCCGAAAAATGTGGATCACTGTCCAACGAGTGAGAAAGGGGCATTTGTTCTTTTGTTCGAACCGCAAGAACTCATCAGTGAAGGAACCAATAAGTAAGAAGAAGAGCCGTTGGCGGGACTTGAACCCGCGACCTACTCCTTACCAAGGAGTCGCACTACCAGGCTGTGCTACAACGGCAATGAAATGTTAATATTAGTCTGAAGAACACTTTAAGTTATTAAAAATCTTACGGAATCTCGGTAATAACGAAGAGCTTTTGAAAGAGAAACAATGTATAACAATTAAAGGTTGTTGGAAATAAATGGTTATCCGTTCATTAACCACAGAAGACCTCCCGGAACTGAAGAAACTACATCATTATTGTTTTTATAACCCTGATCATTGGGGGTGGGATTCCCCCCTTTGGGACATTAATTGGAAGCTCTTGGACTTGAACAAATGTTTTGGCTATTTTATTGATAATAAATTAGTAAGTAGTTTAATCATTCATGACTATGAGTTCTACGTCCGTGGCAGCTTGATGAAGATGGGGGGCGTAGCTGGTGTTGCCACTCAACCTGAATTTCGGCAGAGAGGGTATGTTCGGGAATTAGCTCAAGAAGCGTTAAAGTGTATGCGAGAGCAAAGCATTAGTATCTCTGTACTTTACCCATTCAAATTCTCGTTCTACCGCCGGTTGGGATACGAACATTGTGCTGATGTTCCTTCTCTTTGTTCTACGCCAAGGAATATTCGTTTGCCTGCTAATTTTAAACCGCTCCCCATACAAGAGCTTAATCCAAAGGAAGCATTCGAGGTTGTTCAAAAGGTACGAAGAGAATTCGGAAAGAAATTTAATATCATCATCTTCTCCTCTGAAGAGGCTTGGCGTTTTCATTACTTACGACCTACCTCACGTGTTTTTGCCATTTATGCTGGGGAAAAGCTGGTGGGCTATTTTATCACCGAGCTAAAAAAACTGGCAGAATGGCAGGTTCGTTTGATAGTTAGTGACCAATTGATAGGAACAGAACAAGCACGTCTAACCTTATTTGATTATCTTAAAAAACACACGGATCAAATGAAAGATTTTAAGCTTTATCTTTCAGGCGACGAAAAACCTTTGGACTACTTTATTGAACTCTGGGAAGAAGACATTCAATATCAAATTTCTGGTGGACCAATGTTTCGAGTCGTAGATATAAAGGCTGCCCTCCAGCAGTTAAGGTTTCCGCCAGAGCTCACTACCGAATTTACACTAAAAGTAACTGACCCACTGGCGCCTTGGAATGAAGAGCCAATAAAACTGCAAATAACAGCTGGCAACTTGGCAATCACTAATGTAAAACCGGAGGAGGAAGCAGAAGTACAACTGGATATCAAAGCTTTTACTCAGCTTTTTGTGGGATACCGAACTGTTAAAGACTTGCTACGATTACAAAAAATAACCATTAAGGACGAACTGCGAAAGCCTCTTCTCCAAGCATTTCCCAAACGTCACACCCGATTAAAAACAGATTTTTAATGAAAGAGCCTACTGAGTGGCCAGCTAACGACTAATACCAAAATGTGTTCTAGCATAATTGTCCAAGAGAAAATTAATAATATCAATACAACTTAGTGCAAGATAGCTTTGCTTTCCTAAAGAGATCTTTTCGCCAAATCTTAGAGCAAATTTCTCCTTCTGTTTTGGCAAACCAATATTATCACCAAGAACAAACACAGCTTCCGGACCAAACTCTACTTCCATTATGCTTTTCCCCTTTTCATGAAGAACAAAAATAGGTGTGCTTTCTTGCTGCTTCTCTTTCAATAGCACCTCAAAACTCTTTTTCTCTATGGAAATGCCAAGATATTTTTGCCCTTTTAACACCAAATTTAATACGCGAGTCCAAGTCACTTCATCCACCGTTGTACGCTCAAGCTTTCGACCATCAACTTGTAAATGAAGAGGTGGATTTGGAGGACCCTCTAAAATAGCATGAAAAATAACATCTCTACGATAACCATAGGATTTGAAGAGTGCAGTGAGAATACATTGATAAACCGTATCCAATCGACCAGCAGATGAGAGAGTAGAGAAATTACCTGAAGTATGCCCTTTGCGAGAGTAAAGAATGAATTCATACATAGGCGGTCTAGCCTTCTTCTCACATAAGAATTTTTTCGAGAAAAAAGAATAAACAAGTGTGATGTTTACCATCACACAAGACATATATAATATACAGATTGAGAGGGATTAACTCTTTTTGGGATTTAATTGTTTAAAGCTAACAATACCAGCTATTAAGCCCATAACAGGAGCTACTAAGAACTTTCCTAAGATGAAAACAATCCAAAGTATTCCAAGGCTTCCCAGCTGTTGCCCAGATAAAGTTTCACCAAAGGTTAACATTATCAATAAGACAAGGGTAAAACCCGAAGACACAATGTAATTACCGATGCCAAACGAATTTGCTGAACCCTTACCTTTTATGTAACCTTCTTCAAATAATACAAACGCTGTGTTGAATAGAGCAATTGCTAATGCGATGGAACCCAGATTAATAAGGAGTAAATCTCTGCCGTAGAAAGCTACAGCCCATTGCACAAAATCTAAACCAGTGGTAGGACCAAAGAGACCAATATTTATAACAGAATTGATTCGTGGAAAGATCCCTAAGCCGATCCAAGCAATCCAAAAGCTGGCTGCAATGTAACTTTGTACCTTTCGTTTCACTGTAGGAGCAATTAAAATCAATCCAACAGCTGCAAGTATAGCTGCAACGAAGTCCAAATAGTATAAAATGGAATAGATCTTTAAAATGTTTCTTGAAATCTCCGGGCTAGAGACACTTTGTGGGATTGTCACAAGGAAAGCAATATATAACACAAGTATAGCAACATTCTGAATAAATAATGTCAAGAATGCAAAGCGAATGAAGTTTACCAATGGAGTGGAATGTGTGGGAGCAATTTCTTCAGTGACCTTTGATTTGTAGTCTTCATCCTCGCCTTCATCGGAATCGCCTTTGTCTTCCTCTGTTAGCGATGCCATGTTCTTCTTAAACCGATTCATAATTATTGGCTGTACAATGAAAATTATAGGGACAAGCACCACTACAACAAGGTTAATGTAAAACCAAACCTTCGGTTGAGCCGTTTGGTTGAATTCAGTCCAATTGAAGCTAATCTCTTGAATGACAGGCATTCTGGGATGAGAGCCAATATCTTTCTGGCGAGATTGTTTGGAAACAATCTTAGGAACAGAAATCGATTGACTGAGAATGGTTACTTGACAAACAAACATTGTAGCCAAGAAAGTTAGTATTATTAGAGATAGTAGTTTTTTTCTCTCCATTGAGAATAACACCAACCTTATTACCCCTTTTTCTCTAATAACCTTTACGCCCAAAATAAGGAAAGGAGAAGCTTTGCTTTAAAAGTGGAAAAAAAAGGGAGAAATGGTGCGAGGGGCGCGATTCGAACGCACGAACCCCTGCGGGAAAGGATTTCCCATCCTTAATTCAACGGTCTTTGTGCCCTATTGTACTCAGTTACCAGCACAAAGGCTGGAGATCTTGAGTCCTTCGCCGTTGACCACTTGGCTACCCTCGCACAGCTGCTGAAAGGGAAGGGGACTCACTGCAAGCCGAGGAATCCCCGGACGGCAGGGCTAATCTCTGCCATTCGTTCCTTCGCTATTATTTCTGAATATTGTTTTATAATACCAATAGTTAAGAGGATACCGGTTCCCGTTCCCAACGCTCCCAGAAAGTCTGCAAAGCCCGCCAATATTGCTACGAAAAAGCCTCCCAAGAGTGCAGCGATAGGGATATAACGCTCTAAGTACTTCTCCAGAACTTTCGGATTGCGTCTGAAACCAGGGATTTGCATATCTGCATCTAAGAGTTGTTTTGCGACATCACGTGGGCCCATTCCGGCTGTCTCGAGCCAGATGGCTGAAAAGATCATACAAGCTATAATCAAGATAATTATGTAGATTACTGCTCGGAGTGGGTCGTTCACAACTTGCGATATTCCGCGCGGCGCCGTTGTAAAATAAACCAAGCCGCCTGTGGGAACTGCTTGATCACCACTAAAGTCCCATTTACCAATAAGCTCAACGATGGGATTGCTAGCAATTTTCTTCGAAAGAATTTGTGAAATGAAATAAACGTTGGCAAAAAGCGCAGATGCCAGAATTACAGGAATATTTGATGTATAAAGAAACTTGATGGGATACCTGGCAGGAACCTTGTACTTAGCATGCGATATTGGAATCTCGATCCGCATCGATTCAACATAGATGACCATCGCAAAGACAATTATTGTTGCCAGGAAGGCAATTATATCCGGGTTGTCAGGACGATAAACTACATTAATGAACTTCTCGCCATGTGTTAACCCATAGAAGAAAGCGATTACAGCACCATAATATCTTCCAGCGGGATTGCGAATGCCTTCTGTAAATCCAAATAAACCATTAAGAATGGTAAAGGAAACACCTGCAGCAATAAAGAGCGAGATTCCTGAACCCAAGCCATACCCCTTTTGAATCAATTCATCCATTAGCATAATAACTAAGCCAGAAGCCAGAAGTTGGAGAAAGATGAGTGTACCAGTTAAGATAGAAATGTTTTCACCATAAGCACCGCCAAAAAGATAAGCGCCTGCCTCGAAGAGGATCATTAAAACACTCAAGACTTTTTGGGCGCCAGTGTAAAGAGCACGCTCTTCAGGATTATTGAAATCAACTTTTATGATTTGGCTACCAACTAACAATTGCATGATTAAACCGGCGGTAACGATTGGACCAATACCCAATTCACCCAGTGTTCCTCTTTGAGAGGCGAGGATGGCTCGCATGGCAAAGAAGGGGTCAGACCCTCCAGTGGCTTTTTCAACACCATAGAGAGGAACATTGACTAAAATGAAATAAACGACTAAGCAAACAATTGTCCAGATTGATTTCTCTTTGAAGGAGACAGTTCGATCCGGCTTTTTCACTTCAAAGGTGATACGAGTGAAAGGTTTGAATATTTGCAGGAATCTACTTGTCATTGAATTCACGCCTTTGTTTAATATGCATTAGAGCTGTCATACTTAATTTTTTTTGTTTTAATTAGCGAAAGCTTCTTTCTTTTTTAGCCTTTCGGAGAGTTTGAT
>Ga0164310_10000555_pt1 | contig 19973 bp, 18 predicted proteins | sample GuaBasSedimGuay1_FD_121795 | JGI IMG/M metagenome (GOLD analysis project Ga0164310, IMG submission 121795) | Subseafloor sediment microbial communities from Guaymas Basin, Gulf of California, Mexico - Guay1, Core 4569-9, 0-3 cm | ecosystem: Environmental > Aquatic > Marine > Hydrothermal vents... | reverse complement strand
CTCATCTGGAAAAAAATGTGGGTATATCAATGCAGGAGGTATGCAGAATTCGCATTTATTGGGATAAAAAAATGTTCCCCCTTCTCTTATATCTTTTCTCAGCTTAAGCTCTGCAAAAGGTGGCGAGGGTATGCGGGAAGAAGAATACCACAAAATATTTGGCACTACAACCTTTTTCCCGTCTATTTCCATCTCACCCACTCTGGTATTGCAGTCCCTTGTCTTTGCTTCAAATCTCACAAATGGTTATCTCGTCGCCATTAATTAACTTTTCATCATATGGCGGTTAACCCAGAAGTCCGGCTCCTTGCCATCTAATACTTTCAAAATCTGCTCTGCGCATATTGTGCCTGCTCTTATCTGCCCCTCCTTGGTTGCTGCTCCTATGTGGGGCGTGAAAACAACATTTTCTAGTTCAAATAAAGGAGATTTCTCAGGTGGCTCTTTTTCATACACGTCTATGGCTGCGCCAGCAATCTTTCCTTCCTTCAGAACTTTATACAACGCCTCCTCATCAACGACTCCTCCTCTTGCTGCATTTATAAGATATGCAGTTGGCTTCATTAAGGAAAGGAGGCGTTCATCTATCATGTGGTATGTTTCCTCGGTCTTTGGTATATGCAATGAAACAAAATCTGCCTCTCTGAAAATTTCTTCCAAGCTCCTTAACTCTGCACCCATTTTTCTTGCCTTTTCCTCCGTGCAGTGTGGAGAATAAACCAAAACTTTCATGCCTAAGCAGTTTGCCATTTTCGCCACTTCCTGAGCTATGTTGCCTGATCCAATCAAGCCAAGAGTTTTATTCATTAACTCGATGCCCTTAAGCTTTTTCTTTGCCCATATTCCTTGGCGCATTGTGGCATCTGCAATATGAATTTTTCTTGCAACTGCAAACATTAAGGCAAATGTAAGTTCTGCCACAGAGCGAGTAGAACCTGTTGGAGAGTTAACAACATATATACCTCTTTGACTGGCTGCTTCAACATCTATATTGTCCACTCCTATCCCTGCTCTCCCTATAACCTTCAGATTCTCTGCCTTCTCAATTATGTCTTTTGTAACTTTTGTTGCACTTCTTACCATCAAAGCATCATATTTGCCTATCTCCTTTGCCAGCTCTTCGCCTCTCAACTCTTCAAAAACAACTTCATGTTTTTCTCTTAAAAGATTTAATGCCTCCTCAGCAACCGGGTCAGTAACTAGCACTTTCATTTCAACACCATTTTATAATGCTGTTTCACCTTAAATTTCTTATTCTTCCTAAATTTAAGCCATTTAAGAGATAAACTTCTGCATCCTCAATATCTATAATTTTCATCATTGCTTCCTCCATTTTCTCCCTGTTTACAGCAATCCCTCCACACAGAGGATTAAAAGCAGGCATTATGATGAATTTCATTTTGTGATTCCCATTCTTGTACTTTTCCAAAAATTTCTCTCTCTGAAATTTTCCCCTTACCCAGCAAGGTTGCAAATATGAATATCCAATTTTTGTTGTTATCCTTATAAAGGGATGTATATGTGCAAGAACAATAATTTTTCCATTCATTACCTCTTCGCCGGCCCAGCAGTGTCCATGTGCAAAAGATATATCATCGATTTGCATGCCTTTTACTCCAAATATCTTTGCATATTTACTCTGCAGCCTTCCATCATGGTTTCCTTTAACTATCCATATATCTGCATATTCATCCAAAACTTTAAGAAATTTTCTCACTTCTCTTCGTTCCTTTCTCATCATTTCCCTCTGCTCTTCATCTTTGGCTAAAATAATATGCTTTAAATCTCCCACAATAACCAGCTTTTCTGCCGCAGTTTCTTCTATCAATCTTTTGCATCTTTCCAAAAGTTTATCTGTCTGCACACCTATATTTACTCCCTGCTGACTGTATTCAAATTCTATGCCTATGTGGACATCTGCAATAACAACTGCCTTTTCTTTTTTGATAAACAATGCTCTTTCATTCCATATTGGTGTGGGCATCATATTAATCTTAGCAGCGGAGAGAGAGTTAAGTTAAGTATGGAATTGATCAAGGATATACCCCAAAATGTTGTGAGCATGAAGCCGACGCATCTGCCACTGCCTTTCCCAATATTTGAAAGCCCAACAATTTCAAATATAGAAGATATGGCAATTCTAGCTGGAAGCCCTATTATTCCTATTGCCACCAGATAAGGTACTATCGCCAGAGACAAAAAAAGTACATTTGCTATGGTTATATTTCTTATATCGAATAAATTCAATCCAAAAATCCTCTCCATTTCGCAATTCCAAAGGAAAAATGAAATTGCAAAGAAAAGTATAGAAATTACAATAGAAAAGCCAAAAAAGAGTTTGTCTCTCTCCAGAAAAATATTCTTTTTAAAAATTAGGGAAAGAATAAATGAAACAACCGCTACAATCCAGAGTAAAAATACCTTTACAGGAATGAAGAATATTTTCTTTTCGTTATCATAAAATTTTCCATCTTTGGCGAGCAAATAACCAGAGGCATTTAATTTTCCTAATGTATCATATTCTCCTTCGCCCCTAAAAAAGACATATTTTGTGAAATTCCTTTCCATGCCATCTATTTCTATTTTACCTTTTCCGTCAATAAAAAATATTTTGTTGAATTTCATGGGAAAAATTCTGCTGAAGTCTACAGGCAGCAAATCACTTTTATTTTCTTCGCTACTCTCATTTAGATAAAGCTTTCCTTTTAAATTTATGGATAAATTGCCAGCGATTGTTGCATCCATTGTTTCATAGAATTTTTTCCCCCCGTTATAAGTCCAGCAGTTTTTGCCTTTGATTAGAACATATTTTGCCAGAATTTTTCCCTCCGCCAATAAAGCAGAGGGGCAGCTAAAGCTTATGCTTCCATTTATTATAATATTGCCTTCAAAACTTTCATTATTTATGACGACAGATGAGTTATAAGCAATTATTTCTGCTGTTCCTTTTCCTTCTATTTTACCATAGAATTTGACATTGCTTCCTTCATAATAAATGCTGGCAGGATGTGAAATTTTAATGCCCTCAGGAAAAGCAGATATGAAAAGGGAGAAGCCAATTATGGAGGCAATAATAGCGATAAATGTCATTGTTGAGGCTTTTCCCATAATGAAAAGAGAATAAAGAAGTTTAAATAATTTCCTAAATTTTATCTGTACATCTCCGCAAGCTTGAGAACTCTTCTTGCCTTCTTTTCTACGGGCAAATCAATCATTCTGCCATTTAATGTTGCAACACCTGTGCCAGCTTTTTTTGCCTCTTCTATAGCTGCAATGATTTTCTTCGCCTCCTCTATTTCTTCTGGTGATGGCATAAAGCATTCATGAATTATCTCTATCTGGCCAGGGTGAATTGCTCCCTTGCCGTCGAAGCCAAGGGCTATAATTTTATTTGTTTCTTCTATAAGACCTTCGTTATCTTCAATATTCGGATAAATTGTATCCAGTGCCTGAACACCAGCTGCTTTTGCCGCCACAAGTAACTGGCATCTTGGATACAATAAAGATTCCCAACTCCTTTTTCCCCCTGTATCTCTTGTATAATCTTCTGCTCCAAAGGCAAGAGCAACTATTTTCTCACTTGCCTCTGCTATCTCTTTTGCATTTGCTATTCCCTTGGCTGTTTCAATTATCGGCATGAGGTGACAATCTAGATTGGCTTCAGCCATTATTTTTTCTATTAGTTCTATATCTTCTCTGCTTTCCACTTTTGGAATGCATATGCCGTGAGGATTGCCATATGAAATTACAGTTAAATCTTCTCTAGCCAGTTCCTTATTAATTCTGACCCATATTTCTGCATTTCCAAAGTCCATTTCCTTCATGGCATTTCTGACCAAATAACGTGCATCATGTTTCTGCTCCATTACAACAGAATCTTCTAGATCGAGGATTGTACAGTCGCATCCATAGACGGCTACACTATTAATGAAGCGTGGATTATTGCCGGGAACATAAAGACGACTTCTCCTTAATCTGTCTTTTGCTGTTTTTCCTCTTCTTGCCTTTTTGCTGGGTATATCATCTCTTATTGCCTTTGCCAGGGCTGCCTCCAGCCTTGCTATTATAACATAATCTATTGCTCCATTTTCCTCAATCTCTACATTTGCCTCTATATCAATTTCCTCGAGTTTTTCTGCAATCAAATTTTTTATGTGCTCCTCAAACATCCATTTTGTTTTACTCTTTACTGTGATTTCTCCATCGCCGGGCATTACCCTAACTATACAATCTCTCTTATTTTCTGTCCCAGCTACAGCTTCCTCCATTATTTTCATTTTTCTCCCCTCGCTATTTCAAAATCAATAAAGTCACAATGATGAATGATTATCGCTTCATTGCACCTCTCCACCATCTCTCCTTCCTTTGAATGAGCAGCAATCACATTAATAATTTTATCATCCAACCCCACTTCCATGGCAAGAGCAGCTCCAGAAACAGGGTGGCGAAGATATCTTCCAAGCTTTGATTTAACAATCCTGCCATCCTTCTTTTCATATTCAAGCAGTTTTCCAACATCATGAAGTATGGCACCAGCTATCAGCACATCCATATCTACATCATCTCTTACTTTCCCAATTTCATATGCCATCTTTGCCACGCTATTCACATGTTTTACATATGAATATGCATTAGGAATAAGCAATGTAAAAGGTATTTCTTCCAGATTTTCCCACTTGCCCCTCTCCATAGCAATTTCATAACATTTCTTTACCTTCTCCTTTATTTCCTCATTTTTTATTTCCTTCAGGAGAGGAAATACTGCCTCCAGCTCCATGAAGGGAAATAGGGCAGCATTTTTATAGATTTTGAAGGAAATAAACGGAAACACAGTTGAACATCCTTTATACCTTCTCAAAAAATAGAGCCTTTTATCTAAGCTTTTAACACCCTTTCTATTTCCTCTCTCAATATTTTATTTACCAATGCACCATCTGCTTTTCCTCTTAGCTCCTTCATCGCAATGCCCATCAAAGGCGATATGGCCTTTTCTCTCTTTTCCTTAACAAAGTCCAGTTTTTCTTTCACAATATTTCTTATGATATTTCTTATTTCCTTATCAGAAATTTTTTTGAGTCCGCATTTTTCCATTGCTTCCTGCAAATTAGCTTCAGGATGCTGAGCAAAGAATAAGAGTAAAGTTTCCACTGCCTCTTTTGCAAATAATTTCTTCTTCAATCCTTCCAGCACATTCTCCATTTTTTTAATGACAATACTGCTATCATATCCCTCTCTTTCTATTTCTGCCATCACATTCAGTAATATTCTTGCAATAACTTTTTCATATCCTTCATATTCTATGGCAAATTTTTCGAATAAATCGTCCCTGCCAGAATAAACAAGCTGCCTTGCCTCTTCCTTGCTGAGTTTGTATTGCTTCACCATCCTTTCAATTTTTTCCTCTGGATATTCTGGCAATTGTTTCTTCAACTTTTCAATTTTCTGCTTGCTTATTCTTATAGGTGGAACATCCGTTTCTGGATACATTCTTGCTGCTCCAGACATGGGGCGCATATATTCTGTCATGCCATCTGGCAGAGCCCTCCTTACTTCTCTTGGCACACCCTTCAGTGCTTCTTTTGCTCTTTCCAGAACCGCTTTAAGGCATTTTCTTACAATCTTTTCTTTGCCTACAGATAAAATAAAAGCATCGTTTTTGTTACATCCCAGAGCCTTTTTCACCTCCTCAACCTCTTTCTTGCTTATCCCATAGTTTGGAAGCTCGTCTGAATGCACAATGCCTCCTCCCTCCATTTTTGCATACATTGCCAGCTCTCTGCCGAGGCGATGCTCTTTATATTTTATTCCTCCCATTACGCCCTTAAAGCTGGGCAATTTAATGGCAAATACAACGCCTTCCTTCAAAGCTTTCCTTATAAATTTGCAGGAAGTATTTTCAAAAATTTTACTTACATCCTCAATTTTAATTTTTTCCAAATCTTTTTTTTCAACCCCTCTTTTTATTAACTCCTTTTTAACTTCTATTAATTCAATCTGTCTCTTAACTTCATTTTCCAGAATTTTTGGTATGTCCTTTAATTCCTGCACTCCTTTTATCTCCACCCTATTGCCTTCCTTTATGGAAACATTCAGATCTTGTCTTATTGTTCCTATTCCTCTCTTAACTTTTTTTGTAGCCCTCAAAATAAGCCCTATTTTTTCGGCAATCTCTTTTGCCTGCTCCGGTGATTTTATATCAGGGGCTGTTGCTATCTCTACCAGAGGAATTCCCAATCGGTCTAAAGCATATTTCACCTTTTTACCATCCTCGCCAATTTTCCTTGCAGCATCTTCTTCCAAACAAATTGTTTCTATTCCTATGTCATCTATTCTACCATTCAATGCAATTAAAGCAGTTCTCTGAAAACCTGTAGTGTTGGAGCCATCTATAACTATTTTTCTCATAAAATGAATTTCATCCACAATGTCAGCATTCAAAAGTAAAGCAACAGTCAGGGCAACATCAATTGCTTCTTCATTGGCAGCATGAGGCGGCTCTTCATCCGCCTCAACAAGACAGGATGAAGATGAGGCAAAATAAACAAATTTTTTCCCTCTTCTTGCCTCCTCCAAAGCTGCTTTATCAATCTCACCAAACTCAGATTGAGTAGGGCGAAGAATTCTCTCAAAAGTAGAGATATATTCTTCTTTCAGCTCCGAAGGGCAGTTACAAAATAGCTTATGGGTTGCAAGCTGCTGATGAATTTCCAGGCCGGCCCTGAAGCCAAGCTTTTCATAGTCCATTGTATGAGAAATGCTTCAGATATAAAATACGTTTCTCTTTATCTTCATATTTTGGTTATGCTGACGACCTTATCTCCTTCATTTAATCGCATGAGTCTGACACCCATTGTATTTCTTCCCTGTCTTCTTACATCTACTGCCTTTATCCTCACCATCATTCCTTCCTTGCTGGAAATTAGAATTTCATTTTCGTCATTGACAGCAAGCACACCAACAACCTTACCATTTCTTTCATTTGTTTTTATTGTTATTATTCCTCTGGCTCCTCTATGGGTAACTCTGTATTCATCTATGCTTGTTCTCTTGCCGTAACCGTTTTCTGTGACACTGAGCAAATCACCTTCCTTTGCTGCTTCTAATGAAACTACTTCATCATCTCTTAGCCTTATTCCTATTACACCCATAGCATTTCTTCCCATGTTTCTTGTTTCATTTTCATAAAAGACACATGCATATCCATTTCTGGTGGAAAGTATAATCTTATCTCCTTCCTTCAGTATTCTAACGCCAACTATTTCATCCCCTTCTCTTAATCTTATTGCCCTTATTCCATTGGCCCTGATATTCTTCAGCAGCCTTAAAGACATCTTTTTTATTATGCCTTTTTTGGTGGCAAAAATCAAATTATCATCTGAAAATTCCTTAACAGGCAGTATTTCCACAATGTTATTGGAGTTTATTATGTTTATCAGAGCTCGTCCTTTTGAATGCCTTCCACCATATGGAATTTCATATGCCTTTTTCACAAAAACCTTGCCATCTGAAGAGAAAAATAGGAGATAGTCATGTGTTGATGACTTAAGTATTTTATAGATGGCGTCTTCTTCCTTCATTTTCATGCCTATTAAACCCTTTCCCCCTCTTCTCTGGCTTCTGTACTCATCTAATGACACTCTCTTTATGTAGCCGCCTGCAGTCAGAATTATAACTACATCTTCTTCCTGTATCAAATCCTCAATATCCATCTCTATTGCTGCCTCTCTTATTTCTGTCCTCCTCTCATCTCCATATGTCTTCTTGAGATATAGCAAATCATTTTTTATTATCTCATCGATTTCCTGCTTGCTGGCTAATATTTTCTTCAGTCTTTCAATTTCCTTTTCTTTTTCTTCTCTTTCCTTTCTCAGAGCATCGAATTCGAGAGTAGTTAAAGAATGCAGGCGCATCGATAAAATTTCTTTTGCCTGTTTTTCAGAAAAGTTAAATTTCTCCATCAGCTTTCCTGATGCCTCTTTTGCATCTCTTGATTTTCTTATTATGTCAATAACCTCGTCTATATTTTCAAGGGCTTTTATGAAGCCATCCAGGATATGTTTTCTTTCCTCCGCTTTCCTCAGTTCATGCTTGCTCTTTCTTTTTATTACTTCTCTCCTGTGCTTTATATACTCCTCTATTATTTCTTTAAGATTCAGAAGCTTTGGAACACCATCAACTAAAGCAATGCAGTTTATGCCGTAAGTTTTCTCCATCTGAGTGTGTTTGAAAAGCTGATTCTGAATAATTTCAGGAAAAACATCCTTTTTAAGATAAATTACCACTCTTATTCCTCTTCTATCCGATTCATCTCTTAAGTCTGATATGCCATTTATCACTCCCTTTCTTACAAGTTCTGCAATATGCTTTAGCAAATCAGATTTATTGACTTGGTAGGGCAACTCAGTTATAACAATTTTGTTTCCTTCAAAATGAGTTTTTGCCCTTATTTTTATTAAACCTTTGCCAGTCTTATACGCTCTCAAAATTGCATTTTTGCCATATATTATGCCACCAGTCGGAAAGTCAGGACCCTTGATATATTTAGCAAAAATCTCGTCTATGCTTATATCTGGATTTTCTATTGTTGCAATAATGGCATCTACAACTTCATTTAGATTATGAGGAGGAATATCAGTTGCCATTCCAACTGCTATACCGGATGAGCCATTGAGCAACAAATTTGGAATTAAAGAAGGCAGAACTACAGGCTCCTTCAATGTGCCATCGAAATTGTCACGCCAGTCAACAGTATCTTTATCAATGTCTTTAAGCAATTCCTCGCTTATCTTACTGAGTCTCACCTCAGTATATCTCATTGCCGCGGGAGCATCGCCATCGATGCTACCAAAATTTCCATGTCCATCTATCAGAGGATAGCGCATCGAAAATGTCTGGGCCATTCTTACTAAAGCATCATAAACTGCTGTGTCACCATGTGGATGGAATTTACCCAGAACTTCTCCAACCACTCTCGCTGATTTACGATGGGGCTTATTATGATGCAGTCCCATTTCCTTCATTGCATACAGAATACGGCGATGCACAGGCTTCAGCCCATCTCTTACATCAGGTAGCGCTCTTCCAACAATTACACTCATTGAATAATCAAGGTAGGATGTTTTCATTTCCTCTTCAAGTGGTCTCACTATAATGTTTTCAGACGTCAAGGTTGACTACCTCCTTTGCATGTTCTCTTATGAATTTCCTCCTTTCCTCAACGTTTTTACCCATTAAAATTGTAAAGAGTTCATCTGCCTCTATTGCATCTTCTATTTCAACTTTTTTCAATATCCTTTTGGCTGGATTCATTGTTGTTTCCCATAGCTGCTCTGGATTCATTTCTCCCAAGCCTTTATAACGCTGAATTGTCGTTCCATCTCCAGCAATTCTTTTCATTTCTTCATCGCTATAAGCATAATATTCCTTTCCACCCTTCTTTATTCTGTAAAGGGGTGGCTGAGCTATATAAACATAGCCATTTTCAATGAGAGGACGCATGTACCTGAAGAAGAAAGTCAGCAACAAAGTTCTTATATGAGCTCCGTCTACGTCGGCATCGGTCATTATTATTATTTTATGATAATTTGCTTTTCTTATATCAAACTCGTCTCCTATGCCTGTGCCAATGGAAGATATTATTGCTCTTATTTCATCATTTTCCAGAATCTTATCAAAGCTTGCTTTTTCAACATTCAATATCTTTCCTTTTAATGGTAAAATTGCTTGGTATCTTCTATCTCTTCCTTGCTTGGCTGAGCCACCTGCTGAATCGCCCTCCACAATAAACAATTCGCATTTTTCTGGCTCATTGGAAGTGCAATCGGCAAGTTTTCCAGGCAGAGAAGTAGATTCAAGATAACTTTTTCTTCTGACAAGCTCTCTTGCTTTTCTTGCCGCCTCCCTTGCCTTTGCTGCTTGTAGGGCTCTTTCTATAATTTTTCTTGCTACTGAAGGATTCTCTTCCAGATATATTGAAAGCTTTTCATACATTATCGTTTCCACTATGCCCTTAACTTCTGAATTGCCGAGTTTTGTTTTTGTTTGTCCTTCGAACTGTGGGTTCGGAACTTTACAGGATATTATGGCAGTAAGTCCTTCCCTCACATCTTCTCCTTCTAGTGCCTCGTTATTTTTAAATACATTTTTCCTTCCGTATTCATTTAAAACACGGGTTAAAGCAGCTTTAAAGCCGGATAGATGTGTTCCGCCTTCCTTAGTATGGATATTATTTACAAAGGTGAATACATTTTCTGCATATCCATCAGTATACTGCAACGCTACCTCAACATGAACTCCTTCCTTTTCTCCTTCAAAATAAATTACATCATGCAGAGGATTTTTATTCTTATTTATATATTTTACAAACTCGATAATACCTCCCTCATAGTAAAAAGCATCTTCCTTGCCAGTTCTTTTATCAACGAGCCTTATTTTAAGCCCTTTATTCAGAAACGCAATTTCCTGCAATCTTTTCTTCAATATATGATAATCAAAAGTTTTTCCGCCAAATATTTCATCATCGGGATAAAATGTTACCTTCGTTCCAGTATCTTTTGCCTCTCCCACAACTTCTAAAGATGTAACAGGCTTCCCCCTTTCATATCTCTGCTTGTAAATTTTACCATTCCTTCTCACTTCTACTTCAAGCCATTTTGATAATGCATTTACGACAGATACACCAACTCCATGCAGCCCGCCAGCAACTTTATATACTCCTTTGTCAAACTTTCCGCCAGCGTGAAGTTTTGTCATCACCACTTCCACGCCAGAAATGCCATAATCTTTATGGACATCAACAGGAATGCCGCGCCCATTATCATCAACTGTTATGCTTCCGTCCTCGTTTATGATAACTTCTATTCTATCACAATATCCAGCCAGTGCCTCATCAACTGAATTGTCAATGACTTCCTCCACTAGGTGATGTAATCCTTTTTCATCGGTGGAGCCAATATACATTGCTGGCCTTTTACGAACTGCTTCAAGCCCCTCAAGTACTTTAATTTTATCTACGTTATATTCTTCTGTCATTTTCCAAAAAAACTAGTGAAATATGCCTTTATTCTCCTGTTTAACTTCTTCCATTTTACTCCAGCAACTCTCACAATATAATTTCCCACACACTGGGCATTCATATACCATTCCTTTGTAATTTGGATCGAGCATGTTGATACCGCACACACTACATGATGTCTCATCCTTGTATTTATCTCTGCAATCTTTACATACTATTACATCTGGAGTAAGCAGGTTTCTTATTTTTTCTCTCCTAATCTCTTCCTCGTTCATTTTAACCCCACTCAAAATCAATTTTTGCATATAAACTTTGTTATATATGTTTTATTGTATCTGGAGGAAGGGCCTTTGTGGTGTGTTGTTCAAAATCCCAGCCTTCTTTAAGTACTTCCATTTCAAACGTCCATGTCTGCCCAGCATTTTGTCTTTCAAAAATATCCTTTTCAATGTGCACCGTCACCTCTATACTATCACCGGCATTAAAATCGGTAAGATTGCCATCAAAATAAAGTCCTCCATTTGGAAGCGATGTAAATAAGAGCAACGTATAGTTGCCAGATACTCTCTTTTCGGCAATTTCATCTTTTATTATTAAAGTGTCTCCTGGATCCAATGATTTGAAAAAGGAGTGATAATAAAAGGTTGCATTATTCAACTCATAATCAAAATCATCATTAAGTTCCTTCAAACTCATTGTAACTGTAGTTCCTTTTTCTGCACATCCAGCCAGAATAGCCAGAACTGCTACAGCTCCGATAGCTACCAATTTTCTCATTATTGCCTATTGGCCGATTATATAAATAGTTTTTGAGGAAAGTTTGGCAAATAGCTAAACCATTTTATCATTTACTATAAATACTCCCATTTCATTTTATTTCCATGATTTCAAAGCCCCGCGGCACCCGGGACTTTACACCCGAAGAAATGAGAAGAAGGAGATGGCTCGAGCAAAAGATGAGGAGCATTTTTGAAAAATATGGATATGAAGAGATAGCTACTCCTACCATTGAACATCTTGATTTATTCACCTTGAAATCTGGAGAAGGGATTATAGAAGAAACATATGCATTTGAGGATAAAGCTGGAAGAAAACTTGCTCTACGCCCTGAGCTTACAGCCCCTGTTATGAGATTCTATGTTGAAAGATTCCAGATGGAGACAAAACCAATAAAATTTTATTATTTTGGCAACTGTTTTAGATATGATCGCCCACAAAAAGGAAGGTACCGCGAATTCTGGCAGTTTGGGTGCGAGCTTATAGGAAGTGATAAACCTGAGGCAATTGCAGAATTAATTGCTATGGCATATAATATTTTGAGGGAGAGCGGGTTGAGAAATATAATACTCAGGGTGGGAAATCTGGATATATTGAGGAGGTTTCTGGACAGTATAGGTGCAAGAGATGCAGAAATAATGCGACTCATTGATAAAAAGGATTTTGAGGAATTGGAAAAGAAAATGGAAGAAAAGGAGTTCAAAGAGTTCATGGAATTTATAGAAATAAAAAAGATAGAAGAAATAGAATATGAAGAGGCAGACAGAATGAAAGAAATTTTTGAATTCCTTGAAGAGTTTGCCATTCCATACAACCTTGATTTATCAATAGCAAGAGGTCTCGATTATTACATTGGTGTTGTTTTTGAAATAGATGCTCCCAAACTAGGGGCAGAGAAGCAGATATGCGGAGGTGGGGAATATAATCTCGTGCCTTTGCTTGGCGGGCGAAAAATTCCAACGGCTGGATTTGCAATTGGATTTGATAGAACTTTACTTGCTTTAGAGACAGAAGGATTTAAATTTGAAGAGGAGAATAAGCCAGTTTATATTGCATATATGGAAGATATGATAAAAGAAGCGATAAAGATTGTAAGAATGGTAAGGCAGCATGACATAAAAGCAGAGATGGATTTAATGAGGAGAAGCATTTCAAAATCACTCGAATATGCAAATAAAAAAGGTTTCAATAAAGTTATAATAGTAGCTCCAGATGAATGGAAGAAAAATAAAGTCATTCTAAAAGACATGGAAAAGAGAGAGCAGAAGGAAGTTGAAATAGAAAGTCTTCCTCAATTGCTGAAAAATCAGGCATGAATGTGCGTTCCAGTTTTTCCCTCCAATGCGTCCCAGGCTTTGTCAATAGATGTTATTATTGTTTCCTTTCCACCATTTTTTATGAAATTTATTGCTGCCTCTATTTTAGGCCCCATTGAACCAGGGGGGAAGTGTCCTTCCATATAATATTTTTCCATTTCCTCAATGCCTACATCTTCCAGTGCCTCTTCATTCTCCTTTCCATAATTTAGATAAACATATTCCACGTCGGTTAAAATTAAAAGTATGTCTGCCTCTATTTCATTGGCAAGTTTCTGGGAAGCAAGATCCTTATCGATAACTGCGTCCACACCTTCAAGCATGCCATTTCTTTCAATTACTGGAATACCTCCGCCTCCTGCTGCGATAACAACTATGCCGTTTTCCATTAACTGTTTTATCACATCCGCCTCAATAATGGTGATTGGCTTGGGAGAAGGAACCAAAATGCGCCAGCCATTTTCAACCCTTCCCATTACATATTGTTTTTTCATCTTTTCTGCTTCTTCATCAGAATAAATGGGGCCAATGGGTTTTGTCGGATTTTTAAATGCTTCATCATTTTCATCAACTAGGACTTGAGTCACCACAGTGGCGATTTTTCTTTTTATTCTCTGTCGTCTAAATTCATTAAGCAGGCATTGCTGAACAATATATCCTATTTCTCCCTGGGTTAATGCACCCAGAACATGAAGAGGCATAGGAGGAACATGCTGCATGGCAATTTTCTGCTGCAAAAGTAAAGCGCCTACTTGGGGGCCATTGCCATGGGTTATGCCAATATGCCATCCATTCTTGATCATTCTGGCAATTGATTTTGCAGTATTTTTTGTTGCCTCAAATTGTTTTTCTATATCTGCTCTTCTCTCCTTGCCAGTTAATGCGTTTCCTCCCAGAGCCACAATAGCTTTCATAAGAGTAATATCTTAGATATATAAAAACTTCCATATAAATTTCAATGAAAAAATGAAGGCAGTATCTCCATCATTTCCGAAATAATAGAGCTCCATTCTTTCTTTTTTAGTTGAGCAAAGTAGATGTTATCATTTTTCACACAAATAACAACAAATTTAAAGAAAGGTGCTTATTTAATTGAGATGCTCAAAAAAAGGCTGGAGAGGATAAGCGAAAAGGCAATAGAAACAAACTTTGCAAGACAGGTAATCAGGCAGATAAAATACAACAAACTCTTCAAAATAATTTACAGAGAAATGGAAAGGATAATTGCAAAAAAAATGCTGGAGGATATAAAGAAATATCCAATTCCACAGCATATTGCCATAATCATGGATGGAAATAGAAGATATGCATTGATGCAGGGAATGCCTCCATATAAGGGGCATGAAATGGGGAAAGATAAGCTGGAGGAAGTGGTGGAATGGTGTCAGGAGTTGGGTATTAAAATTCTTACAGTATTTGCGTTTTCAACAGATAACTTTAAAAGGCCAAAAGAAGAAGTGGAGCATTTGATGAATTTATTTGAGCAGGATTTGAAAAAACTTGCAAATGACGAAAGAACGATGGAGAATAAAGTGAGGATAAAGGTTATAGGGCAGATTGATTTGTTGCCTGAAAATGTTCAAAAGGCGGCAATGGAAGTTATGGAAAAGACAAAGGACAACGACAAATATTTCTTCAATATTGCCATTGGTTATGGAGGAAGAGAAGAAATAGTTGAAGCTGTTAAGAAAATTGCAGAAGATGTGAAGAAAGGCAAGATAAAGCCAGAAAATATAGACAAGGAACTCATTTCTTCTTATTTATATACCTCTCATCTTCCAATACCTGATCCAGATTTGGTTTTGAGAACGTCTGGGGAAGAAAGAATATCAAACTTTTTGCTCTGGCAGCTTGCTTATTCAGAGCTATATTTTGCAGATGTTTACTGGCCATCTTTCAAAAAAACAGATTTTTTAAAAGCCATACAATCCTATCAGAGGAGGCAGAGGAGATATGGAAAGTAGATTGCCAGCCATTCTTTTTATTTTGGGTATTGCCCTACTTTTAATTGCATTTGTCAAAGGAGAGGCGGAGGCAGGAATATTCATCATATTTCCTTTTATTGCCGGAAGCGGAATTTTAAGCTTTTTCGGCATGTTATTGATTTTCCTCTCATTCATTCTTTTTATTTTCTCTTTTCCATTGAAATCCGAGCTGCAAGAAGCTCCGATGCCCGCAAAAATGGAAAAGAAGACTGGGGGCATTGTATTCATAGGCCCCATTCCAGTGATTTTTTCAAGCGATTTAACAACAGCAAAAATTTTGATAATTGTTGCCACCATTATTCTATTTTTATTTTTGCTGTTGTTTCTGCTGTCTCTTTAAGCAACTCTTCCCATTCTGAAAGCTCCCGTTAATTTTATTTCTTCTCCTTCCAGCAGATAATCGATCCAGTGGCGGGATATAACTTCTCCGCATCCCTGGACACGAATCTGGAGTCTGGCTCCCTCTTCCCGCAATTCTATTACGCCATCCATCAGATGTTTTATTGTTTGAACCTCAATTTCTTCATGCATCCCTCTTGTCATACTGAACATTGAAGTTGCTCCCATTCTCTTGCATATCCCACTTAGCACCTGCAAAAACCTGAAAACAGCTTTTGCATCTGAATATACTATTAGAGTGGATAAAGAATCAAATATAACTCGATATTTACCTTCTTTTTCCTTTAAGGTTTGGATAACAGAAGATGCAATTCTTTCTCTATTTATCGGGCTATCAACAAAAATAACCCACTCACTCTCTTCCTTTATTTCAACACTTGGAGAGTAAACATCTATATATCTTATCTTTCCTTCTTCCTCATATTTCTCATATTTTTTATCAAGTTTTTTCATTTCCTCACGCATATCCTGGAAAGATTTATCGGTTAAAACAAAAAGAATTGTATCTCCTTCCTGCAAGCCAGAAAGCGCAAATCTCTTTAATATAATTTCTCTTCCAATAAAAGGAGGAGAATATATCAGAACATTACTTTTTAAAGGTATTCCTCCTTTAAGCAATTCGTCTAACCTATCTATTCCTGTTTTAGCTAGCATTTAAACACTCCATTATTTTTTCGGCCAACATTTCAAAGGCCTCGTATACTCCTTTACCCTCCTTAGCTATCGTTTCTATTACAGAAGCATCAGGTAATCCTATCCTGTTTTTTATCTCCTCTTTTTTAAGTGCTCCTGGCAAATCCTGTTTATTTGCGACAATTACATAAGGTATGCCAGAGAATTTTTCTAGCATTTTTTTTGCTAGGCTGAATTCCTCTGGTTTTGTTGAATCTATGACAAGAAATATTCCATTAGATGAAGAACCGAGCTTATCAAGCAGAGGAAGAAATCTTTCTTGACCAGGTATTCCAAAAATTTCAGCCCTGTAATCTTTGTAATCCACTGTTCCATGTTCCACACCAACAGTTGCTCCCAGTCTTTCAACAGGAGTGAAATTTTTCGCCATTGCTTTAATAAATGTTGTTTTACCTGCCTGGAATGGTCCTATCACACTGATTTTTGGGATATATATTCTAATGCCTTCAGGCTTAAATATTTTGAATTCAAATTTTTTGCCTTCTGCTCCATTCCAGTCAACCTTCTTTACCTCCATTCTTTGTCTGGTTACCACATCCTCGACAACATTTACTTCTATAATGGCATTAAATAGTCTTTTCATTCTGTAAATTATTGCTTCTTTATATGGCCATGCAATGAAATTATAAATTGTGGCAAATCCAGAGCTTCCAACATCCTTATTTATTCTTTCTATTCCTTCGAGCGTTTCCCTTTCTCCGCACATATCCATTATGTTTGAGAGGGAATCAAAAACCATTACACCTTTTCCTTCTATTTTTTCCATCACTTCCAGCAGAACATCTTCATAACTTCTTATATCATGAGGCTCTTCCACAATATATTTTTCTTCTGAAGGAGCGCCTATTAAAGAAGAATATCCATCTATGACGATAAGTTTATCATACTTTTTAATATCCCAGTTAAATTCCCGGAATTTTTTTTCCACATTCTTTGGAGAACTTTCTGATACAACATATATTCCATACAATCCTCTTTCCAAGTTATGATGTAGTACATGTATACCTATATTACTTTCCTCAACACCTGGTTCAATATAGAAAACAAGAGATTTGCCCTCAGGTATTCCTTTCAGATATTCATCCAGCTTCGGTATACCCGTTTCAATCATTTTTTCTCACACAAGGTTTTATCAATTTTTCTTGCTGCTGCTTCCATCGCCTCATATATGTCATCAGCATCTCCATGAGTTACTGATGCAAGCAAAGCATTTGCTCCGGCACCTATAACCACTATTTTTCTATTTTTGCCATCTACAACCACTTTTTTTGGTACACCTGCTTTTATCTCATCCATTGCCACTTCAGCAGAGCTCAAAAGGGTTGCGAGCATTGCTGCAAAAGCTTCCGCATGTATATCTTTCATGTTAGAGTAAATCAGTATTCCATCCCTCGAAACTATACAACTCCCCTCTATGTCTGCCTCCGCCTCCAGATCGCTAAGGATTTTTTTATAAGTGTCCTCTCTCATAATTATCTGAAAAATTATTAGGAAAAAGGTAATAAATCTTTCTAAAAAGTTCAATAGAGGAGAATAGGGAATAGTGTAATTTAAGAATCTTCAAATTTTTTTTAACAATAAGCAAATATACAACATTTTTATTTAATCTTATGAAGTCATCGCGTATTCCTGGCTTTTACAAAATGCCAATAGAGGAGAGAATAAAAGTTGTCAAAGAGTTTGCTGGTTTGACTGATGAGGAGGCCGATATGCTCCTCTCCTTTAGCGCTTTACCAAAAGATGTTGCAGATATAATGATTGAAAATGTCGTTGGCACGATGCAACTGCCTTTAGGCATTGCAACAAATTTCATCATAAATGGAAGAGAGTTACTCATTCCAATGGCAATTGAGGAAACTTCTGTGGTGGCAGCTGCTTCTAATGCTGCAAAAATGGCTAGGCCAGATGGCTTCAAAGCAAAAGCCACAGAGCCAGTTATGATAGGACAGATACAGATTTTGAATCCAGCCAGAGATGCAAAAGAAAAAATAGAAGAACAGAAAGAAGAAATACTGAGCCTTGCAAATGCTCAAGATAAGATATTGGTTGATTTAGGAGGAGGAGCTAAGGATTTAGAAATAAGATGGCTCAGAGACGATATGATGGTTGTACATATCCTGGTTGACGTAAGAGATGCAATGGGAGCAAATGCTGTTAATACGATGGCTGAGGCGATTGCTCCTTTACTTGAGAAGATAACAGGTGGAAAAGCTTTGCTGCGCATCATATCAAATCTTGCTATATACAGGCTTGCTGAAGCAGAAGTCATTTACAAAAAAGAGGTAATTGGAGGAGAGGAAGTTGTTGATAAAATAGTTAAGGCATATGAATTTGCCGCCTTGGATGTCTTCAGAGCTGCTACACACAACAAGGGAATAATGAATGGAATCGACGCAGTGGTGATAGCAACAGGCAATGACTGGAGGGCTGTGGAGGCGGGAGCGCATGCTTATGCAGCGATGAATGGATACAAGCCGTTGACGACATGGAGCAAATTAGAGAGTGGAGATTTATATGGAAAAATAAAGTTGCCACTTGCAGTTGGAATTGTAGGAGGAGCCACAAAGGTTCACCCCATGGCTAGAATTTGTCTTAAAATTCTGGGCATTAAAACAGCAAAAGAACTGGCAGAAATAATGGCAGCTGTTGGATTGGCTCAGAATTTTGCTGCTCTGCGAGCTCTGGCTACAAAAGGTATTCAGGCGGGGCATATGAAGTTGCACGCTCAGAATATTGCAGTTATGGCAGGGGCAAAAGGAGAAGAAATAGAAATAGTGGCGAAAAAGATGATTGAAGAAGGAAAAATAAGAATGGATAGAGCCAAAGAAATACTAGATGAAATCAGAAAAAAATAAAAAGATTTAAGTGTAAGAAGTTTTTATCTTTACATGGCAAAAAAGGGGATGGGGTTATTTATTCTTTTGGCTATTTTAGGATATGGTATATTGATGGCTACGGCATCATATTCTCTGCCATATGGAAAGATAATATTTGTTGATGATGATTTTACAAATGATCCGCAGAATCATAAATGGAATACAATCCAGGCTGCAATTGATGATGCTGAAGATGGTGATATAATCTTTGTTTTTGCTGGAACTTACGAAGAAAATATTTTTGTTGACAAGCAAATCACTTTGATAGGAGAAAATGCTGAAAATGTAATAATAGATGGGAATTCCAGAAAGTATGCGGTAAATCTGCTTGCAGATGGAATAAAAATGGAAAATTTTAGTGTGAGGAATGGTGTAGATGCAGGAATCTATATTGAATATGATAATGTGGAAATTAAAAATTGTATAATAACTGCAAATGGCCTGTACGGCCTAGAAATCGCATCAGATAATGTAACCATTATAAATTGCTCATTCCATAATATGCCTGTTGCAATATGGATGAGTGGCTCAAATATAAGCATTATAAATGCCATCATATATGATACAGACTGGGGAGTAATGGTTAAAAATACATTTACAAGTATTTTTAAGGATGGGGAATTCTACAATATAGAAAATAAGAGCATGTGGATAGAATCTTCCGAGGAAATAAATATCGAAAATATTACCATACATGATACATTCTGTGGAATATGGCTTCTCAACACAACTAATTCTTCAATTTCATTCTGTAATATTCGGGATAATAAAATAGGCATAAAATTGCAGAATTCCTCATTCAATGAAATAATAAACTGTGAATTCACAAACAATTTTGGCTATGGCATATTTTCAGAAAATTCATATAACAATGTTATCCACCACAACAATTTCATTGGAAACGGAATAAACG
>Ga0164310_10000554_pt1 | contig 20001 bp, 17 predicted proteins | sample GuaBasSedimGuay1_FD_121795 | JGI IMG/M metagenome (GOLD analysis project Ga0164310, IMG submission 121795) | Subseafloor sediment microbial communities from Guaymas Basin, Gulf of California, Mexico - Guay1, Core 4569-9, 0-3 cm | ecosystem: Environmental > Aquatic > Marine > Hydrothermal vents... | reverse complement strand
TAGTGGTTTTGATCCGAGATATTCCCAATATTCGGTGGGTAACCTCACAATAATGTTTCTTTTAGAGAGAGGCATAAAAAATGGTTTTCAAGAATATGATATGTTGAGGGGTGATGAATTTTACAAGAAACTTTGGACTAGCAAGTATCGTAGAAATTTTGAATTTAGGCTTATACGCAACATGTTGCCTTGTAAATTTTATAATTGGTTAACGTGGAATAACATCGTTAATAGCATTGCTGGAAAGCTAAAACTTTCTTTAAAGAAACAAACCATCAAGTAAGTGAAGAGATGCGGATATTATGAAAAAGAAAATAGTTGTTTTCGCTCCACATCCAGACGATGAAACATTAGGTTGTGGAGGGACAATAGCTAAGAAAGTAGCTGAAGGATACGAAGTATTAATCGTTATTTTGACGGATGGAAGGTTTTTATTAGCACATGGTTTAGGAATAAACTCTGACCCATCACCTGAACAAGTAAAAGAAATCAGAAAACGAGAAGTTTTAAATGCTGTTAAAATTTTGGGCGTGCCTGAGAAAAACGTGATTTTTCTTGACTTTGTCGACGGGACACTCAAAGAAAATGAGAGCGAAGTGCAGAAGAGAGTTGCTGATATCTTGGAGAAGTATTCGCCTTCTGAGGTTTACTTTCCATATGAAAAGGATTACCATCCAGATCATCGCGCTACGAATCACATTGTTAAAAAGACCATTGAAAACTTGAACAATAAGCCAATAATGTATAAATATATAATTTTGCATAAATTTGCACGTTTCGGTCCGCTTATAGAGAGATTTCTCAACATTTTTAAGCGTAATATGATATATGTTGACGTTTCAGAGTCTCTACCATTAAAAAAGGCAGCTGTAAAAGAGTTTAAAAGCGAATTGACTATTATTTCGCCAAAGCAAAGTAAGCCTCACACTAAAAGCTTTGATAAATATCTGAAGAAAAAAGAGAGATTCTACATAGATAAATAATGTCTTAGTTTAAATGATTTAAGATATTAAAGTGTTTACAATTATTAATGCTCTCAAGATCCAATAATAACATGCACCATACAGTGACAAAATCAACATTATCCAGTAGATGATGACCAAGTATCTCCAACCAATAGAATATTTTTGATTTTTCAGAGGAGGAAATATGTATACTATAATTCAAATTTTACTTACTTTAATTGGGATCTTCATTGGTGTTCCTGGAGTTTACTATTTGTACCTCTGGCGTATGGCTTCAAAACCATGGAACTTGAAAATAGACAAAACATACACTCCATCGATCACAATTATTATTCCGACGCATAATGAAGAAAGAACTATAGGATTCAAGTTAAGAAATCTTAGCAAAGTTTTATATCCAAGGGAAAAGATGCAGATTATTCTTGTAGATGATGCATCTACGGATGGAACATTACAAGAAGTCTTCAAATTCGTTAATGATCATCCAGAACTTAACTTTGAGATAGTGAAAGAAAAAGCCAGAAAAGGCAAGTCTTCTGCATTAAATACTGCTTTGAAACATGTAAAAAACGACATCATTGTCGTGACCGATGCTGATACATTCTGGGATCCAAATATACTGAGAAAGTCGTTACCATTTCTTTCCGATCCGTCCGTAGGAGCAATAAGTGGAAAGCAGAATCTTCTGAACGTTCAACGATCATTACTTAGTGGAACGGAAAAGTTCTATCTGGATTTGACTTATCAAATAATCAAACTTGGAGAGTCCAAGATTCACTCAACAATTCTTTTTCACGGGTTATTTAGCGCCTATAAAAGAAGATATTTGGACCATTTTAATCTCGAAACAGATGATTCTGGCACAGCTTTAGACATCGTCCAGAAGGGAGTTAGAACAATTTATGTTCCTGATGCTATGTGCTATGAGATTCCATTTGTAACATGGAGGGGGAAACTCAATACAAAACTTCGAAGAGCAAGTCAACTCGTTTCGATTTATTTAAAATGCCTCAAATTATTGTTAAAAAAGCGCTTATTACTTCCAATGAGAATAGCTATTCCCGAGATTTTCATTTACGTGGTTAACCCTTTAATATTCCTACTACTGATTATTATACTACTCATTTTTTCATATTATTACTTTTACTACTTCCTTAGCTTTGCCATAGTTTTCCTTTTATTGATGATCATTCCAAGACTTAGATTTCTTTTTGTTGAAGCTGTTTTAGATAATATAATCCTCTTATGTGCATTGCTCAAATACATATCAGGCAGAAAATTTACAGCTTGGGAAACGCTTAAGGAGACAAGGATTACATTAAATGAGCGACTTCTAGAAAATCTTGTGTAAGAATAAAAATTTTGAAAGTAAAATGCTTAAAATGGAAAAACCTTTCGAAGTGTATGAATATGAAAGATGGCAAACTCAAACAGAAAGCTTTTTATGATAAACGATTTTCCTCTTTAAAACGTGCAATTCACAAGGTCCAGAATCCAGTGGTAATATTTTATGATAAGAAATTACTAAGAAACGCGTTAGGAAGTACGACTATTGATAGAAACACTCGAATTTTGGAGGTTGGAGGGGGACAAGGCTCAGATGCAATATGGATATCAGAAAATGCCGCTCATGTTGTTTCGATTGATCTGTCGTCAAGTGCTTTAAGAGCAGCCCATTTCATTTCGAAAATGAAGAACTGTGAAAATATATCTTTTATTTGTGGAGATGCTGAGCATTTACCGCTTAAAGAAGGTGTTTTTGATATTGTCTTCTGCAAAGATCTTCTTCATCATGTTTCAAATCCATTAAACACGTTGCGTGAAATGAGACGTATTGCCAAAATAGGTGGAAAAATTATAGCTATAGAAGCTAACGCAATTAATCCTCAAATGATTCTTATTGGGCTTATATACTTCAATATTGACAAAGGTGTATTTAAGAACACCCGAACAAAACTAGTTGAGCTTTTTTTAAAATCAAAGCTAACCAAAGTTGAGGTAACTCACGCCGAATTTCTACCCCGTGAGATAATCTTCGAATATCGCTCCCCATTCAACAAAATCATTGAATTTCATACATCAAAATTTCTTCAAGCTATTAAAAGAATAGAGGAGAATTTGCAAAGCATAGGTTTTCTTAAATTTTTCTCGAATTACTTAATAGTTAAAGGTGAGAAGAGAAAGTTTAATTATGTTTCTGAAATATAACCCCATTCTGCTTCATTGAAAATTGTTTAAATTGAAATTCAACTTTGAATATTCAGTTAGAAAGTCACATAGTTGATTATAGAGGATTTGAGTCCTTTGATTAAACGGCGTAAAGTTACCTTAGGAGTTTGTATAAGGAATAGTGCATCCACTATCAAAGAAACTATTAGAAGCATTATATGCCAAGACTATCCTCATGATCTTATCGAAGTGATTTTTGTTGATGATGGCAGTGAGGACGCTACGCTCTTAATTATAAAAGAACATATTCCGATGATGGATATGCAGGTAAAGGTATTCCATCAAGAATGGAAAGGAATCGGCTTCTCAAGAAATATTGTAGTCAATAACGCTGAAGGAGATTATATAGTTTGGGTAGACGGAGATATGATACTTCCTAAGAACCATGTACGTATTCAGGTAGAATTCATGGAACAAAACTTAGATGTAGGAATAGCTAAGGCTAGGTACGGATTGATTACCGAAGAAAATATTATTGCGACATTGGAGAATCTTTCTTTTGTAATTTCTTACTTACAGAATGAAACTTCAAACTCAATGCTACCAGGAACCGGAGGGGCCATTTATCGAGTCGAAGCTATTAGGCAAATAGGAGGGTTTGACAATCGCTTGAAGGAAGCAGGAGAGGATGTAGATGCAGCATATAGAATTAAAATGGCAGGTTGGAATCTGCGAGTGAGTCCTGCATTCTTCTATGAAAAAAGTAGAAGAACTTGGCTAGAGTTATGGAAACGATACTTCAAGCATGGTTATAGTTCATATTATCTTTATTCTAAAAATAAAAACGTGTTTTCGCTTCTAAGGATGTCCCCACCTGCAAGCTTTATAAAAGGCATTCTATTCATACCAGATGCTTATAGACTAATCCATCGTAAATCGGTATTACTACTACCCTTTCATTTTCTTTTCAAGATGAGTGCATGGTTTACTGGTTTTACTATAAGCAAAATAAAATCTTCAAATGCTTAGGCTACTTAGATGCGCTTTTAATTGCATCAATTAGAATTAGTCCATTTTCATTCGGCAGATACGGCGCAGAATTTCCAGGAATCTGCAAAGTCCACCCAACTCCGAGCTGGTCCCAACACCAAGCAGCATACCCTAAACCCCACTCATTAAGTAGGCGTAAGGTGTTGTTCCAATAGCGTGTTTCTTCCTCGCCGTAAGGCAACCAAGCTCCAATTTCACCTATCCAACATGGATATTGAAAAACAATACTATAGTTCCAGTGGTTTATCAGATAATTTTTGATATCTTCATACTCGTAAATATCACTAGGAAGGGTTGCCCCTGGAGGATAGCGATATATATGATTGCTGTAAACTATGTTTTCAACATCCCCGAAAAGTGCGTGTGCTGTAGGAACCCAGTCAAATCCTCCGCAATAACCGTATTGAATTACAATTATTTTATCTGTAATTTGTCTGATAGCACGAATGGTCATATTTGCAACATTTAACCACACATCTAAATCTCCAGCTGGCTCGTTGTATAACTCAAATATTACGTTAGGTAAATCCTTGTATTCTTCAGCTACTTCTATCCAAAAATTAACGAACGCTTGAGCGTCGGGTATAGTTTCACTTGGAAACGGCATAGGTTGCTGTTTTCCTTGGTCGCTTGCATACGGGCAAATAACACAGTAAATACCATATTCCCCAGCAACCTCTAAAGTTCTTCTCATAGCTTGCCTGAAACCAATATTTGTAGTTTGCCCATCAAGATTGGTTGTACTATTATTAACCCACCATTCAATGAAGAAAATTAATCTCACTACGTTAAAGCTGCAATCCTTTATTTGTTGAAGGCGTTGCCGTAATCCTTTCTCGGTCCATTGAGTATAAGCTTGACCCCAGACCCAATCTCCATCTTCAAACCAGTTTCCAGTACATGAAGCAGTAAATCCAGAGGGTCTATTAATTCCTCTAAGATAAACAGTTTGATTAAGTGAATTTTTAATATACCTGCCTTCAACATGTAATGGCAGAATTGCTGCTATCTTACCTGAATTTTCTATATCTACATGATCAGTCGAGAAATAAACAGCTGTAATAATATTTAAAGTTCCTATAAGCATTATCAAGGCTAGAAATGAGTAAAATTTTAACATTTCTAATCCTCTTTGTTGATTTACGATTAGTTCCTTTTTAATTTTATGAACAAAAGTAGATCTTTCATCTAGTTTGATGCACATATACACCTCATAAATATACTGCTTATGTTGAATAAAAATCTTATGTATTAAGATACCAGTAATCATCACTTAATAGATGCTGTGAGAGAAAATACGCACTTTCATAACCTACAGACTGATACCTAGATTGGAAATGATCATTTAGAATGAGAATGAAATCGTGAGAGAGTTAAAATGCCGAATTCTGTTCACTCCAGAAAAATCTGCGCCCGCTGCGTGTTAACCAGCTCATTTCCTAGGATAAGCTTTGATAAGAATGGAGTCTGTTCGGTTTGTCGGGAATACGACCGATGGCAAAAGAGATGGAATTTGCAAAAACATGAGAAAAAGAAAGCATTAGAAAAAATTTGTAAACAAGCTAAAAAAAAGCGTAGAAAGTATGATGCTCTAATTCCTCTATCAGGCGGCAAAGATAGCACCTACGTTTTATTTGTAGCTCATCAAAAACTTGGGCTTAAATGTCTAGCATACACATTAGATATAGGATATCTCTCTAACCATGCCAAAACCAATATTGAGAAAGCATGTAATAAGCTAGGGATAGACCACATATATTATCGTTTTGATCCAGAATTAATAAACAAACTTTTTGCTTTATTTATCAAAAAAACTGGATGGTTTTGCTCTGTTTGTATGAGAGCAATACAAGTATCAACTTTTGAAATTGCAGAAAAATATCGCATTCCATTAATAATTAAGGGCACTTCATTAGGAACAGAACCCCCACTCACCCGTGAGATGTTCCAAGGGGGCGATCCGGCTCACATAAGTAGTGTCCTTAAAGGAGAAGTACTAGCTCAAAAGTGTAAAAAATTTTGTTCAAGAGGCTCGAGCATTCAGAGAGAAATAGGTCAGTTGCTTTTTTGGCTTTTCGGGCAGAAAAGGCTATTTTCTTACGCATACTTTAATCTTGCAGATTACATGGAATGGAATTATAATACTATATATACTACTATAAAACGTGAGCTTGGTTGGACTTCACCAAGTGAATCCGAGCATATGGACTGTATAATCCATCCTATCCAAAAATACATCCACAATCGACGTTTTCCAGAACTTGAAATGAGAAGACTGATTTTAGCTAGACTCGTCATGGCTGGACTTATAACAAGACAAGAAGCGTTACGTAAGCTTGAGGAGCCTGACGAACAATGCCCAGAAACAGTTATGAACATGTTCCTAAAAAATATAAGTATGACCAGAGAAGAGTTTGATCATTATGTGGACATGGGACCCAGACATTTACAGTATCCACGAGAAAGTCTAATGCTAAGGATAATAAAAAAATTGTTTAATATCAAGGATGCTGGAACATATTGAGAAAACATTCATGCCTATCGGCAAATTTTCGCCTAGTGATCATAAAAAGTGATAACAATAAATAATAGAAAGACTAATAATGGCCATATCCTTCAAAATGAGCTTTAGTCACACCGTAACAAAAAGCAATTCTTTTGAAGGCATAGTGAAAAGGTAACAAGCACAGTAACTTTCGATGAGTTAATAAATAAGCAGCTGGAAAACGTAATATTCCAGCTAAAAACCCTCCTATGGGCGACATTTTCAGCAGCAAAATTGGTTCTTTGTTTTTGTGGAAATACTGATGCCACCCCTTACCCCACCATACATATTGGTTCCAAAGATCTCTCCAAGATTCTTTACATAATTCCCAAAAAACGGCATCGGTTACATATGCTTTCCAACCTTTTGACAGAATTCTCTTTGCTAATTCAGTATCTTCCGCAGCTCCCTTAAAGCTAGAATTAAAACCTCCAGCATCTCTAATTGCTGACAACCTATAAATCGCCCCTTCAGTAACGCACATCTCTGGCGGAATTTCTTCATATGGTTTTAAGGTCTCAATAACAAAGGTTATGTTTTCAAGAAAAGCTACATGGCTTGAATTTCTCAAAATTCCATATCTCGCTTTGCCGATGCCCGCTAAAGGATGAGTAGTCATGAAATTTACTTGCTTTTCTACAAAGTTTCTCTTAAGGATGATGTCATCGTCAACCCAAATTATGTATTCCCCTTCTGCGTTGTCTACAACAAGTTGCCTTGCAAATCCTAACCCTACGTTTTCTGTGAAGAATTTAGTCTTAAGATCTACGCCCTTAAGCAGCCTTCTAATAATTAACATTGTTCTATCCTTACTCGAACCATCAACAATAATTAATTCCATACAATTACGTGGATAACTCTGTTTCAATATACTTCTGATAGGGAATTCTACAGTTCGCTCAGCATTTTTAACGCATACTCCTATAGTGACTTTTATTTTGCCTATAATCGAGACGCTCCTAGTCAAAGCACATATTCATTATTTTGCCTTTATTTATGTTATTGCTTGCCGATAAGCTCATATTTTCTTTAAGACATCAGTTATGGAGAGGTAAAATGGGATATTTAAAACCGAAAAGATTTCTGTTGACTTTAATATTTCTACAAATTTCAATCTATGTTACAGTATTTTTCGACGTCCCAGTGGCCAGACAAGTTCTTGGATTCGCTTATCTTTCATTTGTTCCAGGATTGATTATCGTTAAACTGTTAGGAATTGATAAGTTCGATGTGTTAGAAATCTTGCTTTTCTCGTTAGGCTTTAGTATCGCTTTTTTGATGTTTGCTGGACTTATTATAAATGAATTTTCTCTTTTGCTGGATTTTTGGCAGCCATTTTCATTAATTCCATTAATGATCTTTTTGAATAGTATTGTTCTTTTTGGAGGATTTTTAGTATATATTAGAGCAAGTTTTATATGTCTTAAAACCGATTCTCGCAAAATATTCCCATTAACGCCGTTCTTAATGGTCCCCATTATTTTAACTATTGTTGGGACCATGTGGGTAAACATCTTTGAAGATAATATGATTTTACTTTTAATGTTAGTGACAATTTCATTATTGTTTGCAACTGCTATTGTTCTCAGAAAGACGCTTGCAAAACTCTACCCATTCATCGTTTTAATAGTAGCGATCTCACTTCTTTATCATTCTTCGCTTATCTCCAACCATATTTGGGGAGCAGATATACATATGGAGTATTTTGTCTTTAAAAATACGGCAAACAACGCATACTGGAGTTCAGTTTTTACATATCCTTGGGACATGGTATACGGCAGATTGAATTCAATGATCAGTATTACAATTCTTCCTACTATTTATTCAATCATATTAAATATGGAAGCTACATGGGTCCTAAAAATTTTGTATCCATTCATCTTCTCTTTTGTGCCATTAGCTTTATATAAACTGTGGCAAAGGAACATTGGGAGAAGGAGAGCTTTTTTAGCAGCGTTTTTCTTTATGGCAACAAATACATTTTATACGGAAATTTTAGGGTTGAATCGCCAGATAATTGCAGAATTGTTCTTTGCTCTGCTTTTACTAGTTATTTTGAGTAGGAACATCACTTCTTTGAAAAAAATGACACTTTTCACTGTTTTCAGTACAGCTTTAATAATTTCACATTATGCCCTTGCAGAAATTTTCCTTATCTTTCTAACGCTCTCTTTAATCTTGTCAATTGTCTTTAAGCACCCAAGTAGAAATGTTACTCTGAGTATGGTTATCCTCTTTTTTGTAGTAATGTTCGCATGGTATATCTATACGTCAAATTCAGCAACTTTTGTTAGTTTTATAAATTACGGAGATTATGTGCTCAATCAATTAGGGGACTTTTTTAATCCGAAATCGCGGGGAGTATATGTATTGCGAGGATTAGGATTAGAAGCTCCTCCATCTATATGGAATATGATTGGTAGAGCATTCGCCTATCTTACTGAAGCTCTAATTATTGTCGGTTTTATAGGAATATTTTTAAGGCGAGTAAAAAAGTATTTTGAAAATGAATATTTTATGTTCGGCCTTACAGCTCTGACGTTTTTAGCAGCACTTATAATTATTCCAGGATTGGCGAATACAATGAACATGACACGATTTTATCATGTTCTGTTGTTTTTCTTGGCTCCTTTCAGTATACTTGGGGCAGAATTCATCATTGGGTTAATATCCAAACGAAGAGTAGAGTTCGGAGCTTCAATCTTATTAGTGATGGTGTTAGTGCCTTACTTCCTTTTTCAGACTGGTTTTGTTTACGAGGTTGTAGGAGTTGAGAGTTGGTCTGTTCCCTTAAGTAAATATCGAATGCGTAGCATAATCTTGATGCGCACAATGGCGTATGTTACTGAGCCTCAAGTGTCCGCTGCATTATGGTTCAATAAAAATATTAAAATTCAAAATGTAAGGGTATGGAAGGATAGAGCTTCACATGAATTAGGTAGTTATGGCATGTTACTTCCCTACAATGTGCATAGATTGACCAATACAACCGATTCTCCAGAAGGAGTGATTTATCTCAGTTATGTAAACTGCGTTGAAGAAAAAGTTGTAACCGACTATTACGTATTTAACATTACAGAACTCTCCTTTATTCATAATGTAAATAAAGTATACGAAAACGGAAATTGCGAAATTTACACTAACACCAGATTAGCACCATAGAAACAACCCGAAATAAATTATTTGATGCTCAAAGTTTTAGTCATTGTTACATAACATTCTAAGTTACTTAACGTTTTAGATTATGCAGTTATATAATTTAAGGATGATGAGAAGTATGGGAAGAATTTGTGGTTTTGTTGGAATTGACGATAAACAGTTACTTCTAAAAATGTGTAAAGTACAGTCTCAAAGTGGAAGGATAAACTATTTTATTGATAAAGAAGTTGGAATTTGTTCTGAGGCTTCAGAAGAACCTTTTTCAATAGCTCAAAATGAAGATGGAAATGTTTTTTGCGCTTTTGATGGTGAAATATATAATAAAACTGCGTTAAACAAATTTTTGAACGAGAGGGGACATGAAATTTTATCATGTTCTGGATCTGAATTGATGGTGCATTTGTATGAAGAGTGTGGTGATTTCTTTGTCAAAGATATTAGAGGATCTTTCGCTTTTGCGTTGTGGGACTCAGAAAGAGAAAAATTGTTGCTTGTAAGGGACAGAAGCGGGGAAAGACCACTTTTTTACACGTTAATGAATAAAGTTCTTTATTTTGCATCTGAAATTAAGAGTCTTCTAAGAAATAACTGTTTAAGAAAACAAGTTAATACGTATGGGTTAGAATTGTATTTTTCATGGGGACATGTGCCCGCACCATATACGTTATTTAAAGGCATTATGAAAATACCTCCGGCTCATATGATGGTATATGATAACCATCTCAACAATTTTGTTCTTAAACGATATTGGAAGTTAGAGTTTTCTGATATAAATTATAAACTTGATGAAGATTCATGGTGTAAAATAATATATGATGCTTTAAGGGAAAGTGTTCATATTCGACTGAAAAAGCCGCCTTTTGGCATTTTGCTTGGAGGTGTTGATTCAACATCACTAGCTTCTGTTATGAAAAAATTAACATCTGAGCCCATAAATTCCTTCACAGTTTATTTAGATGATGAACAAGATGATGAGCCATATGCGCAGTATGCAGCAGAATGGTTAGGATTGAACTATCACAAACAAGTATTGTGTGCAGATGATGTCATTAAAATTTTACCGCATATAATCTATCTATTTGAGGATCCTAAAGCAGATATGTCCGCTTCTTTACCGACATATGTCGCTTTAAAATTAGCGTCAAAATTCGGTGTTAAATCCATTTTTTCTGCGGATGGAGCTGATTCAATTTTTTGGGGTAATCCTCCTTGCAGTTTTCGTCAACATCCCTCATGGAAAGAGTTACTAATATCTAAGATTCCAAAGAACCTCAGAAAAGGAATATTACCTATATTTTACTCATTAATTCATAAGATACCGATATCTCAACAAGAAGACAACATAATCGCTGGAGAGATTAAAAGTTTATCGAATATATGTTTCCTAATGGATGGAAATCACATATTTAATAAAAAAGAACGTCAGGAATTACTACGTTCCAGCCAATATGATGTTTTTCGTCCATTTTCTAATTGTTTAGAGCTTAAAGAAAAATTAATCATGAATTTATGGGATCAAGTAAGATTGCTCAATAAAATTGCTGAAACTGCTGGATGGGGGATAGAGAGGCTTCAATGTTTTTCGGAAGCATTTGGTTTATGTCCCAAACTTCCATTTGAGGATCATACAATTAAGGAAATTGCCTCAAAAATTCCTCCACACCTAAAACAACCAACTCAATTTATTGACAAATACATATGGAGAAAAACGATTCTTAAATACAATCTTTGTCCAAGAGAGATAATTTTTAAACAGAAAAGCGGCTTTGGTGAAAAACTTGAAAGAAACGTGATGGCAAAATGGATCAATGGGCCTCTTCAAGATTATGTTAATCAACAAATATACGGAGTTATCCGTCATGTCAAACCTTTCTTTAAAAGCAAAGGCATCAAAAAGTTATTAACCAGAGCAAAAACTCATCAAAAATTTGCATTACTTGTCTTTGCAATTTGGTACAAAACGTTCTTTTTAAATGATTAATTAAGCAAGGAATTTAACTTTAAGATTTTCCTTTGGTGATCTTATGGACTTTAAAAAGCGTATAATACACTACATAGGATGGATAGGTAATCAAAATGTGGGAGATGACGCATCATATAACGTCATACAAAGCATTTTCAGTAAATATCGGTTCATACCATTGCACCAAAAGCCTACAAAGATTATGAAAACTCTTCGCCATGTATCGCCGCAAATAAGCTTTTTCGGTGGAGGCACGTTACTGCCACATGTTGCGGCAATAGTAAAACCAGCGAGATATAACTATGCTTTTGGAGTTGGAGTGAGGAATCCGTCTTTTTGGGGGGAATTTGATTCGGTAGTTATTGATAGGATGCGAAGCTTTGAATTTAGATTTCTGGGAGTCAGAGACAATGTTTCAAAAGCTCTATTGGAACGTTGGGGATTGGAATCAGAAGTTATAGGCGATCCATGTTTAAATTTAGGAGTTGGTCTGCATAAAAAACGTTATGAAAAAAGAGTAGCAATTAACATAGGTTCAGATGGTTTATTGTGGGGAAATAATGAGGAGAACGTTTTACGAGAAGTCAACAAATTTACGAAAACTTTAAAAAGCAAAGGTTATCAAGTGATGCTGATTCCCTTTTGGAAAGAAAATGTTCCATATATAAGGAAATTAGCGGCATCATCGGGCGCTGAAGTGTTTAGAGAATGGTTTAATTTCGATTTACTCCTTGAATTTATCGCCACATGCAAGATATTTATTGGAGAAAAGTTACACTCGCTAGTTTTCAGTGCAGCAGTAGGCACCCCATTTATTTGCCTTGAGTATAGACCGAAATGCTTTGCTTTCTCGGAAACTGTAGGATTTGCTGAATATTGCATCAGAACAGATGAAATAACAGCTGATAAAATCTTGATGAAGTTTGAGAATCTTCTATCCAATTATCAAAAAAAGCAAAGGGAGTTAATAAGGATAGTTGAAAAGTTACGTGAAAAACAAAGAAATTTTGCAACTCAAATAATAAATGACATCGATTCTTTGCCTAATGGAGAGCCGCTGAAAAGGAACAAACTGGTAAAGATTAGAGATAAAATGCTTTGGAATATTGATGTTTTTCTTAACTCAAACTTCTTCAATGTCTGGAAATGTTGGAACAAGCTCTTCTTTCTCCATATGATTCGCTACTTGAAATAATTTTGATTTTAGATAGTTAATTAACTATAAAACATCTTTTTACCCCTAAAACGGATGGAAACCTCATGAAAACGAGAATTTCAGTAATAATGCCTGTCTATAATTGTGAGGATTTTATTGCTGAATCCATAAATAGTATTTTAAATCAAAGTTTTAAGGATCTTGAATTAATTATAATCGATGGTGGTTCTACCGATAAAACTCCTATGATTATAGACGGATTTAAGGATAAAAGGCTGAAGGTTATTGTGAGTAAAGGACTAGGTTTGACTGAAAGCCGGAATGAAGGATTGCTTAAAGCTAAAGGAAAACTCGTAGCCTTCCAAGATGCTGACGACGTTTCCCATCCACAAAGGCTAGCTAAACAGTACCTTCATTTTTGCCAGAATGATGATTTGGCTGTATTGGGAACATCATACTACATTATAGATGAGCAAGGAAAAATTATCGGAAAAAAACTACTAAAAGAAAACATTAATTTTGCAGATTTCAAGCAAGGAATGCCATTATGCAATGGCTCTGTTATGTTCAGAAAAGACATAGTTCTGAAAGAAGGTTTATTTGATTCTCTATTCCTGCAATGCGAAGATTATGAGCTATACTCACGTCTAAGCAAAAAAGGCTACAAAATTGTTAACCTTAGAGAATTTCTATACTACCTTAGAGTTCACAAAGCTAGTATTTCAGCAAGAAAGTGGCAAGAGCAACTACTATACGCTTGTCTTGTCAAAGATGTTCACTTCGGCAATCTAAAAAAGGAGACTATAAAAGAGATCCCAGCTAAGGATCATGAACAACTCTATTCCATACTTTCATTAGAGGCTAAAAAGGAGTATCACTTGAACATAGTCCAAAAATACATAAAATCCAAACAGTACTATAAAGGATTAAACGAATTTTTGAAAATAGCTAAGCTAAGCCCAAAGGAAGCAATTAAACTCACAATCAGAGCTATTCAAAATCCTAATAAAGTTCTATATAAAGTGTACTAATAGAAATCTGAGTTGAAAAGGAATAATTCGGAATCAAGAAACAATGACTGCTCGGGAACTTCTAGGTAATGAGGCATTTTGGTGAAAATTAAAATGCGAGATTTTCCTCTTGTTTCAGTCGTGATATTAAACTATAACGGGTTAGAATACCTAAAAGAAATTTTAAAAAATTGTCTAGATTCCGTCTTAAATACAAATTACCCTCGTCTAGAAATAATTTTTGTGGATAACGGGTCAACTGATGGAAGCGTAGACTTCGTTACGAAATACTACCCTAGCATAAAAATAATAAAGAACAAACATAACTTGGGTTTTTCCGAAGGCTTCAATACCGGCATAAGATTTTCACGAGGAAAATACATTGCCCTATTAAGCAATGACATGACAGTCGACCCAAACTGGCTCAATCCAATAATTACCCTTATGGAAAAAGACCGAAAAATAGGCTTGGCAGGATTTAAACGTCTTGTTTTAGGGAAAAAAGACTTAATCGATGGTATAGGTGGAAACCTTTACTTGTGTGGGCGTGTCAAACCCATAGGAGGAGAAATAGATAAAGGACAATATGACACCATAAGAGAAGACTTAGACTTTATTGGTGGAGCAATGGTACTCAGAAGAGAAACACTGGCTAAAGCGGGAATATTCGACCCCAATTATTTCATTTTTTGGGAGGACATCGACTTATGCTACAGAATTCGCAAACATGGGTATAAAGTAGTGTACGTTCCATATTCAGTGATCTATCATAAAGGACAAGCTACACTTAATAGGCTAGAAAATGAACGAGCCGGATATTTAGATTATATGGCGAATAGATCACGTATTCGTGGAGCTATTATCCATTTCACTTTACCTCGTCTTCTTTCTACTTTTTTGATCGACCTTGTATGGCTAATTGTAACAAACTCGGAAGGAAAAAAATCGTTATTGAAAGCTTACTGGTGGAACCTAAAAAATATAAGCGACCCTCTGAAGAGACGGCTTATGTATGGCAAGTCTCCTCCTTACAAATGCAAGTTTCCTGTAATTCCCTTTCGATTCTCAAGCTTAATAAGACGGCTAAAAGAAATTGGTCATACGAAGTCACTGCGAGGATATAAAATAGCTAAGTTTGACCAAGACCCAAAAAGCTCTCATTATAGGCAGTCGCATCTAAATTGTACAAAATCTGCAAATAAATAAATTCTTTCAACTCTCTAACTGATAAGAGGAAAACTCATGGAGCAAAAACTTGTAGAAATGGGGAAGACCTCAGCAAAAGGAAGCATTCAACTATTTATAGGCATAGCAGTCTCCACAATAATAATGGCAGTCTGTACTATTATTTTAGCAAGACTTATGACACAAGAAGAATACGGTTTATACTCAATAGCTCTGATTCCATCAAGCATGATGATTCTATTCAGAGATTGGGGCGTAAATTCTGCCATCACAAAATATGTAGCCAATTTAAGGGCAGAAAACAAAATAGGACATATAAAAAGCATAATCTATGCAGGTTTAACATTCGAAATTTTAACAGGTACGGTCCTCACGTTTCTCTCCTTATTACTATCGAACTTTATTGCTACAACCATATTTCATAGAGCAGAACTGACCTTTCTAATTGCAATAGCCTCAACAACGATTTTATCTGGCGCTATATTAATAGCAGCCCAATCAACATTCATAGGGTTTGAAAGAATGGAACTAAATAGCTTAACAGCAATATGTCAAGCGATCGTTAAAACTATCATCTCACCCGTGCTAATACTACTTGGATACAGCACTTTAGGAGCAGTTCTTGGCTACACAATATCCTTAACAATTGCGGCGTTAATTAGCATATTACTGCTATATTTTCACATCTTTAGAAAATTAAGAATAGAAAATTTGCATAAGACAAGCATTAAAAAAACTTTAAAAGAAATGCTAAGATATGGTGTTCCTTTATCCATATCGTCAATCCTAAACGGTTTTTTAATTCAGTTTTACGCTTTTTTGATGGCAATTTACTGCACTGATCTTATGATAGGAAACTACCAAGTGGCAATCCAATTCGCAACAATTCTAACATTCTTTACAATACCCATATCGACCGTGCTTTTTCCTGCTTTTTCGAAAATAAACCCACAGAGCGAAAATGAATTGCTCCAAACCGTTTTTGCGTCTTCAGTAAAATATGCGTCACTAATTCTTGTCCCAATTACCATTGGCCTAATGGTTTTATCAAAACCAATGGTTAGTACATTATTTGGGGAAAAATGGACGTATGCACCGCTTTTCTTAACGCTCTACGTAATAAATAATCTCTTTGTTATATTTGGAAGTTTAACTCTTGGAAATTTTATCGCAGGTCTTGGAGAAACAAAAATGCAGATGAAGCTAAGCCTAATAACTCTGTCGATAGGAATACCACTGGCACTCATTTTTATACCGTCTATAGGAATAATGGGGCTAATACTAACAACCATAATAGCTGGAAAACCGAGCCTAGTAATAGGGTTATACTGGGCCCGAAAGAAATACAACACCAAAATAGATGTGAAATCATCTATTAGAAATCTTGTAGCCTCGATTTTCGCAGCCACAACAACTTTTCTAGTAATAAACTTCACAGCTTATGCGGACTGGATAGAATTTATAATAGGAACTCTAACTTTTGCGGCAACCTATTTGTTTACAGCACCAGCCATGGGCGCAATAAACAAGAGCGACATAAACAACCTAAAAACAATGTTTTCAGGGCTAGGAGTACTATCAAAATTAATAAATATTCCATTGAATTTCATGGAAAAACTTCCAAACCTAACGTAAATCCAGCAACACAAAAGAGATTACTTGCTGTTTTCTGAAACCTTTCTCTAATAAGAGAGAGAACAGCAAAGTTTCATCCTATTTTAAAGAAATTTACAAGGACTTGACGGATTAAAACTGCATGTGAATATCCAGAGAACTATGAGAGAGAAGGACTAGATAAACTTTATATTCTAGATATCCTGAAATAACATGGTGATAATTTGGCCACTCTATTAATAAAAAATGTTCCAGAAGACCTCCTTAAAGAGCTTAAAAGATTAAAAGTTGAACTTGGCTGCAGAACATGGGCTGAACTTCTAGCAAAACTTGTCACGTTGGAAAAAACAATTCTTTTAACACAAGAAAAAATAGATGAGATGAAAGCAGGAGTACAAGAATTTCTAAAGCTTAGAAGGATTGTCTCTCAAAAGTGGGCTGGACCTCCAACTGTTCTTAAAGAGTTAAGAAGGTCTAAGCGCCATGAACAAGCCTAGTCGCCTATTAACCTTGGATTCTAACGTATTTATAGCAGCTTTAAAAGAAGATGAGCCATATAGCGAAAAATGCCTTCAAATACTCAGCAGAATCCCAGACATGTTCATCCTCACGGAGCCCAGCATTCTATATCAAGAGGTCTGCGGAACTCTAGCAAGAAAAGTGGGAAAAGAAACGGCTGACCAAGCGAGAAAACAGCTAGACCGCATAATACACCCAAAGCTCTTGAGAAACTGCGACAAAGCCTTCTGCACATCAGCATACCCGCTCTGCGCTGAATATGGCATATATGCCATAGACGCAATCTACCTTAAAGTCGCATTAGACAAACACGCAGCCTTAGTGTCTTTAGATAGAGAAGACTTTATAGAAAAACTGAAATCGAAAACACTACCTATCGAAGTATATCACGTAAGTGAGTTTCCATATTGAGGAATTAATGCCAGATTCAACAACAACTAATCGCTGAGTCATCTTTACCTGCTACGGTTTTCCTGCTGCCAATTCATTAACATACTACTATATGCGGAATAAACAAAAATTTCCAACGATATGAAGACGGCGCTTAAGTGCCATTTAAGAGCTGCTTCAGACGAGAATCAAGCCATAAGGGCATACAGAGAAAGAAGAAATATTGGAAAGAGCTATAGGAGAAAAAGACCAATTTAAGGCTCTCCTCAAGCATTCACGAAGCTCTTAGAAGACTCATAAACGATAAGGTGCATGTTCACACTCGCAGGAAGAAAACGAGCCTTGAAACAGCAGTTAAGCTTGAAAAACTCATTGCATGACAAAAGCGAATACAAAAATACCGAACATGATATAAATGTTTAATTAACATAAATTTATACTCTAATTGAAGCTGATTAAAATGTTCTTTCAATCTATCACCGAATTTATCCACCGCAATAAGAGGATATTATTATTAATGATTTTAGTGGCGTTAATAACCATTTCACTGCATACATTAATTTCTATGTGGGTAAGCCACAACAGTAGTCTCTATATTCCAAGCATAGGAACCATACATACTCTGAATGTCGATGTTTATGGAAAGGATGTACAATATTTTAATGGGGGAAGAATAATAAATTGGGGAGTGGTCTATCCCGGATCATCAGTAAAACGTGCATTTAATGTGACAAGTGTAAGTAATATTGAGGGTGTTTTGATAATAAGGGTGTTTAATTGGACTTTTTATGATTCTACAAATAAATCTATTCTTGGACCAGTCAACAAAACGGATTATATGGAAATATTAATTGAGCCAGAATGTAATATGACAATTCTGAAGCCGGATGAGACGGTGGAATTGACATTAACGCTAAATGTTACAAGCTCCAACGGTTTTATAAATTTCATAGTAGAGAATGACGTGAGGAGTTTCAGTTTTGACATAATTATTCACATAACTGAAAAACATTCTTCATGAAACATACAAAAATTACTTAAAAATATTCTAGAACAAAAAATCTACTTTTCTATACCATTTTTTCTTATCTATTTAAATTTTCCCGTTTTTATATCAAGTAAAGAGGGCGAAGGAGAGAACTCATTGGATTACTCAGTTATCTCAGTGATTATTCCAGCTTATAATGAAGAAAAAACAATAGGTCAAGTGCTTCACAAGACAATTTCAGTATTGGAAAGTATGAGGAACCCTTATGAAATTATAGTGGTAGATGATGGATCAACCGACAGAACAAGGTGGATAGCGTCGAAATATAAAGTGGCAGTGCTTTCAAACGGAAGAAACCAAGGAAAGGGACACGCCTTAAGAAAAGGATTTAAACATGCAAAAGGCCAAATCATAATAACTTTAGATTCAGACGGATCTCATGATCCAAAAGAAATTCCAAAGTTAATTAAGCCACTGTTTAACGGTATAGACATCACTGTTGGCTCAAGATTTTTAGGAAATGGGAAAAATTCAACAACTAAATTAAACAGTGTAGGGAATAAAATAATAAACATGATTATCACGATATTGACAGGGAAATACGTAACGGATAGCCAAACTGGTTTCAGAGCATTCAAAAGAGAAGTTTTAGAAAAACTAGACTTAACTTCTGAAGGATATGAAATTGAGACAGAACTTACAGTTAAAGGTCTAAAAAATGGATTTAAATATCAAGAAACGCCCATAAACTGTAGAAAAAGAAAATATCATCAATCAAAGCTCCGAATTCTGTTTGATGGAGTAAGAATTCTGAAAACAATACTTAAGTCAAAATTCACATAAGAAATTGAAAATAGAAAAACACAAGAAGTCTTCTAGAGTAAACATCAACGTAGACTATAAGTAACAAAAATGAAGGGTACAAGTCATCATAATTAAAAGATTTGCATCATTGATGCTATTTTCATATTTTCCTAGAAAAAACACTTAAGATTTCTATAAAAATTTTACATTATGTTATTTATATAACGATTAATAAAAAATTAGATGAAGTTACATGTGCGCTACGAAAAAGATTAAGATTGCATTCGTAATTTCCTTTGTTAGCTTACTTATGACTCTATTTGGTTCTGCTTACGCGGTTGCAAATGCACCATATATTCTTCTTCCTTCAAGCGAAATCACCATGGAAGTAATTAAATATCCTGGAGAAAACTGCTATTACAATATAATGCTCAGCGATGTACCTTCTGGCTATCATGTTTCAGATGGAATCTATTTGGGATGG
>Ga0164310_10000552_pt1 | contig 20039 bp, 19 predicted proteins | sample GuaBasSedimGuay1_FD_121795 | JGI IMG/M metagenome (GOLD analysis project Ga0164310, IMG submission 121795) | Subseafloor sediment microbial communities from Guaymas Basin, Gulf of California, Mexico - Guay1, Core 4569-9, 0-3 cm | ecosystem: Environmental > Aquatic > Marine > Hydrothermal vents... | reverse complement strand
TCCTCCTTCTCATCCTAATGCCCGCTATACAATAAGACTGAATGCCTTAGCCAATTATGATCCTGCTACAGAAAATCCTCAAGGAGTTTTAATTCGGGGAATTATTTATGGAGGGAGGGATTCCGACACTTGGCCTCCTGTTTTTGAAAGTCTTGATTGGGAACATGGGGTAGTTACTATTGCTGCTTCTTTAGAATCGGAGACTACTTCGGCTACCTTAGGAAAAACAGGAATAAGAAAATTTAATTTAATGGCTAATTTAGACTTTTTATCTATTCCTATGGGAAAATATATACAAAATCACCTAAATTTTGCCCAAGATTTAGAAATGGTTCCCATAATTTTTGGAGTAAATTATTTCTTAAAAGACGAGAGAGGCAACTATTTAACCGATATTCAGGACAAAAGAGTCTGGCTTAAATGGATGGAAAAAAGAGTACATAAAGAACTGCCCGCAATCAAAACCCCTATTGGATTTATTCCTTATTATGAAGACCTAAAAGAACTATTTCAGGAAGTATTATCCAAGAATTTTCCTAAATCTGTATACCTGGATTGCTTTACTTTAAGGATAAATCAGAATTTAGCCAAAATTGAAAGAATAAAAAAGACTTATCAAGATTTGAAAAATATCCCCGAAAAGGTATTCAAAATTCTTGAAGAACAAAGAGAAAGATTGGAAAAGGCAAAAAGACTTTTTGGGGAATCCATCCCTCCAGAAAAATTTATCTCATGAAAAAAAGCTTAGCTTTTCTAAATTTAGAAGGATTAAAACTTTACAAACGAGGTAAGGTAAGGGATATTTTTGAGGTAGGGAGCAATCTGTTAATTGTCTCCACTGACAGAATCTCCTGTTTTGATGTGGTCTTGCCTGACCCTATCCCTTTAAAAGGAGTGATTCTTAATCAACTTTCTGTATTCTGGTTTAATTTTACAAAGGATATTATCGAAAATCATCTTCTTACCGACAAAATTGAGGAAATGCCACAAGAGGTAAAAAGATACAAAGACCTCTTGGAAAAAAGAGTGATGTTAGTCAAAAAGACAAAACCCATTCCTATCGAGTGTGTAGTAAGAGGATATCTTGAGGGAAGTGCCTGGCGAGAATACAAAGAAAAAGGAGAAGCTTGTGGAGAAAAACTGCCTTCTGGATTAAAGAAAGGAGACCGACTCCCTCAACCTTTATTTACTCCAGCAACGAAAGAGGAAAAAGGGCATGATATAAATATTGCTTTTTCTATAATGGAGAGCAAAATTGGTAAGGAAAATGCTCAATATATTAAGAGGATAAGTTTAGAGATTTATAAAAAAGCAAGCCTGTTTGCCGAAAGACAAGGAATAATTGTAGTAGATACCAAATTTGAGTTTGGAATCGAAGGAGAAAAAATTATCCTTATTGATGAAGTTCTTACTCCTGACTCTTCCCGCTTCTGGCCTAAAGAAGAAAAAGTGAGCTTAGATAAACAATTCGTAAGAGATTACTTAGAGAGCGTAAACTGGAATAAAAAAGAACCCGCACCTCATCTTCCCCTTCAGATAATTGCTGAAACACAGAAAAGGTATGAAGAAATCTATAAAAAAATTACGGGTTTAAATATTGATGAAGTTATTTAAATTTTTGCTTTTTCTTTTTTCAATGACCGCGTTTTCTCAAGAGATTATAAAGCTCCCCCTCCCCAAGACTAAAGGAGAAAAGTCCTTAGAAGAACTACTCTTTTCAAGACGCTCCCGCCGCAAATACAAAAAGACGCCTTTAAAATTGGAAGAAGTAAGTCAAATTCTGTGGGCGGCGTATGGGATGACCGCCTCCTGGGGAGGAAAAACTACCCCTTCTGCTGGTGCTTTGTATCCCTTAAAAATTTATCTTGTGGTAGGAAATGTCTTGAATCTGGAACGTGGAATCTATCAATACCAGCCTCAAAAACATTGCTTGATAAAAATCTCTTCCCAGGACAGAAGAGAACAACTTTATGAATCTGCTCTCCGACAAGAATGGGTAAAAAAAGCGGCTGTCGATATTATCGCCTGTGCAGATTTCTCTAAAACCACAAAAAGATATGGAGAAAGAGGAAAAAGATATATCTATATGGAAGCTGGTCACAGCGCACAGAATATCTATCTTGAGGCAGAAGCATTAAATTTAGCTACCGTAGTAGTGGGAGCATTTGATGATGAAAAGGTCAAAGAAGCCCTTAAAGTAAAGAGCGTGCCTCTTTATATAATGCCTATAGGAAGAAGGAAAGATGGAGCTTTCTAAAAGAGTAAGCTCTATATCTGCTTCTCTAACTTTAGCTATTACGGCAAAAGCAAAAGAAATGGAGAAAAAAGGAGAAGATGTAGTTAACTTAGGAGCAGGAGAGCCAGATTTTGATACTCCTTATTTTATTAAAGAAGCCACAAAACAGGCTCTTGATAACGGATTCACAAAATATACTCCTTCCTCAGGAATAAAAGAGCTAAAAGAGGCAATCTCTAACAAGTATGAAGAAGAATATAATCTCACATACTCATCTGAGGAGATAATCGTGTCCTGTGGAGCAAAGCATGCTTTATTTAATGCAATTATGGCGTTGATAAATAAAGGTGATAAAGTAATTATCCCTTCCCCTTTCTGGGTAAGTTATCCAGAGATGGTAAAGGTTGCCGGAGGAGAACCTGTAATTTTAGAAACTAAGGAAGAAAATGACTTTAAAATAAATCCTCAGGATTTAGAAAAAGCAATAAGCAAAAAAACAAAAATGTTAATTCTTAATAGCCCATCCAACCCCTGTGGTTCAGTATACAAAAGAGAAGAGCTTAAAGATATTGCGCAGATTCTTGCAAAGTATAACATTTTCTGTCTATTTGATGAAATCTATGAAAAAATCATTTATGATATAACTCATATAAATATTGCTACTCTCTCAAGAAAAATGAAAGGGCTAACAATAATTATAAACGGAGTATCAAAAACTTTTTCTATGACCGGATTTAGAATCGGCTGGGCATTAGCAACGAAAGAATTAATCAAAGCAATGGCTTCAATCCAATCCCATTCTACCTCAAATCCCACTTCTTTTTCCCAGAAAGGAGCTCTTTTTGCCTTAAAAAGTAAAAAGAGCAAAAAGATAGTGGAGAAGATGGTTAAAGAATTTAAAAAAAGAAGAGATTATGTGGTAGGAGCAATAAATTCAATTAAAGGACTAAGTTGCCTCAGACCAGAGGGCGCTTTCTATATATTTGTAAATATCTCTTCTTTATTAAATAAGTCATACAAAGGAAATCTTCTTAAAACCTCATTAGAGTTGGCAAAGATTTTGCTTGAGGAGAAAAAATTAGCTGTAATTCCGGGCATTGCTTTCGGCAATGACAATTATATAAGGATTTCTTATGCTGCCTCAATAAAAAATTTAAAAAAGGGCGTTCAACGCTTACAAGAGTTTGTTAAGGAAACGAAAGAATTAAAATGAGAGGGGCTTATCGGTTTTTTTCCAAAATATTCCTTTTTTTACCTTTATACTTCTTATTTTACTATCGATTTTATCTATCTGCAGACAATATTTTTCATCATCTTTTTTAAAGACTACCTGCCAAAAAGCTTTTTTATCTTTTAAAAAGATAATTTCTCCTTTTAGTTTAAATTTGACAAAATGTCTAATCCCTTGAGGGGTAAGCCTTCTTTTTATAAGCTCTTTCTCCCCATCCGTTATCCTCACCGTAAAATAACCCAAAGGCGAGAGAAAATCAATCTCCCAGCCATTCTTCCAGATATTCATATCTCTTTCTGCACTCACCACGACCCCTTCCTCAGCCAGAATTTTTTTTGCTTCCTCAAGACAATATGCTTTTTGCAATTGAGAAGTATATGTAATCTTCCCCTCTTCATCAATAACCACTCTCACATCCCACTGGGGAGAGACAAAACTTAGAAACCACTTCCCTTCTTTAAATTCTTTTTTTACCAAAGAAAACCCTCCTTCTTTCTCCTTCAAGATTTTTAATATCTCCTGATAAGCTAAATCTTCTACTTCTTGAGAAGAAACAATTTCCTTCTGGGTTAATTCTCCTGTCTCCTCATCAACAATGATAAGCATTCCGGAAGAATAATAAAAATACCATGCTCCTTTATCCTTTTTCATCATAAACGGTTCCTCCCCACTGGTATCTTTAGCTAACCAGCGGGCTTTCTCTTCCGTAAGAAGAGTCTTTCGTGTAAGAATTTTACCTGATTTCTTACTTATTCTTAACACATAAAGTTGGTCTTTATCTCTATGCTCTACAGTATAAAAAAACAACCCATCTTTTATATCTTCCTCACTAATCTCTAAATCAGGATATTCTCTCTTAAGTTCCTCCAGCACCTCTTCTTTTCTTATGGGAGGAAAATTTATTTTCACCTCACACAAAATGTGATTTACAAAAGCTTCAACTATCTTCCCTCTATATTCTAAAAGAAACCGCCATTCAAAAGCAACATCTTGCTCTTTCATCTTTATATACGCATCCTTAACAGAGATTCCCAGTTTCTCACTAATATGAGTTAATACTTCGTATCGATTCATCTTTACAGGAGGTGGTTTAATTATGGCTACTCTCTTTCCTATCTCTTCCCACCGAGGGTGAACGCCTTTTTCTACTAAAGTTACCATCCTCTCCTTTGTCTTTTTATCTACTGTGGTTGAGGCCCCTACCTTAGAATAGATCCCTTTCTGTTTGATATGTTCGGTTATTCTGCCTAAGGAATCATGGTGAAGAAAATCAACTTTCCAATCAGCAACACAGAGTTTGGCTACAACCAATTGAACATTTTTAAACTGTACCTCTTGAGGAGTAATATTTTCTCTATCTAACTCTTCTAAAAGTAATTTCAGCGCTTCCTCTGGGTCTCCTTCTAACACAAAAGGGATTATTTCTCCACCAAAATTAAATTTTTCAAATATAACTTCAGGAATAACAACCTGCTCAGTAGAAAGAGGCGTTTTCTCCTTCCCCGAAACATAAAAGGCTCTAAAGTCGGATTTAACTTCTTCGCTGATTAAAGAAGAATAAAACTCACTTTCTATTATACGATGCAGACTGCCTATCCATCTTTCTTTAAGTAAGATTACTCCCTGAGAAGGAATTTTTAATAAAAATTCAGAAGAGTGAGGGAAATCAATTAAAGTACGGATATCTTCAGACTCCATATCTATCTGGGTTATCTCTTCCATAAATCTTTTTTTTCTTTCCTCTCCCAAGTCTCCTATTGCCCATATTCTGCATCTTTTTATCCAGTCATAATCAAAACTATTAAATTGAGTAGCAGTGAAAATACATCCTACACCATATCCTTCTATTTCTTTCAAGAAAAAATCCATAAGAGAGGCGAATTTTTCGCCCAAAATTTCATCTATTTTATCGATACAAAATATTAATTTTAAATCCTGATCTGTTCTTTTTGCCCAATTGCAAATAGCATACATTATCTGAATAATTCCCAAAAGGCGATCCATAAGCTCTGTATCCTTAAAGCTAATTATACTTATATAACCCTTTTTCCCAAAATATTTACCAACTAAAAGATCTATATCTAAAGGAATACCCGCCTCCATTATCTTTTTTCTTTGTTCCCATAAAAATTTTTCTAATCTCTGAATTAACTCCATCCTCCTCTCAGGAGAAAGATCGACAGAAGAAGACAATTTTTGTATTTGTTCCAAGAACTCCATCAATTCTTCTTTCTTCTTAAATGTAATCTTTTTTTCTCCTACATAACCAACAATTTCAGAGAGAAATTTTTCCTCCCCCTCCCTTTCCTTCTCCTCGGGATAAAGATATTGAATCAATATCTGAGAGAAAAAATTTGTAAAAAATTTCTGAGTATCAGAAGAAAAATCAGGCAATAAAGGAAAAATCAATGGTATACCTTTGTCAGAATAAGGAGTAAGAATAGCTGTTCTGGTTTTCTCTTTCAAACGCAATAAATAATCTTCTCCTAAACCAAATTTTTTCAAATTATCTAAGTTAAAACTCGCCTCTTCTTTCTGAGAAGAAAGTCTTTCCTCATCTAAGGATAAAACCATTGAGGAAAAATCTCCTTTTAAATCAATAATTACAGAAGAGACGCCCTTTAAAGCACTTTCTTCCACAATTATCTTTGCCAGAATTGTTTTGCCGCAATCTTTTTTTCCGTAAATAAAAAGATGCTGTATTAATTCTTTTAAAGGAAGATAAAATTTTACAGAAAGAGTTAATTCCTTAAGGGGCAGTCGATTTCCTAAAAAAATACTCTCTAAACCTTCTGTCTGCATTTATATTTATTCTACTATAATCCTACCTTCCAAATCAACAAGAGAATTTGACAACTTTTATAAGAAGGTGTAAAATTAAATCTTTAAAATCAGGAGGTAAAGATGAAAGTTTCTCCCTTCCTAAAGGAAGAAAGGATTATCCTTGAACTCAAAGCAAAAACGAAAGAAGAAGCAATAAAAGAAGTTGCTTCTCTTTTAAAGGATGCTTCAGAAATTATTAACCTTGACGATTTCCTTAAAGAGGTTTTTGAAAGAGAAAAAATAGGTAGCACGGGAATTGGGAAAGGAATAGCCATTCCTCATGCACGCACAGATAATGTAAAAAAATTTGTTATTGCTATAGGGAAATCAGAAAAAGGCATTGAATTTCAAGCAGTAGATAAAAGACCGGTAAAAATTATTTTCCTTATGGGAACTCCCAAAGAAGAAGGATTGGATGAATACCTGAAAATCCTTGCTCATCTTATGCGTTTAATAGATAAAGAAGCCTTTCGCTCATCACTCTTTTCCGCAAAAACAGCAAAAGAAATCATTGAAATTTTTAAAAGTGCGGAGGAATAGGCTTAATATTTAATGGGTATTTTTCTCTTCATTGGACTTGCTATTCTTTCTGGCTTTTTAGGAGGAAAACTATCCCATAAAGTAAAATTTCCCTCTGTCGTAGGATATCTAATTGCTGGTTTATTTTTAGGACCTTCTTTTTTGAATTTTCTTCATCCTCAAATTTTAGATAAACTTGTTATTTTTGGCGACCTTGCATTAAGTATTATTGCTTTTATTATTGGCAGCGAATTGAACTTTTCTAATTTAAAGAAATTGGGGAAAAGCATTACTACAATAATTTTTTCTGAATCATTTTTTGCTTTTTTTCTTGTTACCATAGGAGTATATCTTTTGACAAGAAAACTTTATCTTGCTTTAGTCCTGGGAGCAATTGCTCCTGCCTCAGCCCCTGCAGGAACAGCAGTAGTTCTTCAGGAATATAAAGCAAAAGGCCCTCTTACTCGAGCTTTATATGCTGTGGTAGGATTTGACGACGGTTTAGGAATTATAATTTTTGCCTTTGCTTCAGCAATTGCCAAATTAATTATGGGGGGGAACAGCAAAGGTATAATAGAAAAAGCAATTGGAGGACCAATTTTAGAAATTACAGGTTCATTAATTTTGGGGGTAATCTTTGGCTTTCTGTTGGGATTCTCTGTAAGAAATTTAAGAAGAAAAGGGGATATACTTACTTTATCCTTAGCTACTATCTTTATTCTCACCGGTATTTCTAAGTCTTTTCATTTTTCTTTAATTCTTTCTAACCTAACCCTGGGTATGATTTTTGCCAACTTTTTTCTTTTTGCTAACCGCCGTGTGCAGGAAGTTTTAAATTCAATTGCTCCGCCTATCTATATCATCTTTTTTGTTATTGCTGGAGCCCACTTAAATATTAAACTTCTTCCCGCAATGGGCCTGTTGGGACTGGTATATGTTATCTGTCGAACTTTAGGATTAGTAGGAGGCGCTTCTTTTGGGGCAACTGTAACTGGAGCTCCTTCAGTAATCAGAAAATATTTAGGATGGGGAATATTATCTCAGGCAGGAGTAGCAATCGGTTTGGCAGTATTAGTAGTTATGGAATTTTCTCCCTTAGGCAGTGAAGGAAAAGCTTTGGCCTTAACGGTGATTAATACAGTCACTGCTACTACAATACTTTTTGAAATTTTAGGCCCTATTGGTGTAAAATATGCGATTACTAAAGCAGGAGAAACAAAAATAAGTTAGTATGGAAGGGGCTATTGCTCTTATTATAATTGGTGCATTAGCTTTTCTTTCTCAAGAGACAGGAAGAGCTTTTGGTAAATTTCGTATTCCTTCAGTAGTTGGTTATGTAATTTTAGGAATTATCTTAGGCAAATCTTTTTTAAATATTCTCAATCCCTACTTTGTAGATAAGCTAAGTCTTATAAATGATTTAGCCTTAGGAGTTATCGCTTTTATAATCGGAGGAGAGCTTAACCTTCGTCGCCTAAGACGCTTGGGGAAATCTATCCTTACTATTGCTATATTTGAATCTTTAGGCGCATTCCTTTTCGTTATTCTTCTAACTTATATTTTTACAAAAAATATATATTTCAGCATCATTTTGGGAGCAATCTCCTCAGCCACAGCTCCAGCAGCTACAGTTGCGGTAATAAATCAGTATCGTGCACGAGGGCCTTTAACAACCACTATTTTAGGAGTTGTAGGCATTGATGACGCTATTGCTTTAATAATTTATACTTTTGCTTCTACTGTCTGTCTTTCTTCATTTCTTCATATACACTCTTCTCTTCTTCAGGTAAGTTTACATTCAGTAGAAACTATTCTTTTTTCTATTCTGGGAGGAGCATTATTTGGTATAGTCTTGGGATATTTACTAAAAAGTCTGAAAACTAAAGAGGAGATATTTGGCTTTGTTTTAGCATTTATCCTTTTAGGAGAAGGTATAGCTATGCATTTGCATCTTTCTGAGCTCCTCTTTGTAATGAGTATGGCTTTTGTGGTGAATAATTTATCCCTGCGTAAAACTAACTCCGCTATAGAGAGCCTTAATACCTTAGGGTTTCCCTTAATTGCTACTTTTTTTGCTTTAGCCGGGACACACTTGGATATAAAACTTTTACCTTTAATTGGAGGAGTGGGCATGGTGTATTTTTTTGCCCGGATTTTGGGAAAGACAACAGGAGCGTATCTGGGGGCAAAAATATTCTCTGCGCCTCGGGTAGTTCAAAAATATGTGGGTTTTTCTTTATGGCCACAGATTGGTGTGGCTATTGCTTTAGCAATTATGGTGAAGAAAGATTTTGGGCATTTGGGGGAAGAAGGGTTTCAATTAGCCCAATTAGCAGTTAATATTTTACTTTTTACAACAATTTTTACTGAAATTTTGGGGCCCCTGATGACAAAATTTTCTCTTGAAAAAGCAGGGGAGATTAAGGTAAGATAGAAGGAGGTTGAAATGCAACTTTTAATTATTGTGCTTAACCGTGAAGATTACCTGGAAAAAATTTTAGCTTTAATGATAGAGGCAGGAATAACTGGCGCCACTATCCTTAACAGTGAAGGATTAGGCCATTTTTTAGCTTATGAGATTCCTATATTTGCCGGATTAAGGCAATTAATGGGAGAAAAAAGATCTGCCAACCGCACTATTTTTGCTGTGGTGGAGGAGAAGAACTGGAATGAATTTAAACACCTGCTTGAAGAAGAAAATATCGATTTTACACAGAGTGGTGTGGGGATAATTGCTCTTTTACATGTAAATGAGGTAATTAAACCAAAGAAAAAATGACTCCCCTCTATCTTTTATGATACCTATTCTTCTTATTCTCCTTCTTCTATTCTTTTCTGCTTTCTTCTCTTCATCAGAGGTGGCTATTTTTTCTCTCAGTAAATCTGCATTTCGAAGACTAAAAGAACATTTCCCTGCGGCAAAAAAATTAAATATTATTTACAAAAATGCCTCATTTTATCTCTCTACCATTGTAACCGCAAACACATTAGTAAATATTGCTCTTACTTCTCTGCTTACCCTTACCCTGGTGAATTTTTTCAAAGAAAAGGGGCTGATTTTTTCTATATTTCTTTCCTCGCTTCTTATTCTTTTCTTAGGTGAAATTTTTCCCAAGACAATAGGAATATACAAAAAGGAAAAAATAGCTTTATTCAGCGTAAAAATTATACTTTTTATAAGCAAACTTTTTTATCCTTTTGTGCGAATCATCCAAAAACTTGTCGACGCAATCTCCCGCTGTTTTTTAAAGAAAAGAAAAAGCTTAACTGAAGAAGAGATAAAAAAAGCTATTGAGTTAGGGGGGGAAAGGGGTACTATTTCTGAAGCGGAAAAAGATTTAATCTATTCTGTGTTAGAATTCAAGGATACTAAAGTAAGTGAAATTATGACTCCTCGTATTGAAGTTAAGGCTTTAAAATGGGATTTGTCCCAAGAAGAAGTATTAGAATATTTACGGAAGACAAAGCATTCAAAACTACCGGTATATGCAGAGTCTTTGGATAATATTGTAGGGATAATCCAGGCAAAAGACATCTTTCTTAATGAGAATCTTGATTGGCATATTTTCTTGAGAAATCCCTTGTTTGTTCCGGAAAGCAAAAAAATTGATGATCTGTTAAAAACATTCCTTGAAACTAAAAAACAAATTGCTATTGTTCTTGATGAATATGGAGGAACCTCGGGTATTCTCACTTTAGAAGATATCGAGGAAGAAATTTTTGGAGAAATCTACGATGAATTTGAATCTCCTATCAAATTGATAGAAAGAGTGGGAGAAGATACTTATAGAGTTTCTGGAAAGACTCCTATTAAGACTTTAAATTTAGAGCTGGGAATAGATTTACCTCAAAAAGAGGACACCTTAGCTGGATTTATACTCTCTCATTTAGAAAAAATCCCTCATCCTCAGGAAAGATTTGAAATAAACCAACGGGAATTTATTATTGAGAGAGCCACTCCTAAAAGAATAATAAGTGTAATTTTAAAGTTAAAAAAATGATACCTTTCTTTATTATAATAGGGATTTTCTTCTTTCTTCTTCTTCAAAGTTTTTTTTCTCTTAGTGAAATTGCTTTTGTATCTACAAATTCTTTACGCCTCCAGAAAAGGAAAGAAAAGAATAAAAAAGCTTACACCTTAGAACAAATACTTTCTAATCCAGAGCGATTTCTTTCTACAATTCTTATAGGAAGTAACATCTCTATAATAATCAGCACCACCCTTCTTACTTATCTTCTTATAAAAATTGGCATAAAAAATAGTAACATATGGGTAACCACAATCCTTACTCCTTTAGTGGTCATCTTTGCCGAGATTATCCCCAAAAATATCGGTCGGTATTATCAGGAAGATGTGGCAGTTAAGATAGCTAACTTTTTTAAGGTTTTAGAGGCGGTCCTTTATCCGTTAGTAATAGGAGCAGAAAAGGCAGCTTTCTTTTTCTCGAAGATATTCTTAAAAAGAAAAAAGGAATCTTTCTCTTTTCTGGCTAAAGAAGAAATAAAAGCATTAATTGAGGAAGCAGAGAAAGAAGGAGGGCTGGAGAAAGGAGAGAAAGAAGCTATAGAAGATATTTTTGACTTTACCCAAAAAAAAGTAAAAGATATTTGTGTTCCCTTAAAAAAAATATGCGGTATAGAAGCTCACACCCCTCCAGAAAAAATAAAAGAAAAAATTCGGAAGTTTAAATTCACACGTTTACCCATATTTTCTCAAAATAAAATTATAGGGTATCTTAACATTTTTGATCTTTTTTACAGAAAAGAGGTCAATCTAAAAGAAAGCATCCGTCCCATAAGTTTTGTAGGAGCCAGCCAAAAATTATATGAAGTGTTCAATCTCTTAAAGAATAAAAAGGAAAGTATTGCTGTAGTGGTAAAAGGTAAAAAGATTTTAGGAATTGTCACCCTGGAAGATATTATGAGAGAAATTCTTATCTCTATCTCTAAATAAATTCTTATTCTATTATTCTATCAGTTCTTTCAATTCTTCAGGAGATACACAATTTATTCCTAGTTTATATGCCCATTTTATAAGACCTTTGTCTGAAGTAGCCAAAACTCCTTTTATCTCACGGGTAAGAAGCAAAAGGTCAAAATCTTCTTTACTATCAATGATTCCTTCTCTTAAAGCTATTCTATACTCATCTCTTAAGGTCCTTATCAACTTCTCCATAGGCATTCCTTCTTTTGATTTACGCACAAACTTTTCTGCAGTTCTTAACCCTTTGTTGATACGCGCACGAATATCTTCAATAAACTCATAGACAAACATAGCCGGAATAGGCACCTCGTATTGAGAGGGGGGTCTTTTACTAATTAACAACAGCTTCTTTTTGGAAACACTCCTCAAGTCAACAAATTTTTCTAATTCTTTATAAACAGAAGGGGGCATAAAGCAAGAAACTCTTTTCTTTCTTTTTAATTTCTCCAGAAAATTATCTAAAGCATCCTCCGCTGAATTTCCGAAATAACGAAAGGAAGAAGGATTAACAAAAATATTTGTATCCACTACTATTTTCATTCTTTTCTTTAGTTTCATACTCAGGTAGATATATAATAACTTTTGTCCCTTGAGAAGGTTGACTTTCCAGCTTCATAATTCCTCTATGCTGTTTGACTATTCCATGAACTTGGGACAATCCTAACCCGGAAGCCTTTTTTTTAGTAGAGAAAAACGGCTCTAAAGCATGCTTTTTGGTCTCTTCATCCATTCCTATTCCTGTATCTTCTATTTTTACCTCTATATATTTTCCCTGAGAAAGTGTGGAGAAAGAAAGCATATTCCCCTCATCCACAGTTAGTTCTTTTAATCCTAAAATAAATTTTCCCCCTTCTGGCATAGCATCTTTAGAATTAGAAGCCAGATTGAGAAATAATTGCCTAAGAAGAGAGGGGTCGCCCTGGATAGAATACTCGCTTTTTTGGTCTCTTTCGATACATATCTCTACATTGGGAGGGAAAAACTCCCTCAACTCTTTTTCTAAATTTTTGATGAAAGAAAAAAGCTCTATCTTTCTCTTCTCTACCAAGGAATGGCGGCTGAAGTCTAAAAGGCGATATACCAAATCCGCTGCTCGTCTTCCTTCTTCTTTTATGTTCTTAAGCCATCTTTTTGTCTCCTCATCAAGATGAGGATTGCTTACCAGAATTGCATCCGCAGTTACAATAATCACATTTAAAATATTATTAAACTGATGAGCAATGCCTCCAGCAAGTTGTCCTACAATCGCAAGCCTTCTCTGTTGCTCAAAATACATCTCTTTTTCTTTTTGTTGAGTAACATCACGTAAAAGAATCACCCATCCTCTTTTTTTAAAAATTCCCTTCTCCAGAAAACCTGTCATTATTTCCAAAAAAAGTCTCTTGGGATAACTAATTTCCAACTCAACAATCTCTTGCCTTCCTAAAATTTTCTCTACCTCAACTTCCCCAATTTTTTCCAAAATCTCACCCTTTTTTATAGAAGAAAAGGAAAGTATTCTCTCTGCCTGAGGATTGAAAAGGATTATCCGTCGTTCCTCATCAATAATGATTATACCCTCAGGTAATCTTTCTATAATTTCCGAAAGTTCTCTTTCCTGAGTTTTTATTAAAATCTCCAACCTCTCCAGAGAAAGAGCAATCTGATGCACAAGAGTATCGAAAAATCTTAATTCGTATTCGTCCAAAATTACTCTCTCTGAAAACCCTATACACACAAACCCTTTAATCTTCTCATTAATCCTTAAAGGAAGATGAATATATGTATTAAGTCCCTCTGCTTTTCTCTCTTTATCTACTTCTATGAACTTTATTCTTCCCTCTATACTTTCTGAAATTAGTTCATACTGAATCTGTGTTTCTTGAATATACGCGATGAACTCCTTCAGAGAATTTCCATCAAAAGAACCAGTTTTGCCGATATAAACTTTTAACGAACCCTCTACCTTCACCCAACATCCAACAAAATTATACTTTATAACTTGATAAAGATAGGAAAAGAAAAGGCGAAAGAATCCGTCCCAACTAAATATATTTGGAATCTTTTGAGAAAGCTCATACAGAATCTCTAACTCATAAGTTCGTTTCTCAATTATCTCCTCTACTTCCTCACTAAACTGTCTAATTTTATCCTCATCTTTTTTCTTATAAAGGGCTAAAATAAAAAGTGAGGCGAACATCTCTAAATATTCCAGATCCTGAGAGGTATATTCTCCTTCACCACCAGCAACACAAATTAACCCTTCCACCCTCTCTTTAGACTGTACAGGGAAAATAAGCAGACGGCTAAATTCAGGTGTCTTCTCATTTACTATTATAGGTTTTTTATCTTTAATCGCCTCTTCCATAAAACGATTTGTGTCACTGTGAGAAAGTTCAGAAATCATATATTCTTTTCTCCAATGATTTTCTTTTTGAGAAAGAATTATCAATCTGTTAGCCTGAATATATCCCACTGCACCCTTCTCGCTTTGGGTAGAAGATATTGCTCCTTCTAAAATTAATTCACTTAATTTCTCTAAAGAAATCTGCGAGGTGATTGATTTCAATATCTGCGTAATTATGGGCCTCCCAAACATTCTTGCTCCTCCATCCTCTACCTTCCATTTTTACTGAGATTTTTTTCACCTATCTCAATTGAGAGGCTAAATCAAAAAGCGTCCTTACAAGAAAAATTCTTAAAAATACAATAACCAGAAAGGCGATAAGAGGCGAAATGTCTATCCCTATTTTAAAATCCAAAGGAAGAATTTTTCTTATGGGATAAAGAATTGGCTCAGTAGTTTTATAAAGAAATTGAACAATGGGATTGTAAGGGTCAGGGTTAACCCAACTGATTAAAGCACGAATAATAATTAACCACCAAAAAACAGTCAAGGTAATATCCAAAATTTTTGCTAACGCAAAGATAAAGTTGCTAATAATGAACATTTTCTCTCCTTACACTCTACTTACCCGCTCTAAAAGGAATAAGAAATCTCCTCCTGCCAATCCAATGTGTATCTTCCCCTGAGGGCAATGATGAAACAAAAAAATCTCTTCATAGAGTGAAATTATATCTTAAATTAGGCATAATGTAAACCCACAATTAGAGAGGTTATATTAACTGTTAGTATTTTGTAGAACAAGTCTTCTCCAGCCCAAACTTTTTGTAGAGATACCAATAACCTCTGCGTATCAGAGATTATTCCTTTGAAGGGATATTTTAGCTCTTCTCTATTTCACCAATGAGTCTTGTAGTTTCTAATTTATCTCTGCCCTCAATGAGTTTTTGATTACAGGTAAATCCTAAAGAATATTTGGTTTCTCTTTTTATTTCTATTCCTTTACCATCAAGATGATGAAATCCACTTAAGGGGGTCTGGCCCTTTTATAATTTCGATTAAAGGTTTTGAGGCCAAAGGGTTTTCCTTACAGCGTTGAATACAGTAAAGGACGCGCTTCCTTAATCTGTATAAACAGCTTGAACGATAAAAGGTTATAATTTCAGCAACGGTTAATTAACACCACCCAATCAGGCTAAATTCGAAAGAAAAAGTCTATAAAAGGATCTTCGAATCGATGAGAGATTTTCTTATAATAATAACTTAGATAGATAAAAAAGATTCCCAAAAGAATAAGCAGAAAAGCCACAATTAAAGAAAGAAGCACAGGTTTTATCGCAATCAATACCCCACAGAAAATAAAAAATAATCCTAATACCATTTATCCTCCTTTCTTTTTAAGAAACTCCTTTAAATCTTGCGCCAATTCTATAGAAATAGTTATCCTTTCTCTACTTAAAGGATGCGTAAATCTTAAAAAATAAGCATGCAAGGCTAACCTTTTAAAATTTACAGGAAAATCTTTTTTATAAGCATATTTTTTTTCTCCCAAAATAGGATGACCCAATTTAGCTAACTGGATTCTCAACTGGTGAGTTCTGCCTGTAAGAGGGATTAATTCTAATAGGCTGAAACGAGAAAACCTTTTAATTAATCGATAAAAAGTAGCGGCTTTCTTGGGTTTTTCTTTAAAGTGTTTTCCCTCTTTATCAATCACATAGCTTTCAATTATTCCTTTTTTTCTTTTAGGTATTCCTTTTACCAATGCATAGTATCTTTTCTCTACTTTCCTTTCTTTGAATTGTTTAGTTAAAAAAGAGGCAACTTTATGCGTTTTAGCATAAATTAATAATCCTGAAGTTTCCTTGTCTAACCGATGACAGGGGAAAAGTTGTTCCTTCGTTTTTTCTTTTAAAAAAGATGTGAAGTCAAATCTTGAATAAGGAGAAGGCTGGACCACCACTCCATAAGGTTTATTAACTACAAGAACATACTCATCATTAAAAACAAACTCTATACTATTTATCATCTATTAAACTCAAGAAACTTTGTGAATATATAAAGTCTGGGTAGGGAAAGCAAATTCAATCTTTTGTTTTTCAAATTCTTCTTTCAGTTTTAGGTTTATCTCTTGCTGAGTATCCATATATTTATTGTAATTGGAGCTTAAAACATAATAGACTACCTCAAATACAAGGCTAAAATCTCCATAAGAGGAAAAATGTGCACGGTCAAAAACTGTATCCTTTATACTTTTTATTATCTCCTCCACTATTTTGGGGATTTCTTTCAGTTTTTCTACAGAAGTACCGTAAGTAACCCCAAACTGAAATACAACCCTTCTTTTCTCCATTCTCTTATAATTACGCACGCGCGAATCCGTCAGGTCTGTATTAGAAAAGACAAGCTGTTCTCCCCCTAAACTACGGACACGGGTAGTCTTTACCCCGATATATTCCACCGTTCCCAAAAAATCATCTATAATAATGAAATCTCCTACCTCAAAAGGGCGGTCAAAGATAATAGAAAAATAGCTGAAAAGGTCTTTCAATATCGCCTGTGCCGCTAAAGCTACTGCTACTCCTCCAATACCTAATCCTGCCAGAACTGTGGATACTTTAAATCCTAAATTATCTAAGAAGAAAACTATCGCCAAACCCCAAATTAATATCTTTGTTATTCTCAGTATCCCTTTTAAGCTTCTTTCCAAAGCTTCCTTTTTCCCCTGTTTTATCCAGTAGATTTTAAAGGCATAACTAAGTATCTCCACACTCAGGCGCGCTACAAAAAAGGTAATCAAAGCCACCCCTAATACATTCATTATCTTCTTAAACAAAGGAGATAACTGAAGAAGATTAAAGCTTAGATAAAATGCTCCAAAATAAAGCAAGGGAAGGACAGTCTTCCCCAAGACATTATTCACTATAAAATCATCCAGCATTGTCTCTGTCTTCTGTGTCCATTTTCTTAAACGATTAAGCAGTATCTTCCTACATATTCTAACCAAAAATAGGGCAATAAAAAGTATGGTAAAGCAGACAAGATAATCTAACAGGGTATTCCCCATAAGTTTGATATTTAAAAGTTCTCCTAACATCTCAGAAGAGTTTAAGTTGGGTTGCCTGCCAGCTACTTATTCTGTTGGCCCATTCACAAAACCGACAATCTTTACCGGATGAAGGAGGAGCAGATAAATTTAGACAGGCAACCGCCCCTTTAAAAATCTCATAAACTTTCTGCATAGACAATGTCTTTATCTTTTTTACCTCGATATTAAACTGGACCACTCCCTTTTTATGAAATTCCTCAGGGATATAGAAGACAAGATAGGCATAATTTTTTATCTGATAACCATTTTTTTCTAAAAGAAAGTTATAACAACTCATCTGAAAGACATAGAATGAAGTTGAATCCTCTTTAAGAGAAAAACCTCTTGTTTTATAATCCAGAGGAACGTAAGCCTCCGCCTCAATAAGACATTCATCCAAAGCTCCATAAAGAGAGGAACCATCTTCATCTTTAAAAATTAGACCCGTTCTCCAATATCTCCACTTCTTTATAACCTCCTCACTTACCAGAGAAGCCTTAAGATGAGAAATTTCGGGAGGAAGCTCTCTTTTCTTTCGATAATAATCGAAATATTTTTTTATCAGATTATCCATTCCTCGAGGAAGGCTGGAAGAGGGGCCTTCAGGACGGCGAAAACCCTCTCCTTTTTTTACATGGAACCAGAAACAACGTGGACATTCCAAAAATAAAGTTAAGGTATGTGGAGAAAGAGAGAACCCTTTCATTGCTATTTATTATAACCTAATTTTTCTTTTCTTTCTACATTCATAAGCAATCAAAAAAAGCAAATCAGAAAGTCGATTAAGATAGACTAAAACTTCTTTGTCTTTCAACAATCTTTTCCTTATTAAAGTAGCTACTCTGCGCTCCGCTCTTCTTGTTAATGCCCTGCTAAAATGAAAGATTGCTGAAATAACATTATCTCCGGAAAGTATGAATTTTTTATCCAGCTTCAACTTTTTTTCTCTTCTCTCTATCCCCTTCTCTAAACAGGAAATCTTCTCTCCCATGCCTTTTTTAGACTTTTTACCTCTACATATCTTTTCTCCCAGAAGGAATAAATCTCTCTGTATCTGGGTGATTGTATTTCTCTCTTTTTGAGGAAGAAAACTCTTCCCTATTCCCAGAAAAGAAGATAGCTCATCCAATGTCCCTATTGCTTCAATTCTTTCGTCGTCTTTTCTTATTTTTTGGGAAAACAAAAAAGTAAATCCTTTATCTCCTTTTTTTGTTAAAATACTCATAAAATCATTTTATATCAAAAAATATAATAATAAAGAGTTTTTTAAAACCTTCTTGACTTCTTAAAGAAAAATGTTAAGATAGAGAAAATGCCTGAGGAAAAGATAGACAATACCGAGGAGCTTCAGTTAGTAATATTCAAAATCGGAAAAGAGGAGTTTGGGGTTAATATTCATCAGGTAAAAGAGATTGTACGCCTAACCTCAATCACTCCTATACCCCATGCCCCTAAATTTATCGAAGGAGTAGTAAGCCTAAGAGGGCAGATACTGGCAGTTATGGATTTGGCTAAAAGGCTGGAACTGTCTTCCCAGCCTCGCTCGGAAAAAACAAGAATCATTGTTGTGGAAGTAGAAAATAATACAGTAGGAATGATTGTTGATGAAGTAACGGAAGTTTTACGTCTTCCTATAGATAAAATAGAGAAACCCCCTCAAATTATAGAATCAGAAGTAGAACAAAAGTATATTAAAGGTGTAGGAAAATTAGATGACCGCCTTCTTATCCTTATTGATCTGGTAAATGTTCTCTCCTTAGAGGAAAAAGAAGAGGTAAAAAAGATAGGGGAAAAAGAGAAAGAAGTCTCTTAAGAAAAAATTAAACTTAAAGCTTCCTGACGTGTCTTCTGATTTTTTCTGAATATTCCTTTTACTACACTAGTTAAAGTTGAAGAGCCGGGTTTTTTTACTCCCCGCATAGTCATACATAAATGTTCTGCCTCAACAACCACCATCACTCCCTTAGGTTTTAATTTTTCCATAATCACATCAGCAATCTGGGTGGTCAATCTTTCCTGAACCTGCAGCCTTTTAGATAAAATCTCTACTACGCGCGCTATCTTGCTTAATCCCGTAATTCTCTTATCTGGAATATAAGCAACATGGGCTTTACCAATAAAAGGTAAAAGATGATGCTCACAGATAGAGTAAAGAGGAATATCTTTTAAAAGGATTATCTCATCATGTTTCTGTTCTAAAATCACTTCTAACTCTTTATAGGGATCAAGAAATTCTCCTTTTATAATCTCTTCATATAAAGAAGCTACTCTCTTGGGGGTCTTTAAAATATCCTTTCTTTCTTCTAAATCTATACCGATTGCTTCCAATATAAGTCTTACCGCTTTCTCAACTTTTCTGGTATCTATCTTTTTCATGAAGTAAGGCAAAAATATACTTTCCTATCTCCTGTCTATCTTCTTCTTTTATCTCTATAAACTCTATCCCCACATCATATTTTTTCTTAATCTCCACACCTATTATCTCATACTCATTAACCCAGACTACTTTTCCTCGGGCGTAGATTAACTTTCCACTGGGTAGCTCAATCTCTAAGTAAAGACGTTCTCCCTCATTAAGTTTTTCCTCAGTAATAAGGCAGATTCCTCCTCCAGAGATATTCTTTGTAAACTCGCTTTTCTCTTCGCCTTTCTGCCTCACTCTTTCCCATCTTACTTTTACATTTATATCCAAACGGACAAATCCTCGTCTTTCTCTCATCAAAGAAATTATACCATTTAAAAGACTATTTCCCAATACAAAATTGAGAAAAAAGAGACTCCAAAATCTCTTTCTCTAAAGATACCCCCATTATTTTATCTAAATCTTCAATTATC
>Ga0164310_10000551_pt1 | contig 20047 bp, 17 predicted proteins | sample GuaBasSedimGuay1_FD_121795 | JGI IMG/M metagenome (GOLD analysis project Ga0164310, IMG submission 121795) | Subseafloor sediment microbial communities from Guaymas Basin, Gulf of California, Mexico - Guay1, Core 4569-9, 0-3 cm | ecosystem: Environmental > Aquatic > Marine > Hydrothermal vents... | reverse complement strand
GGCGTACAGTATCTGGTGGAAAAACGTCCCTACGGCATTGTCGATAGCGCGGTTGAGCAAGTACAATTGCTGCCCCGTCTTTTCCACTTTCTTGAGCAAGTAATCCAGCAGGAGGCCTTCGTTGAGAGTGGAAGCTACTTCCGCCACGAAAATAGAGTATTGTGCCTTGGGGTAGGGCTGCGTGGTGGTGGACAAGCGGCTGTGCATGGCGTGTCCCATCTCGTGCGCCAGCGTGAACATGTTGTTGACGGTGCCATCGTAGTTCATCAACACGTACGGATGTACGGTGTATGTCCCGTAGCTGTAGGCGCCGCTCCCCTTGCCCTCGGTTTCGTAGACGTCAATCCAGCGGCTGTTAAACGCCGCCCGCAGGTCGCTGCAGTATTTCTTTCCCAGCGGTTCGACCGCCACCATCACCTGTGATACGGCGTCGTCATAGGCAACTTCGTAATGCTCATCCGGAAACAGGGGACACACCATGTCATACGGTTTAATATCATCGATCTTGAGAAGCCGCTTGCGAAGCGTAGCATACTTGTGCAGACCATCTAAGCTGTTCTCGGTGGTCTTGATAAGGGAACGGTATACATCCAACGGGATATCGTACCCGTCGAGCGCGGCGTGAAGGCAATTATCATAGCGGCGTGCCCTGGAGTAGAACACGTCCTTGTTCACCGACGACGACAATGACGCCCCGGTAGTGTTGACATGGTCCTTGTAGGAGGAATAAAACGCATTGTGGGCATCGGCGCGAACTCGGCGGTCGGAAGATTCCAGAAACTTGGAGAATCGCTGCTTGGTAAGCTGGACTTCTTCGCCTTTCTCGTCCTTGATGGAAGGATATTTGAGATCGGCGTCATCCAGCATCGTGAAGATCGTATCCGGCCCGCGCGCGACCGTTGCCGACATGGCCAGAATCTCCTCGACCTCTTCGGAACGCACGTGCGCCTTGGAGCGGATCAGTTCCTTGATATAGAAATCGTACTCGTCCGTTTTCTCAAATTGCCCGGCCATTTCGAGCAGCTTCTTCTCGTCGATTTTCAGAAGCTCCGGCTCGACAAAAGCAAACGCCGCCCTAGCCAGCGAGGCCAGCACGGCCGCTCTCTCGGTCATCTCCTGGTATTTAGAGACGCGGTTATCAAGATCGCGATTGAGGTGGGCGTACTGGTAGAGACGGGCCAGGATGATATTGAGATTGCTGCGTGTCTTAAGGCAGTCGTAGGTTGTTGCGGGTGATTCTGCCAGTTTCCCGGCGAATTGCTTGGCCTTTTCTATCATCCCCCGTGCTTTCCCGAAATCATCTTCCCAGGCCTTGTCGTCGGTATAGATGTCGGTCAGGTTCCATTTGTGTTTGTCGTCGATCTGGTCGCGTTGCGGTATGCTTTTGGCAGACATACAAATCCTCACTTCTGGTTAGCTCGTTCTTTAACGGGAATATGGTCAATGACAAGACCGGGCGCAAGCGGGGCAGCAGCCAAGATCTTATCAACTAAGCAATGTCCTTGCATATGCTTGATTTCACTATATATTGAGCAAACACACTGTGTTCATACTTACGCCGAGAAAGACATGAAAACACTAATAGTACTAAGCGCTCTTTTTGCACTGCCTTTGGGTTCGTTGCATGCCCAGGAATATTCTCCACCCTATGAATATTCAACCTCAAGTGCGCCATCGACGGTTACCTATTTCAATTTCGATATCACTGATTCGCTCTATTATGATCCTGCGGCTGTCAATGAACTCATTTACAGAGATCAACCTGAGACAGCCTGGAATAGCGCCGATATGAATGAAGCCTATCAAGCTTGTTCCACATTTACATATTCAGGCTCGATTAGCTATCAACCGCCTTCAAATATGTTGGAGTGGTACTTTCGATCTGAGAACGACACCGTAGTTGTAAGCCAGTCCCCAAAAAACAACGATGATCTTTTTCCAGTACCGGTGTATCTGATGGCGGATCTAGGTGCAGATGCAATCGGCGACGTGGAAGGCGGAGGCAGTCATCTCGATATAACTCACTGTTACGGTTCTTATTCTGATAGCAAACTGTATTTCCGTCTGGATAATAATGGCGGTGGCTTTCCAACCAGCGGTGGGTTGTTCACATACTATCTCTATTCCGTCGGTATGATAAACCCAAGTTCTACTGATTCTGTCGCTTATATCTTGCTCTATGCCAATAACCCCCTGTACAGTACCGGACTATATATTATGGACATGACCGATAGCAGTCTCACGAATATCGGTTCGGTCACTACGAATATCTCCGGCAATTCTCTGAGCATGTCCTGCAATATTGCCGATCTGACTGCTCAGCCGGAGTGGCCGGAATGGCCCCCTGAAGCAGGTTTTGTTGGTGTGGCGCCGGTTACTACTACGGCGACTATTACAGATATGTCTACCAATGATGTCGGGAAATCAGGCCTTTTTATTCCTTCTTCATATCTGCTTGATTTCGCTGGTGCAAACACGATCCCGGTATTAACCGATCAGAATGTCAGCTATGATAATACCGGATTAGTTACGACCGAGATAACCTATACTGATGCAGAGAATAATCTCGCAGTACTACGAAGTCTGCATTTTGAAAGTATCCAGTATGACATGCTGGCTTGTGAGAAAGACTATGAAAACGGCGCTCTGTTCAGTACCAGTTTGACAGTGACCGAAGATGATTGGTACAGGTACTATTTTGAGTTTTCCGATGGTGTTGAAACTGTCAGCACCCTTGTTGATTCTATCTATATTGAATTAGTTCCGCCCACCTGCTGCATTCCACCGTCTGTCGGTGACCTTGATCAATCCGGCGGCGACTTAGGTTTTAATTACGACGGCGCTGACCTCTCCATGATGATCAACGGTCTGTTTATTGATCCGACAAATGGCTGGGACGGCATCTGCTTGGATGAAGCTGATATTGATTTCAGTTCTGAGCGTCCCGTGACTGACCCGCTGACAGTAGACGGTGCTGACCTGTCTATCCTGATCGACGCGCTGTTTGTTGACCCGTCACATTTCCTGAAAAATTGTGATGGGACAGATAACTGGTGATACAATGATTGGCGGGTTCGAAGACGGACCCTCCCTACTGTTGCAGAAGATGGCAGGAGCGCAGGCACTCTCGGAGTGGTTGGTTCCGACCTACGAAACTGAGCTTATCGAAATATGTTCGTCAGGGGCGTGTCTCTTCGATAACTGATGTTCCGGACTCACCACTGTCGATCTTCCAGGATTCACGGAGCCGATACCGACCATCCGGCAGAACCTCAGGAATGGACAGACATGTGCCGCTGACGAATTCGCCGCTCATGCTCAAGTACTGCCAGATCATGTCAAGGCTGCCGTCGTTCTGCATGCTGGCGATCAAGGTCCCGAACTGAACGCCTCCGCCTTCGTATGTCCCCCATACGACTCGATCCTTCTGATAATAGTGGAAGACAGTATCGCCAGTCAGGTCACCATCATCATAGTTCTCAACGCCAACGAATTGTCGGCTATTGTAGTTGAAGTTGTGCATCGTCATTCTCTTTGTCGCCGAACGATTGCAGGAACTCATCCTGATGATACTGATGCATCTGATAGTCAACATCGGACGTATCCACCGGCTGAAGATACTTGAAGGGGCGTTCATGGTCGTTCGACAGAAGGGAATGACACAAAGCACAGTCGTCAGAAATGCTGTTGCCGGCATCGTCAACTAACTGTGGGTTGTGGCAACGGAAACACCCACCATCGCCAACGTGACCGATGTAACTGCGGTAAGCTCCCCAGTCGATGTTCATCTCGGAATGTACGTTGCGGGCGTAGATATCCAGCAGGACAGTGATTGCTGAGTCGATCAGTATCGACTTGCTCCCCGCCAACTTGGGATAATGACGCTGGTAATACCCGTACAGGTGATTGGAGATTCCTTCCATGGCAGCCTGCTCGTCAGGATAGCCACCGGTGATTGCTTGAAGAGCCTCTCGCTTGAGGAACGGCAATGACTTATCAAGGACCCCTCGCTGGATACGGTCATCAATAGCCTGTGCAGGATTCTCATAGATGTGAGTGGCACGGTTATGACAATCAACACAGTCCATTGCTCGCACAAATGAGGCCTGGTTCTCTGAAGCAACTACATCTTTAGATGTATAACGGTGGAAGCTTCCATCAGGTCGTCGCACATCTACCCAGGTGATTCTCTCCCGTTCATCATCGATAGAAGAGTACCTGACTTCGTTTTCCTTCGCAACATGCCAGTGTATGCCAGACCTGGAGTGGGCTGAGCCGGCATCTACTTTCAGATTCAGTGTCGTGTACAAAGGAGTTGAGGCTGAATCGTCCTGATAATGCGTGATAGTTTTTAGTCGGGTGCCGTAGAACTTTTCCGGCCAGTGGCATTTCTCGCAAGTTTGTCGGGCCGGTCGCAACTGGTGTACGGGAGTGGGGATAGGTCGTTCAAGCAGATCAAATGTCACGGAGACCATCTGCCAGAGCCCGTTGAGTTTGCTGTCAATCAGTGCCCCTGCTCCTTCGCCCACGTGACACTGCACGCAGGCTACGCGGGAGTGTGGTGACTTCTGATAGGTAACCCACTCAGGGTTCATCACACTGTGACAGGCTGTTCCACAAAACACCGGCTCATCCATAAAATGGAGCATGCGCATGCTGATTCCGCCCAGAAAGACTATGTTGGCCAACGTCAGCAGCGTGATGGTTCGTGCTAACCGCGACCCAAAGACGTTGCACTTGACAACATCGTTATCGAAACGCTCCTCAATCAGTTCCCTGGTTGACTTGCCGGTTATTCTCTTGGTCCGGTACCAGCCGATGAAAACAAGAATCAGTCCAATCACAAACAGTGCAGGGAACAGCATGTAAGTAACCAGCCCGGCATAGGAGCTTGTAATTATCCCCAGCAACCGTGCCAATTCCAGAATAACCAGACAGACAAACGATGAACTGGCAAGAATCATCCCTAATCTGCCGGTTGGACAGATCGAAACACCACGAATGAAGTTGAGGTATCTTGCAAACAAGACGACCTCCTATTTCTGTTCGAACAGACCTTCGTATATCTTCTGCATTTCACCTGAACGAATCTTCTCTTTCAGTTCTCCGGTCGGAGTAGATATCCATTCATGCATGGGATCGTCTTTGACTAATTTGTCAAGATACGCATTCAACTCGGGATCGTTGAATTTGCGCGCTTCGGGCAGCATCTTGAAATAGAAATGCTGAGCGACGTCATAAATACCGTGCCACCAGGTGTAGTCGGGTCCCATCATGGCAGCGCCATGCCGGGCTCGCCGCCCCTCGTGATGCCATATCTCCCAGTAGATCCATTCTATCTTGTTGCCAAAAGCAGCCGGGCTTTCCATGAGTTTACGTTCCTTGACTATCTTCATGATCTCCCCGGCCGGTTTGGCGAACTTCTCATTGTATAATTGGACCAGCGCATCGAACTGATAATAATGGCCGTCGGCAAAACCGCTGCTGTGGCAAGTAGTGCAGACACCTTTCATGTTGTCGCGTTTGGTCTGCCATTCGTCCTTATGTTTTGAAACGGGCGGACGCAGGGTCCAGCTTATTCTTTGGCCAACGTCATGTGTTACCGGCAAGCTGGTCGTAGAAGACATATGGCAGGTAGCGCAGGTAGGCGCCTCAAAGTAGTCAACGCCGACCACCCAGTGGTCAGAGTTAATGTTCATTTCGTCTAAGTGCGTGTAGTAGGCATTGCCGTGCTTGGACTCCTCGTAGATCTCTTTCTGGGGGTGATCTGGTCCCAGGTGGCACTTGGAACACGCTTCCGGCTTGCGAGCCTGGGCAACTGAAAAAGAATGCCGCGTGTGACAGGCGGTACAAGACCCCTTGGAACCATCCGGGTTAAGCCGTCCAATACCGGAGTTTGGCCAACTCTTCGGAGACAGCATGTTGGGTGATTTTGAATCGACTTCCACCTTGCCGCCATGGCAGCTCTCACATCCAGCGATAGCTACCGGCTCACCGCCAGCAACATGGGCCAAATAAGCATCCAGGGAATTGAGAATCTCGCCAGCGGTTGCGTGATAAGAATTCTCGACCTCCATACGCTCCTTCTCATGACAAGCACCACAGTCTTTGGGCGTCACGAGCGTGGCGATAAGACCACCTTCGTGCATAAACGCGTCCTTGTCCCCTTTCTGAGCACCATGGCAGTCAATACATGTTACCTTGTGCGTGGCATGCTGGGACATAAACCACTGCTGGTAGAGGCCTGGGGATTTCTCCTTGTGGCAGGTCATACACTTACCGGCAACCTGAGCATCCGTTGGCGCAGCATCAGCGTACGCAGGCAATGCAAATGACAGTAATAACAGCACTATGCCTGTAATTCGTTTCATCACACAACTCCTGTTATGGTCCTCGAAATTCGTTCAAACACACGCAACTCCGGCAATCCCGTCCAACCTTAAAAGTTGGCCGTCGCCTGAAAGTAACTCCAGAACCCTGGGCTCGGATCCTTCATTTCTGCAAACGACTCCGACGGCAGGAACAGACTGGCACCAGCCGCCAGCTTGACTCCCGCTACACGCGACGTGACCACACCGAAATCGAATTCCATTCCAACATCCTTGGTAGTTGAAACGCCGCTGGTATCCATGGGATCCGCATACTCGGTGGCTGTCTGGAAAAAGTGGAAATCGCCCTTAACAGTCCAGCCTGCAGTCGGGTTAGCCTTCAGCCGCAGCATTACATCCATAAGGCCTTCAGATCCGGAACCCAGGAAGTAGTCCATGTAACCACGGAACTTGTGGCCGGTGTAGTATAGATTGTTGTATGCCTTATGGTCCGTGTCGGTCATGTCATCATCACCGGAAGTATAGTCGATACCCAGAGCCAGCCGCGGCTTGCATGGCCGATCAAACGTATAGCCACCTTCAAATGCAAACATGAGGGCCGCAATGTCATGTTCTACCGATGCCAGCGAATCGGCAACGGGCTCATCCCATTGCTGCATTTTGCCCGCCTGATAGACGGCATTGACATCAAAGTCGAACTGTTGGCACTTTTTCTTCCAGTGTAGACCAAAGTTAGCACGTCCCAGTGCGGTGTGGGGGGACATCCACATCGCATCAAAGGCCACAGTATCACCATAATGAGCGTCATACTCATAGAAACCAAACAGGTCCAGATTGAGGGATTTGATATTGGCATGGGCACCAAAGATATCAAAATCGGTGTTCCCATTGGTGTTTTCGCGCTCCATTTTCTTGAGCCAGAAGGCGTCGAATCTGAAAGTCTCCCTGTCCAGCCATGTCTGGAAGCCTTCCCATGAACGGCCAACGTTATGCCAGCCCACACCACCGAACACACGCTGGCTGCCGAGGTTGACTTCGAAACGCCCTGCCTTCACAGCAAGCCCATTCTCCCACAGGTGGTCCACCTGCAGGTAAGCCTGATGGATATCCACATTCTCAGCGTCGCTCAGCGATCCGGAATAACCATCGGCACCAAGAGTACGGCTGTCTTGAAACTGAACAACGGTATGCGTGTTGCCGTCAATAGTGGCATCGGCCTTTACGCGAGTGCGCAGATACGTGGCCTGCTGTGCCTTAGAGGTCGAGTCGAATCCCTTGTCGGATATCTCGGTGCGTGCTCGCACCTGTCCCGTGATGTTGACGACGGCCTCCGCCATCGTCTGGCCTGCGATAAGCACAACGATCACCAAAGCGATCGCATGGGCAGCTATCTTTGTCATTTTTCTTCCTTTCCAAGACTAAACTGTAAAGCTATGGATAGCCCTGTTTTCAGTCAGTGTCAAGAAAGAACATGGAAACTGAGCGCCGGCTCAGGGCGGATCGATTTCAAGCGTGGCATTGCTCCGTCGGCGACTCTATTCCCGGTCGCTTTTGATCGATACCCTGTTTATTACTCCGACGCATTACCTGAAGAACTGCAATGGTTCGGATAACTGGTAGACGCTGGTCGCGATGCCCGGCCTTGCCGTGAACGCAGCCCGCCAGGGTCTCAGACGTCAGCGGTCCATGTTTTCTCTTGGAGAAACGAGCAATTCAGACTATATTGCAGACAACCAAGCGATTACACCTAGGACCAGCACCTGGTAGTTGGTAAGCCAATGCAAGACCACGAACCTGTTATAGGAGAGTTTGTAATGAAAGTACTCACCTTGCTGATCATAATCACCGTGGCCTTACTGCCCGCAGCAGGACTAACACAAACCTGCGTAATTGAGATTACTGATGTCTCAGGCTCTGTGAATGATGGGGGTGCGACAAAACTGTATGCGGGGCAAACGCACGTTCTTACGCTTCATGCAGACGTAACTTGTGCACCTGGTGGCGAATACTACGGGATGACTCATACCTTTGCAATGTGGTCTCCGGACGGTGCCGGATGGAACTACCTTGAAGGTCACGGTACAACTGACTGGTTCTCTTTTGACTGGGATGCATATTTCATCCACCATTATCATTGGGATTTTGGCACTGAGGAGTGGGTGAAGGAATCCGGTGGTTCAACCGAGACAGATCCGGCCCCTGGAAACCCCGGAGACTCAGTTGCTTGCATGTTCGTTGGTATAACTTTTGGCAGCGGGCACGGCATGCCCGCGGGTTACTACAGTGAATGGGCTACTCTCGAATTCCAAACCGAAGTGGTCGATGTGGGGCGTCATATCTGTATTGACTCGATTGAAGGTATCACTGGCGGTGAGTGGGGCTGGTGGAATGCCAGGACGGGACACATCTATCCTCAGTGGTACAGCGGTGAGTGCTTTGAGATCATCGTTGCTGCCCAGTCACCACCGGAGTTCACGAACTGTCCACTAGAACTGCACACGAGCTATCCCAGCGAGATTGACTACACCTTCAATGCCGAAGACATCAACGGCGATCCGTTTACGTACGAGGTTGTCTCGGGACCCGGCACAATCGACCCCAACAGTGGATACTGGTCATACCAGACAACACCTGGCGATGTCGGTCAAACATACACGCTGGTAGTGTGTGCAAGTGATGCATCGCATGGCTGCCCGACTGGCTCTGAGTGTACCGTAGATGTTTACATAAGCAATGGACCGCCCGTGTTTACGAATTGCCCGGCGGGGCTTACGGGTGCCTATCCTGGCCAGATTGAGTATGACTTCGACGCGGACGATCCAAACAGCGATCCGATTACATACGAGATTGTGACCGGTCCTGGGACAATTGACCCCAACTCTGGCTTCTGGTACTACCAGCCAACCCACGAGGATTTTGGCAATACATATGGGTTAGAAGTTTGCGCTACAGATCCCACCAACACATGTCCGACCGGTCTGGAATGCACTGTTGAAATAAGCGTTGATTCGCTGGACTGGTACAACATGCAAGACGGTGCCGATGCCGGGGTATGGCAGTTGCTTACCGGTGATCTCGATCACGACAACGAGACCGATCTCGTCTGGACAGGCGACGGCAGTAGCGGAAATGATGGAGTCCTTGTGGCGTACGGAGACGGCCAGGGCAGTTTCGAACAACCAGTCATGTACGGAACCGCGGGTGGGGCGGGGGCAATTGCGCTTGACTATATAGACACGGACACGCTCATGGATATTCTGGTTCGGGATCTGTCGAATGGTGTGTGTGTATTGCTGAACAATGGAGGAAGATCCTTCTCAGTTAATACCTGTTACACCCTGCCTTTCCCACAGGAGGTTAGCGCCATTGTCACAGGTTACTTCAATGACGATCGATTTCTTGATGTGATAACTGACGAAAGTTCCTATGTCGGCTATGGTACTGGTGATCTCTACCCCGGATTATTCGCACCCACTTTCTGGGGCGCCGATGTGGGGGATTTCAACGGCGATGGAATTGACGATCTTGTGACCGCGGAGTTTCAGGAACTGGCCATCTACACCAACGATGGCTTTGGGGACTTCTTCAAGACCGGCTCAGTGCCAACTACGTCGAATTCCTACTCGGTATCATCTGCGAGTGGCCTTGCCGACTTTGACCATGATCACAATATAGACTTTGCCGGTGTATCGTATCGAGCGGGAAGTTCCGACAGTAGTGAGATTACAATCGTCTTTGGAGATGGAAGCGGTGGTGTGGACCGAGTCCACAGGATAGACGTAGACGGCATCTCACACAACCTGGTCGTGACTGATGTTGACCGCAATCATGAACTCGATATCGTGCTTAGCAACACTGTTAAGGTGAGGATGGAGATCTATCTTGGCGATGGTACCGGTGCTTTTTCCGATCCTCTGATGATTCCCTGGGGCGTTGATTACGTGGTAGTGCCGCTTGCGACCGGTGACTTTGACAGGGACGGCAATCCGGATTTCGCCACCGGTAAGTTCGTTACCGGCGGGTTGCCTCTCAGGCTTGCCTACAGCCAGATGCCTGCTGCTCCTGTGATTGCCGACGAAATGCGCACGACAGGATATTCCTACACCAGTGTCGAAGTTACTAACCCGACAGGCTACCTGATCTCCGAGCAGGTTCGCACGGTGGCGGGATCGAATTACATGCGTTTCGACGCTAATACGGACGGGGATCTGGATGAAAGGGCGTTTGATTACAACGTGCAGTACGGAGAGTATTGTATTGACATTTCGCTGCGTCCCGATGCACCCCCGGGTGCCGGGGTTTCCATGGGGATTGGTGTGAACGGAACCCAGGAGGCCATGATTTTCAATGACTATTCACTGTTACCCAAGTTCAGTAAGGGAGATTCGCGAGACGTTATCACGTTTTGTTACACCCTTGAAGAAATCTCATCAATATCTCCGGGTAATGGTGTGCCCACCGGTAATCAGCAACCAACTTTCGACTGGAGTGGCCTGGTACTTAAAGGAAGACTTCCGGATACATATAACTTCCAACTCAGTCGCTATCATGACTTAAGCGAGCCACTGTACGATGTGAGTGACCTTGCCAGTCCCCAATACACTCCACCAGCGCCGTTAGGTGTGGACTCGGTTTTCTACTGGCGTTTCCGTACTCATGACGGAGGCTCCTGGTCAGACTTCTCTAACACATTTGCCGCCTACATTGTTGAGTTCAGTACATGCTGTATTACTCCCAGCGTGGGTGATCTTGATCAAGGCGGCGGCGACCTCGGCTTCAACTACGATGGCGCTGACCTATCTGCAATGATCAACGGGTTGTTCATTGATCCTACGAATGGCTGGAACGGTATCTGTCTCGACGAAGCTGATGTTGATTTCACCAGTGAGCGACCAGTTACGGATCCGATGACGATTGACGGTGCTGATCTTTCGTTGTTGATTGACGCTCTGTTTATAGCTCCGTCACATTACCTGAAGAATTGTGACGGGACGGATAACTACTGATGATAATTGGCGGGTTCGAAGACGGACCCGCCCTACTGATCTGGCAGAATTGCAGGCACTCTCGGAGTTGTTAATCCTTCCCTACAAGACGGCGGTGCGTAACATTTCGATCATCTTTCAGTTGTCCCACGCCGCTCCTGAACTTGGCGTATTGATGTGCTGATACTACTGTTGCCACCGGTCGGACTAAAACTGTCCACTGCGGGTCGGGTCAAAACCGATCAGGTTTTGATTCGACGAGAATCACTGAACCGTTCAGAGCAAATGAGCTGTATCAGGACGGACTTGAGTTGCCACTTAGACCTTTTTAATCGGCCTCTTCTGCCAATGAGCACCAGACAACCAGTACGATGGCACCTGCCTCCGAGCCAAATGGGCCGTGGTCAACCCCTTTCGGGATTACCCGAAAGGTCCCGACCGGGTATTTCTGTCCCTGACTCTCGACCTGGCCCTCCAGCACGTAATGGAGTTCTGTGAACCGGTGAGAGTGACTGTCCATTTTCCATCCGGGCGGGAGTCTAAGTAGTGTCGTCCGGGGTGCGATGCCGCCGCCCATACTAAGCACTTTTTCCTCAGTTCCGGTTGGATACCCTGAGGCTCCAGACCATTTCATATCATTCACGTTTACGCTTATCGCATTCATGGTCGCTGTCTCCTTTCCTTACCGTGATAACTTTGTCCTCTTACGAAATGCACTGGGAGCATATATATTGCGCCCCCATATTCTGTTCTGATCAGCTCTCCGTCACGAAGCATTCTATCGATTGTTCCAGAAACACCAAGTGCATCCTCAATCTCAGCGGCCTGATCCTGGCGCAGAGGGTGTCGCGAGCCAATTTCCATGATCGCCTGTCGGGCGTCACCAGAATCCCTTAAACCGAACTGGCCGGACTCCAGGCTAACTATGGGTATGGCTTTCCCGATTAACTCCTGAGCCATAAGAATTGTCTCGGGTACCGGCGGTTCTACCCAGGATTCTGCCGGCGGTCGAATCGGCGTGACGATATACACTCTGTCCGGTTCGATGGCGTCAACTGCCGACTTGATGCTCAGTAACTCCTTTTCACTGTCATTGACATCCTTGACCAACATTACTTCCAGCCACATTTGCCCGGAGTACTCATGACGGAAATCTGTCAACCCCTGTAGCATCATCTCAAATGTGATGCCGCGATGCGGCCTGTTGATGGCCCTGAAAGTCTTCTCATTTCCTGCATCAAGGGTAGGCATAACCACATCGGCGTGCTTAAGATTCGACCTGACATCTTCATGGAATAACAAGGAACCATTAGTAATTATGGCCGTTCGCGCTCGCAGGTGTTTCTTCGTTTGCTTAATCAGCCAGTCCAGATCTTTACAGAGGGTAGGCTCCCCATCTCCAACGAAAGTGACGTAATCAAAACGCGAGTCTTTGCCTCGTGCGAGAATCTCATTGAGGATATCTCCTTCTTGTAGAAACTCTGACGAGTACTTGTCAGGTTAGTGGTTTTTCCTAACTGGCAATAAACACATGTATATGAGCACGTCTTGGGTGGTATCGGACTGACGCCCAGAGAGCGGCCCAGTCGTCGGGACGGAACCGGTCCGTAAGTGAATCTGCGCTTTTCCTGCTGTTTCTCTTCCATGGCTATCTACCTACAATCACATTACGCAGCCTGCATAGTAGACCGTCAGACCTACTGCCAGCTCCAGCCGGGTAGAACTCCTTGGCGGTTCTGCCATTCCTTCTGGAGAGGACAACGCGCCAAGACTCCGTTTATGGCAAGCCAATCCTCATATTTCGATGTATGCCTTTCAAATGGCTCAACTCTTGCCGTCATCGGGACTAACCTTCTGCCCGCAAAGGAGCAGCATGCCAGAGGTGAAACTCACCTCGACTATTTCCGTCACCCGGAAGTCTTGCAGGCAGCATTCATTATCTTGGCATTGAAGTATTTCTGATCCGATGTATAGTGACATTTCTTATACTTCTTACCGCTGCCACACCAACAGAGACTATTACGCCCAAGATTCATGGCAGATTTAGGAGGGCGATTAAACAGCTTATCAAGAAAACCCATGATGAAATCTTTCGACAGCCACCCGACGTATTGGTACATAGGGTGGCTGTTCTGAGTGATTCGTGTGCACAACGCAAGGTGGAATGCACTTTCAGTTGCTACATTCTGTGACTCACCCGCCGCGAGTGAAGAGCACCTTGTCACATGTCCAGCAAGCCTGCTCCTTTAGTGGCTTGTCGGGGTCGATGTCCTTGTCACACAGGTACATGACACCCTTGTCATCAACGAGTACCTTCATAGGCCGAGCGCTGGGATGGTACACACCTTGACCCAATTCCAGTTCTTCTTTGTTTCCGCTTTCCATGATACTTACCTCCATTAGTGGTTTCATTGTATGTTCGAGCAAAATCATTTTCGAGTTTCTCTAATAGTTCCTGGGGCGAGGGCCAGTCGCTTCTGATCCGGCTAAATCAATCATCAGTTGGTTATAGTCACCACGATTGGTCTCAACAAAGACGCGCGTATTTCCTACCACAACCACTGAGTACTTGCTTCCCCAAACCGTCCAACCAACCAGCGATCCGTACTCTCGCGTCATTTGTTTATTTAGCGAGTTCAAGAAGTCGCTGGACACCTGGTTCTGGTGGACACAGAGTTCAGCGCTTTCCATCAAGTCTTCAGGCAACTCACCCACTTTTCGAATGACCTTGCCATCCTCGGAGAATTGTCCTGCAGCAACAACTCCCTCGATTTCCATCAATCGATCAAGTCCTATCATTTCTGACTCCTTCTTCAATACTCTCTTGCTTTCGTCAATTGCATACCGTGTGCCAAAACGCCGAAAGAATGCTCTGCGTTCGAATAAACTGTTGTACCACAATAGAATAAGGGGTGCGAAAGGAAGATGTTCAGGTGTTGGATAGGTGAAGCTGCGAACAGTGCTCGTGCATATGCGCACGACAGAAAACGGGCGGTCATGCGAACTCGCACGACTGGGTTTACAGGGTATATTGCTTAGTCTTGATCTTTGGGGAGCTTCAAACCAAGCTTTTTGATTTTCCTGAATAATGTGGAGGGATTGATACCGATCTCCGCAGCCGTGTCTTTGCGGGACCAATTGTTTCTCTTGAGAGCCCCAACCAGGAATAGGGTTTCCATCTCGGCAAACGTGCCTGCAATCTCAACCGCGGGGATCGGTCTTTCACCGTGCAGATACTCCGGTAGATGTTCAGGCCGTATTATTCCGCCACCGCATAGCACCGATGCATGTTCAATGATGTTCTCGAGCTCGCGTACATTTCCAGGAAAACTATGGTTGAGGAGAAGGCTCAAAGCTGGCGGTGAAAATCCCGGCACGTTCTTTTGGCGAAGACGATTGAACCGATCGATAAAATGATCCACCAATAGGGGGATATCTTCTTTCCTATCTTGGAGTGACGGGAGTTGCACGCGCATGACGTTAATGCGATAGTACAAGTCATTACGGAACTTGTTCGCCTCTACAAGCTGATCCAACCGCTTGTTTGTTGCCGCAATCACTCGAACGTCAGCCGGCACAGATACAGTTCCGCCGAGCGGTTCATAGATCTTCTCTTGAAGCACGCGTAGTAATCTGACCTGCATAGCTTGAGACACATCACCAATCTCGTCCAGAAGCAGGGTACCCCCTTTGGCGATCGCAAACCGACCCTTTTTGTCCTTCTTCGCATCAGTAAAGGCGCCCGCTACGTAGCCAAAAAGTTCCGACTCAAGGAGGTTGTCAGGGAGGGCTCCGCAGTTCAGTGCGACAAAAGGTCCATCTTTCCGAGGACTGAGGCTGTGGATCGCTCTGGCGATAAGCTCTTTTCCGGTTCCGCTTTCACCCTCAATGAGAACCGTGCTTTCGCTCTCGGCTATGGCCGGAAGGATTTCGAAGAGTTCGCGCATCTTCTTACTGCGGCTTATCATATCCTCAAAAACGTACTGTGATTCGTGCTCCTTGTGCAGTTGCCTGATTAAGTCGAGATCGCGGAGAGTTTCTACGCCACCAATTACCGTACCCTGAGCATCCCTTAACAGCGTTGCCGAGATGCTTACTGGGACACCCTTTCCCCGTCTATTGGTGATACACACTGGTCTATTGACAGTCGATGCGGTACCGTTCATAGCCCGCTTAAGTGGGCAACTGTCTTTGCAAACGTTGGTGTGAAAGACCTCCCAGCAATGTTTACCAAATGCATCCTGCTGGGAGAAACCTGTGATTCGTTCGGCTGCCCGATTCATGAACGTTATGCGTCTGTCCAGATCAACAGCGAGAACACCGTCCGATATACTGTCTACGACGGCGGTAAGCATGTCACAATGACACTCATCCGGCTTGTGTTCCATTTGGCCAGTACCTGTATTCAGTCAATGCTTCAGTCGGCAAAGATACAATACGACGATTCAGCACTTGGGGCAAGTTCTGAGCAGCCCGTGGGGTCGATTGTTGTTGCTTTGTTGCCAGTCAGGTGATCCTTCGATCCTGTTCGATCCTGACCTCTCTTACCTTCTTCACACTCCTCAGGGCGGTTCGTATTATGTCGTCCGATACCGCACCCTCTTCCAGCACCGGGCCTCTGACGATCACCACCTCTCCCGTGCGTTCATCTGCACGCACCTTAAGATCCAGGCCATAAGTATCGGTAGAGTGCATCAGGGCGATCTCTGCTACCGATGCAAGGTGCAAATCGCGGACTATCTTCAGGGATTTCTCAGTGGGCTGGAACGGATCTTTCTTCACCTCGGATACCGTCAGGTCAACGGCATCGTCAATGGTCATCCTTTGCAGATTCAGAACAATGTCGAACAAGACTGGATCTCTAGTATCTACATCGTAGAGAAACTGCGTCCAGCGCATCCTTTGCTGATCCATTTCCTTAACCGTCTCGATAGCATCTGTTTCCGACAATCCTTGTTTATCCACCAGTATCTTCGCCCGATTCTCAACCGGGGCATTTACCCTGACACGCAGAACGAACGGAACATCATTGAGGAGTATGTGGGCTAGATTGCCATGATAGATGATTGGTTCCTTGAGCACAAAATCAAGTAAAGCGGCCCTGAAGCAAGCAAGATAGTGTCTTCTCGCGTCAGAGTACCGTTCCCAAAAGCCGGGTACATGTTGTTTAAGGATGTGTTCTTCGCGGAGGCCGGTTTTTCCCAACCCATAGCTTCTTGCCGCTCTGACTACTTCCTCACGGGTGACGATAGTGCCCCCCAATTTTTCCTTAAGCCCCTCTGCCAGTTTGGAGGCAGCACTAAGCGAACCTCGTGATATGGCTATAGCGAACATATTTGTTCTCCTTTACTCTTAATAGCTTAGCGTGGCACTTGCCTCAAGAAGCTCCATAACAACCCTTGCCGCCTTGATTGGTCGCACTGTCTCTACCAGCATATCAGGGGTAATATGCCGTTCCTGAATACAGGGACTGCAGATCAGAAGAGTTCCTCCCAGTTCAATAAAGGAATCAACCAGGTCTTTCAAGGGTGGCAGACCAGCTGCGAATACATGTTCATAACAGCCTTTTTTGGCCAGGGTTACAGCGGTTCCCTGAAGGATCACCACTGCATGAGTATCCATGGCGAGCGACGCGTTAGCCAGAACGAATGGCAGACTCGCCCTCTCAGGATCCTCACCCCCGTGAGTGGCGATAATGACTATTTTCTCGACTTTTACTTCATCCATGGGTAACAACCTCATTGTACTGGTCCGAGTTATGTACAGCATGTGGAGAGCCAGGCAAATCAGTGCCACAATAAGCCTCCACAAGGTAATCAGAAATGTCCATTACATCAGTATTCATACTCTTTGCCGCATGCTTGAGATTTACCAGGCAGATCGGGCACATGGCGACAATATTACCTCCGGTAGCTGCGAGCTGCTCCATCCTCTTGGCGGCAATCGCCTGCGCTTTGCCGGGGAAGAATGATTCTATCGGTCCGCCGCAGCAATGCGTCAGCTTTCCTGCGTTTTCCGGTTCGATAATCGCTGCCCCCGCCTTAGTGAGCAATTGTCGTGGTTCCATGACAACATCTTCGTAACGAGCATACACGCAGGAATCATGAATCGTCACATCCAGATTTAAGGGTCGCAACGCCTCGACATTGCTCTCAGCCAACACCTCGAGGTAGCTTTTGACCTCCAATTCATAGTTCTTGCAATACTTCGGATAAACACTTCGAAGCATGTTTGTAGTGTGAGGATCGACTGTGATAACGGACCTGACTCCGTTGCGCCTGAAGACCTCAACTACACGCTGGGCGTGCTGCTCGAAAGCGTCATCGACACCCTCGTCGTGGACAAGAGCTCCCGAGTACATTTCTTCTTCGTAGAGATATCCGAAATCGATTTTGGCTGCTTGAAGTAACTGCGTGATGTTCCGCAGGATGTTGTTGTAGTGCTCCGTCTCTTGGGGATCAGTCTGAGCCATAAACCATGCCAGGTTAATGAACTTGTTGGCAAACCGCCCTAAACCGAAGAACTTCGTTATCCAGGAGTTTTCGAAAAACGCCATCTTGGTTGCCAGGGCAGAAATAGCCGGAATTAGTTGATACATGTGGCCAGTGTAGATGACAGTCTTGCCACCTCTCGGTATATCCAATCCCTGCGCCCATCTCACTGTGGTGCGAGGGGATAGCTTCAGCACGCTACCTCGCTTCAAAAGGTTGTCCACCAGTATTCCTAAGACGTGTTTGGTAGGTAATGCCATAGTTTAAACCCTCGATAACCCAAATACGGTTCGGTTGATGTAGCCGCGCAGTGTTCGCACATTCTCCGTGATCTTGACACCAGCAGGACAGTTTTGCTCACACATTCTGCACATCAGACAGGAGAAGATGGTTTCCTGATGTTCCAGAATCTTCTCTTCAACACCAATGACCGCGTATCGAAATAGCTGTCTCGGCAACAAATCCTGACCCATGGGACAGACGGCCGTACAAACCCCGCAATTCATACAGGCGGCAGCATTGAATGATCCTGAAGCGCTTATATCGTCGATAAACTTCGTATTTACAACGGCCATAGCTTTTCCTTACACAACGGGCTGGTACTTGTAGTATCCCTCGTCATTTGGTTTACTAACTTCTTCAAGGGATCCATATCTCCACATCGCCATTATCCAGAGCATGACATCGTCAGTTGAACACTCAAGTGCTGCGGCCACCTCCGGGACTGTCCTGGCGTCCTTACCCAGGAGTGAGAGAATCTTGTCTTTCATCACCATTTCATCTCTCATCACCTCGGCGGTGTCCCGCTCAATTCGATCCTTCATTAGCCAACCTCTTTGATTAGAGAATCGATAGTCGCGATTATCTGAACATCAGTGTACCCCTCAACATCGATTGCGTCCTGAGGGCACCTTGGCACACATGCCCCACCGCCTTTACACAGGGCAGGGATAATCTGCGCAACTTCTTTGCCATTTACAGATACTTTCTCAATGGCATCATACGGGCATGCTTTCGTGCATTCATCGCACCAGACGCACTTATCGCTGTTGATTTTGGCGATAAGCGGTTCAAGATCGACGTACCCTTTCATCAAGAGTGCAGCACTCTTTGAAACCGCTGCCAATGATGACGCCACACTTTCGGCGAGGGTCTTGGGACCCTGTGACGCTCCGGCGATGAATACGCCGTCTATGACCGTTTCGACCGGCCTGAGCTTGGGATGGATTTCATTGAAGAAGCCATCCATGCCAATTGGAAGCTTGAGGATATCGACGAGTTTCTTGTTTTCTCGAGGCACCATACCGGTCACCAAAACCAGCAGATCAACATCAATGTCGAATTCCTCTCCCTGAGTGAGCTGGTCACGCACCGTAATACGCAGTTTATCGCCCGTATTTTCTATGGTCGGCGGATCGTCATCGGCGTATTTAATGAATGCCGAGCCGTTGTTAAGGGCATCCAGATACAGCAATTCGTACTTCCCATACGTCCGCATATCACGATAGAGATGAAACTGGTGAGTTACTGCATCCTTCGCGTGGACGCCAAGGGAAGTGTGTACAGCCGCGGTGCAGCAGTAGCGAGAGCAATAGAGATTTGGTTTCTCCATCTCCCTCGATTGCCGACTGCCAACACAGTAGATATAGGCTATGTCTTTTACCGCTCGCCCCTGGTATGTAAGAGACCCATTCGAGTTATCCAGTAGCTGCTTGAATTCCGGTAGTGTGACAACGCCGGTCTGTCCATAGCCGAACTCGCCCTCAGATGGTTGGTAGGAATCAAAACCTGTCGCAACAACGATCGTTCCAACATTAAGCGTAACAGTCTCTTGCTCGCCAACCTGGACTGCTACCGTGAAATCACCGACATTGCCGTTTTTTTCAGTCAGCTCCGCACCGGTGAAAACAGTGATATTGTCCCGTTTCTTCGCACTATCGTAAAGACCCCCAATGAGATTGCCACCCTTACGATCGTTAGGAAACATGCTGCCGAACTTTCCTGTCCATCCCCCAACTTCCTTCTCTTTTTCGATGACGAAAACCGCGAAGCCCATATCGGAAAGAGACAACGCGGCGCGAAGCCCGGCCACTCCCGCACCAATGATGAGGACTTTTGGCGTGGTCTTGATTCTCAATGTTTGCAGAGGTTCCGACAGGATGCATTTGGCGACTCCCGCTCGGACGAGCCGGATCCCCTTTTCGGTAGCATTCTCCATATCATGCTGGTGCACCCAGGAATC
>Ga0164310_10000550_pt1 | contig 20049 bp, 17 predicted proteins | sample GuaBasSedimGuay1_FD_121795 | JGI IMG/M metagenome (GOLD analysis project Ga0164310, IMG submission 121795) | Subseafloor sediment microbial communities from Guaymas Basin, Gulf of California, Mexico - Guay1, Core 4569-9, 0-3 cm | ecosystem: Environmental > Aquatic > Marine > Hydrothermal vents... | reverse complement strand
CTGCCTCTGGGGGTCTGGATTTTCAGTATAGCTGAGGGATATGCCAAGAAGGCGGGTAAGCTCAAGAGGAGCGGTTAGGAAACAATAACCTCCTGCAAGCCATCAGGCCTGCGGGAGGTTATCAGCCTTCATCCTCATCGTCCGCTTTGTATTTCCAGGCCCGCCCTCGCCGGAACGAGAACCAGGCCTTAAGGTCAGCTCCTTCACCCTTGCGGGCGAAGATGAGGTAGCCGGTATGAGCCACCATCCTATCATCGGGGCGGAGGCGCTCGGCCACAACCTTGTAGGGACGGAGCAGTAATTCTTCCACTTCTACGTCCACGAATCCGTGCTCCGAAAGCCCTTCCAGCAGGTTTACCACCTGGTTAGTCGTGGGGACCAGGGCGCCGAAGAAACCACCTGGCTTCAGGGCTTCCCTGGCCTGGGAGAGATATTCCCAAGGGGTGCGCAGGTCGAGGAAGAGGGCATCGGCATCCTTCTCGTCAAAGCCTTCGGCAATGTCCCGTTCCTTAAGCTCCACATAATCCAGCACTCCTGCCCGTTCCAAGGTATGGCGGGCCAGCCGGAGCATTTCAGGCCTGATTTCGTATGAGTAAACCCGTCCGGTGGGCATCACTGCTCTGGCAAACACCAGTGTTAGAGCCCCGCTCCCGGTGCCTGCTTCCACTACCCTCTTACCAGGCATCAAATTGAGCCGCAGCAGGATGTAGCCTGCATCCTTGGGGTAGATAATCTGGGTGATGCGAGGCGTGGCTTGGATGAGGTCAAGGGTGGAAGGTTCGAGCACGAGGAACTTGCGCCCTAAGTGGGTTTGCACCTCTCGGCCCAGGGGTTGACCGATGAGGTCATTATGGGGGATTATGCCGTAATGGCTTTCAAAGCGTTTGCCGGAGGTAAGGCGTATGAGGAAGCGCTTGCCTCTCTTGTCCAACAGGAGGATTAGGTCGCCTTCCTTCGCTTCCCTCACCATCTTTCTCCTTAATCGTATTTGTGCGGCGGCGAAAGCCGCCGCACAAATACAACCCTATTCCCGCCCATACTTGTGCTTCAGGGCCGCCTGAGCTGCGGCCAACCGGGCGATGGGCACCCGGAAGGGAGAGCAGGAGACGTAATTGAGGCCCAGGATGTGGCAGAACTCGATGGATTCGGGGTCACCACCGTGCTCGCCGCAGATGCCAATTTCGATGTCGGGGCGCACCTTACGGGCTGCCTCCACGCACATCTTCATAATCTTGCCCACACCGTCCCGGTCGAGCACCTGGAAGGGGTTGGCCGGGATGATGCCCTTCTCCACGTATTGCAGGAGGAACTTCCCTTCGGCGTCGTCACGGGAGATCCCGTACACGGTTTGGGTCAGGTCATTGGTTCCGAAGGAGAAGAACTCAGCATATTTGGCGAATTCATCGGCGGTGAGGGCAGCCCGAGGTATCTCAATCATCGTGCCGAACTTGTAATCCACGGTGACGCCCTGCTCCTCCATCACCTGCTTGGCGACTTCTTCCAGGAGTTCTCTCATTATCTTAAGCTCATTGGCGTTGGCAGTGACCGGGATCATAATTTCAGGGTGTACTTCAACACCCTCCTTGGTCAGCTCACAGGCCGCCTCTAAGATAGCCCGCACCTGCATCTTGTTGATTTCGGGCCAGAGGATGCCCAGACGCACGCCCCGGAAGCCGAGCATTGGGTTAGCTTCCCGCATAGCAGCAACTTTGCGCAGGAGGGTTTCCTTCTCAGCCAGTTTGGCTTTGAGTTCCGGCTTCTCACCCTCATACTCGATGCGGGTGCGTAGTTCAGCAACCTCGGATACCAACTCCTCATATTTAGGCAGGAACTCGTGGAGAGGCGGGTCAATGAGGCGGATGATGACCGGCAACCCTTCCATCGCCTTGAGGATGCCTTTGAAGTCTTCCCGCTGGATGGGGAGGAGTTTCTCCAAAGCTGCCTCACGCTCTTCTTTGGTCTCGGCCAAAATCATCTGATGGACAATGGGCAACCGGTCTTCTTCGAAGAACATATGCTCGGTGCGGCAGAGACCAATGCCCTGGGCGCCGAAGGCCCTGGCCCGCTGCGCATCTCTGGGATAATCGGCATTGGCCCAAACGCCCAGCTTGCGGATTTCATCGGCCCAGGAGAGGAGGGTGAGCAATTCCTTCTCTTCCTCCAGCTTGGGCTCGATGGTGGGGATAGCGCCGATGAACACTTCACCGGTGGAGCCATCAATGGAGATAACATCGCCTTCCTTCACTATATGGCCGTTGACGCTGAAGAGGCGACGGCTGAGGTCAATGCGGATGGCCTCGCACCCGGCCACGCAGGGCTTGCCCAGACCACGGGCCACAACAGCAGCGTGGGATGTAGCGCCGCCGTGCTGGGTCAGGATGCCCTTGGCTTGGAGCATCCCGTGGACGTCGTCAGGCGAGGTCTCAGGGCGCACCAGGATGACGCTCTCCCCTTCTTTCCCGAGCTTCTCGGCGGTATCGGCATCAAATACGGCGATTCCTGTGGCCGCACCGGGTGAGGCATTAAGGCCCTTTGCCAGGAAACGCCCTTCGCTCCTGGCTGCATCCTTGGCTTTCTCATCAAAGCGAGGGTGCAGAAGCTGGTCTACCTGTTCGGGGGTAACCCGCATAATGGCTTCTTCCTTGGAGATGATGCCCTCGTTGACCATATCCACGGCAATTTTTACCGCTGCCTTGGCAGTGCGCTTACCGGTGCGGGTCTGGAGCATCCACAGCTTGCCCCTTTCGACGGTGAACTCCAGGTCCTGCATATCCCGGTAATGCTTCTCCAAGAGCTCCGCCACCTTGACAAATTGCTTGTAGACTTCGGGCATCTGCTCCTTGAGTTCGTGGATTTTCATCGGGGTGCGGATGCCGGCAACCACATCCTCGCCCTGCGCATTGGGGAGGTACTCGCCCCAGAGGATTTTCTCGCCGGTGGCGGGGTCACGGGTGAAGGCCACGCCGGTGCCGGAGTCATCGCCCATATTGCCGAAGACCATCGTGACCACGTTAACGGCGGTGCCCCAATCGTGAGGGATGCCGTGGAAGTTGCGGTAATCAACAGCCCGCTTTCCGAACCAGGAGTCGAACACAGCAGCGATGGCTTTGCGCAGTTGTTCGTAGGGGTCCTCGGGGAAATCTTCGCCGACGTGCTCCTTGTAAATCTTCTTGAACTCGGCCACCACTTCCTTGAGGGCCTCGGCATCAAGGTCGGTATCCTGCTTGGCGCCATACTTCTTTTTGATGCGTTCAAAGGCCTCGTCGAATTTCTCGCCGGGCACCTTCATCACGATGCGTCCGAACATCTGGATGAAGCGGCGGTAGGCGTCGTAGGCAAAGCGCTCGTTCTGGGTGAGTTCAGCCAAACCCTTGAGGGTTTCCTCGTTAAGGCCCAGGTTAAGGACGGTGTCCATCATCCCAGGCATCGAAACCCTGGCTCCCGAACGGACGGAGACCAACAGGGGGTTCTTGGGGTCGCCGAATTTCTTGCCGGTCATTTCCTCGACTTTCTTGAGGGCTTCCAGGGTTTGCTCCCACATCCCTTCGGGAAATTGCTTATTGTGTTTGAAATATTCGTTGCAGGCCTCGGTGGTGATGGTGAAGCCTGGGGGTACAGGGAGCCCGGCTCTGGTCATTTCTGCTAATCCCGCCCCTTTGCCGCCGAGCAGGTTGCGCATTTTCTCGCTGCCTTCGCTGAACATATATACCCACTTCTTAGCCATAGCTGCTCTCCCTCCTCGAAAGAGATTAGTTCTGTTAGCTTTCGATGGCAGCGTCGCTGCCGTCGAAAAACGGGTTGATAGCCTTTTAGCAAATCATTTGCTCAGGATTATAAAACCTTTCTCCGGTTTTGGCAACTTCTCCAAAGAAGGCCCCGCCTGCAAAAGGCGGGGCCCCTTTGCCTCCTTCTTGATAATGCTGGAATCCAGCAGCCTCACTGCTTGCCTTGAGCCCACTTCTCTGCCGGAGAGGGCAAACTCTTCCGCCAAAGGGTGGGAACCTGCTCTTCGGCCCTGGAATCAAAAACCCAAACCACTTCCCTATCTTGGTCGGTGGCGAATCCGCACCCGTGCCCCTATGCTGGTTGGGGATTTGCGTCTAGGGCGCCGGGAAGGTGTCTTCCTCTTGGTCTGGCGTTCGTGTGCCCTGGCTTCCTCGGGTGTCCAACCTTCCAAGACAGCCTGGCGGGAGAGCTTTATCTTGCCGTCCTTGTCTATGTCAATCACCATCACCATTATCTCATCGCCTTCCCTGACCACGTCCTCCACCCGGGATACCCGATAATCAGCTAGCTGGGATTTGTGGACAAGGCCCTCTTTCCCGGGGAGGATTTCCACGAAAGCTCCGAAATCAGTGATGCGGACCACCTTGCCCAGGTAGATTTTACCTATCTCCGCCTCCTCCGTAAGCCCTTTTATGAGCTGGGCTGCTTTTTCCGTATCAGCACCATTGGTCCCCGCTATGTAGATGGTCCCGTCATCCTCGATGTCTATTTGTGTCTTGGTTTCATCAATGATGTGACGGATGGTGCGACCACCAGGCCCTATCACCAGCCCTATCTTTTCAGGGTCAATCTTGAGCACGGTGATGCGTGGCGCATAAGGCGAGAGGTGAGAGCGTGGCTTGTCAATCACGGAGAGCATCTTGTCCAGGATGAAGAGGCGGGCTTCACGGGCTTGGGACAGAGCCTGAGCAATGATATCGTAGGAGATGCCGGGGATTTTTATGTCCATCTGGAGGGCGGTGATGCCATTCGCTGTCCCAGCTACTTTGAAGTCCATATCCCCCAGGTGGTCCTCCATACCCTGGATGTCGGTAAGGATGGCGTAGCGGTTGTCCTCTTTGACAAGGCCCATAGCTATGCCTGCCACCGGAGCCTTAATGGGCACCCCTGCATCCATAAGGGCAAGGGTAGAGCCACACACCGAAGCCATTGAGGTGGAACCATTGGAGGAAAGCACTTCCGAGACCAGGCGAATTGTGTAAGGGAATTCCTCCTCAGGAGGGATTACCGGCACCAAGGCCCTTTCGGCCAGGGCACCATGGCCGATTTCCCGGCGGCTGGGAGCCCTTATCGGTTTGGCCTCACCAGTGCAGTAGGGTGGGAAGTTATAGTGGTGGATGAAGCGTTTGGATTCCTCAGGTGTGAGGCCATCGAGGATTTGCTCCTCGCCATGCGTCCCCAAAGTGGCAATGGTGAGCACCTGGGTCTCACCCCTGGTGAAAAGCCCTGAACCGTGGGTGCGGGGGAGGATGCCAACCTCGCAGCTTATGGGTCGTATCTCTTTGAACCCTCTGCCATCGGGGCGCTTTCCTTCTTCGAGGATGCGTTTCCTGACCAGCGCCTTTAGGGTCTCGGTGAAGGCTTCCCTTATATCTTCAGGGGAATGCTCTTCGCCGAGTTCAGCCATCAATTCCTCCAACAGGGCATCGAGGGCTTCATTGCGCTCGGCCTTGATGGGGTTCTTGTCCAGCACCTCTTCCAGACGGCCATCGAGATAGGCAGCTACAGCCTGGCGGGTCTCTTCTGGCAATTCGTGGATAACCGGTTCCCTCTTCGGCTTGCCTACCTGCTCGGCCATTTCCCGCTGGATTTTGATGAAATCCTGTAAAGCCTTATGCCCCACCTTGATGGCCTCTACAATCAAATCCTCAGGGGCTTCCTTAGCCCCGGCTTCAACCATCAGGACGGCGTCTTCCGTCCCCGCCACTTTTATGTCAATGAGACTGTGCTCCATTTGGGAATTGGTGGGGTTGATGACGAATTCACCGTCAATGTAGCCCACTTTGACCGCTCCGATAGGGCCATTGAAGGGGATGTCGGAGATGGTTAAAGCGGTAGAGGCCCCTATCATAGCCGGTATGTCTAGGGAGTGTTCCCCATCAGAGGAAAGGGCGGTAATCACTATGTGGACATCGTTCCTCATACCCTTTGGGAAAAGGGGCCTTATGGGGCGGTCCACAAGGCGGCACAGGAGGATGGCCGATTCGCTAGGACGGCCTTCACGCCGGAAAAAGCTGCCGGGGATTTTCCCGGCTGCATAGAGGCGTTCTTCGAAGTCCACTGTCAGGGGGAAGAAGTCAATCCCCTCTCGGGGTTCCCTGGAAGCGGTAGCCGTAGCCAGTATTACCGTCTCTCCCCATCTTACGGTTACGGCTCCCCCAGCCTGGAAGGCGACTTTCCCCGTCTCGATGATGAATCTCTCACTGCCTATTTGGATTTCAAATGTACTGCTCATAATCGTATCCCTCCTCTAACCCTGCTCGCCTAGGAAATACGCAACACCCTTCGGCGAGGTCAGGCTTAGAGGCCAGGGACTGGAAAGCAACTCCTTGTCCTGAAACAAGGCCCTGCTTTCCAATTCCTGCGCCTCATTTCCCGACCTCGCCCGGTTTTGTAAGAGGAATGGCCCTTTACTTGCGCAATCCTAGGCGCTGGATTAAGTTTTTATAACGTCTATAATCTTTTTCCTGAAGGTAATTCAGGTAACGCCTCCTCCTTCCCACCAGCTTTAGGAGACCTCTCCTGGAATGCTCATCATGCTTGTGCACCTTCAAGTGTTCCACAAGGTGATTGATTCGTTCAGTAAGCAACGCTATCTGCACTTCGGGAGAGCCCGTATCGCTGGAATGAAGGCGGAATTTTTCTATTATTTCCTGCTTCTTCTGTTTATCCAAGGGCACTTCCTCTCCCTCCTTCGGAAACTCAAAATTTAGGCGGCTGAGAAGCAGCCGCCATAGCACTCTAAAATTCGCCTTCATTATAGCACAGTTTAGCCAGGGGTGCAAATGACGTTCGTGGATTGCGTCTGTAACAGTTTGGTAGGTTAACAAAAAGCCATCGGCTTGTTTATAACTGGAGTCTGGCGATTTTGAAAACGCGCAAAAAGCTTAAAAGCGGACGCAGATTCTCGCAGGCTTCGCCCACAGATTTCTAATATTTTCAAGGATTATCTGAGAAAATCTGCCTAAACTGATACAGACACCTGGGCAGATAGGGGGATTTGTCAAAAACCCCTTATTGTGCTAGAATACCAAGCGCTATGAGGCAGGGGAATTTATGCCCGTTAAATTTCACAACCTGGCGAAGCCGGAGGGGCTTATCTTTGTCAGGTTTTATCGTCCTGATGAAGGCCCCAAAGGCTTGATTTTGTTTAAAAATCCTTTAGAAGCCCTTGAGGAGGCATAGATTCTATGGCTGGGAAAAGTTTCCTAGATGTGCTGACGCAGGCTTTCGAGGGAAAGTGGGGGAGGTGGATAATAAATCTGCTGCTGATACCTGCCTTGCTTTTCGCCGCTATATGGCTCCCGCCCGTTTCCTTCCGGGAGCGTGTGCTGGAGGCTGGATTCACCACGATAGAGGATGAGTACGGCGGTTCAGTGCTGGACCCCGATGGAACTCAGATAACGGTGCTTTCTGAAGGGATGCAGGCTCCCTTAAGGATACAACTCAAGAGCGTGCCAAGGATAGATTTTCTGGAGGGAGCAGGAGGGCTCGGGAAGCTCGCCAAGGCCATCCCCTCTAATCTGGAGATCAAAAGCCCCCTTTACAGGGTTAAATACCGGGGTACAGAACCCCGCTCCGTCATCCTTACCATCCCCATCCCTAATGATTCGGAACCTTACGAGACCTTGGATGTGTATTACTGGGATGGCTCTGAATGGCGCTGGCTTCCACATCAGATTATCTTAGAAGATGAGCTCATCGAATCCCGCATTGATTTCCTCCCCACAGCCTTCGCCGTTATGCAGACCAAGCCTATGCCGCCTATCATCGCTGCCGACCTGACCCAGAGGGCCTCTCTCTCCCCGGAAGGCAAGGAGACCTTGGTGGAGATCAACCCCCAAGGGCTATATCTGGAAGGGGATGGCACCATTGGCGGCCAGTTGCGCCCCCTCAGCGAAGAGGAACGTTCGGCTTCTTTCCTGATAATCCCCACCATAACCAACTGGGGGGCTGATGGCGTTGTCCGTAGCGATTACATAGATAACTTGCTTGTAAGCCCCGAAATCCAGGAGAAGCACATCCAGGAAATCGTCCGCTTTGTGGTGGAAAACCACTACCCGGGCATTGACATCTATTACCGGGAGTTCAACGCCGAGCTTAAGGATGATTACGTGAATTTCATCCGCAAGCTGGCCGATGCCCTGCACAAGGAGGGCAAGATCCTCTCCATCCGGGTTGACCTGCCCGTCCAGATAGCTGAGGACCGCTGGGATACAGGGATATACGACTGGAAGGCCCTCGGGGAAGCCGTAGACATCTTCAAAGTCCCTGCCATCCCCGACCCCAAGGCTTTCGCCCCGGGCGGCCAGATGGAGCAAATGCTCTTCTGGGCCGTGGGCCAGGTTAACCGCTACAAACTGCAACTCCTGATCTCCACCAGAAGCGTGGAGAGGGTGGGGAGGACGATCTTCTTCAAGCCCTATACCGAGGCGCTGGAGGCTTTCGGGGCCTCTCTCAAGGCCGATAAAGCGATGGCATTGCCCGGTGAAGAGGTCTCCTTCACCTTAGAAGGCCTGGCCCAAGCCACCGGTATCCAATACGACCAGAACACCGGAAATTACTGGTTCAGCTACACGGATCAAGCGGGGAAGGAGCACATAGTGTGGCTGGAAAATGCCGCCAGCATAGCTCGCAAACTCCAGCTGGCTCACCGCTTTAACCTCCGGGGTGTAGCCGTGCAGAACCTGCTGGACGAGGAGAATGAGCTCCAGGTTTGGGAGGTCATCCGGAAGTTCCACGACCTTGTAGTGCCCCCTGTCCAAAGTGATTTCACGGTGGTATGGAAGATTCAAGACACTAATGGGCGTATCTTAGCCGAAGCCACCACCCCCCTGGAGAAGGCCCAGTACAAATGGCAGGCTCCCACTCAGCCTGGGGAATACATCGTTGAAGCCAGCATCTCTACCGATGGAGGCCATACCCTCAGCGGGGTAAGCCAGAAAATAGCCCTCAAGGTAGCTCAACCCACCCCTACCCCTTTGCCTCCCACAGTTACCCCTACTCCTGCTCCTTCTCCCACACCGACCCCTACACCTAAACCTACACCTAAACCCACGCCTTCGGAGTCATCACAGCCCGGTGCATCCTCGGCGCCGCCAGCTCCGGCTCCTCGGAGCACCAGCTTCGGCTATGGCATCCAGGCTCATATGATTCATAACCCTGACTCTCGGATCATCCCTGCCGTCAAAGACATCGGTTTTAACTGGATAAAAGTGCAGATAGAATGGAAAGTGTTTGAGCCTGCCAAAGGGCAAATCCAGTGGGGGGAGATGGACCGTATCGTCAACGAGGTTAGCGGGGCAGGCCTCAACTTGCTCTTCAGCATAGTTAAGGCTCCCAGGTGGGCTCGCCCGCCTAACACCGATTTCAGCGTAGAGGGTCCGCCTGCCAATCCGCAGGATTATGCTGATTTCGTCAGGGCGGTGGCTGCCCGTTATTGCGGCAAGCTCCAGGCCATTGAGGTCTGGAATGAGCAGAACATAAACTACGAATGGGGTAACGAACCTCCTGACCCTGGCCGCTACGTCCAGCTCCTGGCAGCGGCTTATCGGGCCATAAAGGGGGTCTGCCCGCAGATGATAGTGGTCAGCGGAGCCCTCACCCCGGCGGGCAACGTCACCATCGGAGGGCAATGGAGGGCTGTGGACGACATTCAGTATCTGGAGCAGATGTACCAGCATGGCCTTAAGAATTACTGCGATGCCATCGGCGCTCACCCCAGCGGTTACAATTGCCCTGCCGACGGTGATTGGCGCACCATCCAGGACCCCAAGGCCCAGTTCCGGGGACCTTTCGATAACCGCCATCACTCCTGGTGCTTCCGGGGCACGATGGAGGGCTACCGGAACGTGATGGTCAAGTACGGGGATGCCAACAAGAAGATTTGGGCTACCGAGTTCGGTTGGGCTTCGGTGGACGGCCTGGGGGTCTCTCCCGCTCCTGGCTACGAGTATGCTGCCGATAACACCGCCCAGGAGCAGGCCGAGTGGACGGTGAGGGCATATCAGATGGCCCGTAGCTGGGGCTGGGTAGGGGTAATGTTCCTTTGGAACCTTAACTTTGCCCCTGTGGCCGGGCCTCAGGATGAAAAAGCTGCCTGGAGCATAGTGGACCCGAATTGGCAGCCTAGGCCCATTTACATTGCCCTTAAGAATATGCCCAAGTGAGCTTAGCCGGAAGCTCAGGCTTCTGGCTCAATCCCTTGATAGCTCGGAGTTTGCCCCCTGTGAGGAGGCCTGGGAAAAGGCAATTTCACACACGGCTTTGCCGCCGTGTGTGAAATTGCTTCCTCAAAAGCTTTTGGCTTTTCTAGCCAGTTTCGCTATGGATTGTTGACGTTTTAGGCTGTCCCTTATCGGGTGCAGCTATCTCCAGAAGAATGAAAGTGATATATGCTTGAGAGACGTGCCTTTATCCCCCTTATACTCGTGGCCTCCATAGCTATTGCCTTGGTGATGGGCTGTGCGGTTACCCATACCCCTATGCCGGTAAATAGCCCTCTTTCCCCAACCCCAACCCCTGTCGTTACCTCCGGGCATCCTCATTCGCCACCTTGGCGGATGCGCTCACCCGAATATGGGATGCAGGCCTTTCTGTGGTGGAGGCCCGAGGTGGCCGACCGTGACCTCCAGCTCATCAAGGAGGCCGGGTTCGGATGGGTCAAACAGAGTTTCGCCTGGAGGGATATAGAAGGGGCGGGGAAGGGCCAGTTTGACTGGAGCCGGGCCGACCGGGTGGTGGAGCAGGTGGAGAAATACGGGCTTAAGCTGTTGATACGGGTGGACCGACAGCCCGCCTGGGCCGGAGGGGGTTATCCGGCCAACGGCCCTCCAGACAATTACGAGGACTTCGGGGATTTCCTGTATGCCCTTGCCAGCCGTTACCGGGGCCGCATCCATGCTTACCAGATATGGAACGAGCCTAACCTCAACCGCCCCGACGGCGGAGGCGAGTGGGGAGGCCGCCCTCCCAACGCCGCCGAGTACGTGGAGCTTCTGCGGGTGGCCTACAGGCGCATCAAGGAGGCCGACCCCAACGCCCTGGTGGTCTCGGCAGGGCTTACGCCCACCGGCGACGGGCCTCCCAGGGCCATCCCCGACGACGTTTTCCTGGAGCAAATGTATCAGGCGATGGAGAACCACTCCAGCGACGGCTATTTCGATGCCCTGGGGGTTCATGCGCCGGGGTTCAAAGCCCCACCTGAGATGAGCCCCGAGGAAGTGGCCGCTAATCCTGAGTACGGTGGGGCCCGCTTCTTCTGCTTCCGGCGGGTCGAGGATTTGCGGCGGATAATGGTGAAATACGGGGATGAAGATAAACAGGTAATAGTGCTCGAGATGGGGTGGACAAGTGACCCACGTCCTGATTCACCCTATCATTGGCATGCTGTCAGTGAGCGGAGGAAAGGGGAATACCTGGTGCGAGCTTACCAATATGCCAAAGAGCACTGGGCACCCTGGATAGGCTTAATGGTGGCGATATACCTGCCCGATGTCACCTGGACGAAAGACCAGGAGGAATATTGGTGGGCTCTGTTAGACCCATGCTACCCCCAGTTGTGCCTGCGCCCGGCATACGTGATGCTTAAAGATATGCCTAAATGAAGGTTAATAGGTCCTCTTCCAATCCACCTGATAGTGACAGGCTGGAGAGCCCGCCTTGTGCTCCACCGTGACCCGGGGGCTTATCTCCTTGCCTGCTTCATCAATTATTACCACATACCAAATGGCCGGTGCGGTGCTCAATATGATGTCGTAATAGCCCTGATCAGGCCCTCCTTTGGAGATGGTCACCGCTTGATAACCCCAGGGGTTGAAAACCTTAATGCGTACCCCCGCCAGAGGTGCGCCTTTGTTGTTGCGCACATAGCCGAAGATGCTCCCGACGGCGCAGCCTTTTTCGGGGGCTGGCTTAACCGGGCCTACAGGCATAAAGGCGTAGAGGGGCCTGGTGGGCGTTGGGGTCGGAGGGGGAGTGAAGGTGGGAGTGGGAGGAGGCGTGGGCGTAGGCAATTTAGGGGTAGGCGTATGAGTGGGCGGCACAGGGGTCGGGATTGAGATAGGAGTGGGGGTAACCACTTCCACAGGGGTAAGTGAGGGCATTGGAGTTGGGGAGGGAGCTACCACCACTACGGTGCGGCTCCTGGTGACCTGGACGAAATTCCAGAGCATAAAGAGCCCCATACATACGATTACCATAATCATTAACATAACTATAAGGAAAACGATGGCGTAATTCTTATCCCTTGCCATAACTGCCTATCACCCTCTCTCCGAGCATATTCAGCTTGAACTTCCGCACAATCTGAGGGAGGATGACCTCGCCTTGAGGATTGCGGAAGTACAGGGCATCCACAGGGCATTGGACTAAACAAGCCCCACATTGGATGCACAGTTCGCCTCTGGGCCTTGTCACTTTGTGACGGGTATGGTCTACTTCAAAACAATTGCGGGGGCAGACATCCTCGCACAGGCCGCATCCTGTGCATTTCCTCTCGCTTATTACCACATCGAAGAAACGCTCCCGATGGTAGCTGCTTTTATACACAGGGGTGTTCCCCGTCATATCAAAGCCCAAAAGCGCCACCAGGCCTAGGGCAACCAGGCCCCAGTTGAACACGGTGTTCCTGTCGAACCTGCCGGTTAACTCCGTGTAGCCGACAATGCCCAGGATGACAAGGGACCAGAAGAGGGCCTGGAGCCCTCCCCGGGCGAAGTCGGGGAAATGGCCTTTGGGGTTAAGCCAGCGGGCATAGAGGGGGAAGGCGAGGAAAACCCCGAGGGAGAGCCCCCATATCAGCGCTATCAACGGGAGCACAGCTCCCGGCCTGATCAAAGAGGTGAAAAGAGCTCCAAGCGCCGAGAGGGGGAAGGCCCACATCACGGCCATCTCAATACGCTGAGTTATATCGAAGCTCACTTGGCGCATCTCAGGGGTTTTCTCGCAACCCTGGCTCAGGAAAGGAGGGATGTCCTTGGCATATACAGGGCCGAACACGATGTTCCATCCCGTCTTCTGGCGGATGACCCGAGGCTCAACCCCTACGGCAGCCAATTGGGGCAATATCACTGTCCTGTGGTTCACCAATCCTTCAATCCCGCTGGTTTTTATGGCCGAGATGACCTGGTGATTGGTAAGGTATCCACCCGCTGAGGCACACCACACACTTATACCTGCGCTATCGACAACCAGGAGATAGGCATCCAACCCCCTCAACGCCCTTTTGACCCTCTCCACCGTCAGACGGTAGTTTCCGGTGAGGAAGACAGGGGCATTTCTGCCGGGATTGCCGAGGATTATCAACCCGGTTCTGGCGGGTATGGGGATAACCCTGAGGAGGGTGTCAATTATGTTCACCAATATGTAGCGCAGGCCCCCCATCTTCTTTCCTCGCCACAATTTCCACCAGGTTCCCAAAGCCGTGATAGTGGACGGATTTCACTTTAAAGCCTGCCCCAGCCACTTTGCGGGGGAGATCCCTCAAAGCCCTGGTGGTAGTTCGGGCAAGAGACCAGGTAAGCAGGGCAAAAGGGATGCGGATGAGCCGGTAGATCAGGCGCCCGAGCAGATGCGGCGGTTCTGCTTCGTCCACGATTATGAGCAGGCCACCGGGTTTGAGCAGGCGGTATATCTCCCAGAGGGCATAATTCTGCTCCCCCGGAGTGATTTCCGAAAAGCAAAGCCCGCTTATCACTGCATCGAAGTGTCCGGAAGGGAAAGTGGTTTTATTTGACGCCTGAAGGATTCTAGCATAGAATGTAGGCAATGTCAATCGTTCACAAAGGGTGTTAAGATGGATTACCGGCTGGAATGGGGCTTATGGGTTTTGCTCTCCATAGCTCTATATGCAGGATGGGGCAATTTCAGGCGCTATGTTGTGGAAAAGGGCCGGGGCCGTGCAGGCTTGTGGCTGCAAAGGCAACTCCAGAACCCCTTTATGCAATGGGCTTTTGAGCTCGGGGCTGTCCTCTATTACCTTGGGATTCCTTATGTAGCCCTCATAAGGGGGATAGCCGTCCCCCGCTTTATGGGCCTCAGCCACCTCGATTGGGTTAAAGGCACAGGCTACACGGCGGTTTTATGCCTGGCTTTCTTCCTCATCCTTGCCCTTATGCAGGTTTACATCCTCCGTGTCTGTGGATATGACCCGGATACCGGGGCAAGCGGGATGTTCACGAGGCTCCAGGAGGGCCTTTTCCTTCAAGTGCACTGGGCCTTCTACCGGGCGTTTGCCACAGCGTTTCTGGGTGTGTATTGGGGGGTGTTGATGGGGCTTGCCCTTGCAGGTGTGGAATGGGGGCTGAGCCCAGAAGGGAGGGAGGTTTTTGGGGTTCCCAAGGTGGCTTTCAAGTTAATGAGGATAGGGGGATTGGCGATAGCCACCTCGGTTGTGTTTTTGTTCTCTCAAAACTTGCTCCTTGCGCTGGTTGCCCATTGGTTGCTGGCCGAGGGCCTCGCTCGGGTGGGGCGTTAATAAGTTGCTGCCGGGATTGGCTCTTCCCCTCGCAACGACCAGGGGCCAGCCCAGGTTATCTCAACCGTGACCAATCGCCCAAGCCAGTTGGCTGGGTGCTCGAAGAAAACCAGCTTGTTGGTGCGGGTGCGGCCATACCACCGGCCCTTGCGCCGCCCCTCCACAAGGATTTCCACCCTCTTGCCTGCCAGGCGGCTGTTTATCTCCCCAGCTATGCGCTCTTGTAATTCCTCTATCATCTTAAGCCGCCTTTTCTTCTCCTCAGGAGGCACGTCATCGGGGAGGCGGTAAGCTGCCGTGCCGGGCCGGGGGGAGTAGGCGGCCACGTGAACCACATCAAAACGTATTTCTTCCAAGAGCCTGTAGGTGTTCATAAACTGCTCTTCCGTCTCACCGGGGAAGCCCACAATCACATCGGTGGCAATGCTCACCCCCGGGATGGTCTCCCGGATGCGGCGGACCAAATCCTTGTACTGGGCTACGGTGTACCCCCGTGCCATCCGCTTAAGCACTTTGTCATCGCCCGATTGAACGGGGATTTCGATGTGCTCGCAGACTTTGGGCAGTCGGGCTACGGCTTCGATGATGCGCTGGCTCATATCCGCTGGGTGGGAGGTAAGGAAACGGATGCGCCAAAGCCCTTCGATGGGGTGGACGGCCTCCAGTAAATCGGCCAGGTCTGGTTGGCCGGGGAGGTCCCTCCCGTAGGTATCCACGTTTTGGCCCAGCAGGGTTACCTCTCTGGCTCCTCTTCTCACCAAATCCCTTACTTCCGCCACTATCTCATCAATGGGGCGGCTTCGCTCCCGGCCTCTCCGCAGCCGCACAATGCAATAGGTGCAGAAGTGGTCGCACCCGTAGATTATGGGGACATAGGCGGCCACCGGGGCGGGTGGAGGGGGCTTTACGAACTCTGCCTCCCGGTCGAAGCGAGCCTTCACAGCTTCTATAAACCCCTCCACATCCGAGGGCCGCAGGAATACATCCACATACGGGTAGGTCTTTTGCAAGGAAGGGACATCATCCACGAAGCACCCCATAACCGCCAGGAATGCATCGGGACGGCGGCGCTTCACCGATTTCAGGGATGCCAGGTGGCCCCTCACTTTATCTTCAGCGCTCTGGCGGACCACACAGGTGTTGAGGAGGAGCACATCAGCATCCTGAGGCCGAGACACCCTCTCGAAGCCCATCTGCTCCAGGGCATCTGCGGCCTTCGTCGAATCCGCATCGTTCATCTGGCAGCCTATGGACCATATGTAATAGCGCTTCGCCTTTCCTTGCAGCTTCATAGCTACCCGCCAATTTTAAAAAGCCGGAGTTCAGGGAATCCCAAACGTAACTTCATCGCCGTATGGGTTGCTCCCGAAAAAGCTTCCTTAGCTTCGCCCAGGTGGAAAGCAGATGCACCCACACAGGGCTTCGCTGCCCCCGGATGCGGCCCCTCAGCAGGGCCGGGAGGAAGTCTTCCTTGCCGTTGAAGGGAGGCATTTCCACATAAGCTTTGCCGACTTCCCAAGGGATGTGGGCATCGCTTCCCGCAGAGGCAGGGATGCCCCTCTCCCGGGCCAATTCCAGGGCCCGTTCATCATCGGCGGAAAAGATGGTGCGGGCGTTAAAGGCCTCGATGAAATCGAGTTCATCTAAGAGTTCCCAGGTGTAGTTTCCCATCGCCTCTCGCCTTACACGGTCGAAAGGGTGGGAGATGCCCACCAGCCCTCCCTGGGTCTTTATCAGCTCAATGGTTTCCTCAGGAGCGAGGCCGGGGGGGATTTCTTCCTCGATGAAAAGGGCCAGAAGCTCTCCCCTCCTTGTCTTCACCTCCTCGCCTATGATGACCAGTTCAGGTGCCAGCTCTCGAACCGCCAAAGCCCCCGCTATGGTGTTATGGTCAGTGATGGCTATCTTGTCGAGCCCCTTTTCCCGACAGGCTTCTATTATGGCTTGCGGAGAGCTCATAGCATCCGGGGAATAGAAAGTGTGAATGTGGAGGTCCACCTTCCAGAGCATAAAGGCTTCTCCCTTTATCATTCGGCAAAGATGATGCGTCCATCGGACATATCGGTGATGACCACCAGGGATTCGATGGGGACCCCCAGATGGCTCAGGCGCTCTCGGCCACCCTCGAATGCCTTCTCGATCACGGTGCCGATGCCAACCAGGGTAGCCCCGCTCATCTCCACGATGCGCACAAGGGCTTCTATGGTACGGCCGGTGGCGAGGAAATCATCCACGATAAGAACTCGGTCACCTGGCCCCAGAAATTCCACCGAGACCATAAGTTCCACGGTTTTGCCTTTGGTATGGGAAGGCGCTGTCTGCCGATAAGTGCCGTTGGTCATCGTGATAGGGCGGGTTTTGCGGGCATAGACGATGGGAACCCCGAGGGCCAGAGCGGTGGTCAGGGCCGGGGCGATGCCGGAAATCTCAGCGGTGAGCACTTTGGTAACGTTGAAAGATGCGAAACGGCGGGCCAGTTCCCTGCCCACATCCACCATTAGCTGAGGGTCAACCTGGTGGTTTATGAAGCTATCCACTTTGAGGATGCCTCTGCCCAGGTTGCGCCCTTCCCTGAGGATACGTTCTTTCAGGACCTGCATCATCTCCCTCCCAAGTTCTGTGTCATCAAACTAATGAAATCACCCTGTGCGGTGACACAGAGCAATCTCTCCCTATTTTGGGGAAGATTTTACACCTAAATCGCTGAGGAGGCAACTTGGTCACCCTAATTCTATCTCCATCCCATCGTAGGCCACCACGATTCCATAGGGAGCCACTTTTTTCTCAAGCACTTCGTGGATGTAATTGCGGTGGTTGATGTGAGTCAGGACAGCCCTCTTAACCGAGCCATCCCGCACCAGTTTGATCACATCCCGCACCGACATATGGTTATCCCTTTCATCAAAGGTAGGGGTGTTGAAGATGGCTATGTCCGCTTGCCGGATGAGGTGGAAGTGGAAGCTGCTCAGTTGGAAAGAGGAATCGCTCAGGTAAATGGCCCATTTTTCCCCCTCCACAAAGGCAAACCCGTAGCAGGGGACATGGTGCATAACTCGGAAGGGAATTATCTGTAAGCCCCCAAAGTACACAGAGCTGTTGGACAGGAAAGGCGAGAGGAGGGCATTTTTCTGCATCCTGGGGGTGAGCCTGAGCTTCGGGAGCAGCTCAATCCCGGCGAATATGTGGATGGGGTAACGCCAGTATTCAAACTCCACCAGACCGCCTATATGGTCGAAGTGCTCGTGGGTGAGGAAAACAGCCGAGAGGTTGAAGACGTTGCTTTTGTTGAGCTGGATGCTGATTTCCGGCGGGGTGTCAATCAGAATCCTGTGACCTGCGGCCTCCACCAGGAGGGCTGTCCGCTGGCGGACATTCTTGCCATCCTTTTCCCTGGCTATCCGGCAATGTTCACACTCGCAACCGAACTTGGGTATCCCTTCTGCTGCCCCTGTGCCTAGGAAAGTTATCTTCATCTTCCTTCCTCCTGCAATGTATTGGTAACTCTGCGCTTAAGTATGCTCACACGGGGCAAGATAAGGCGTTCTTCGGGACAGCGACGAAGCCTCTGTCCTGAGGAACACCCCTTTCTCCTTCATTTGCCCTCTTTTGACCCCGAAGCAGGGGAGAAAAGGAGGCCCCTAATCTCAGCCGGTAATCCATCCCGATTGGCATAGGTGACCTTCACGATTTCCACATCGGGGCGGCCTTTAAGCCCTTCGATGAAGGGATTGCCTCGGATGGCTATGGTGCCCAGGACAGGCTTGTTTGAGTCCAGGGCTTTTAACACCGCTTCCCGGAAGCGAGGTGAGAAGCATTCCATCTTCCCGATTTCATCAATGACGATGAGCCCCGCTTCGGGATGAAGTGCAGGGTCAATGGAGGGCACAATCGTCTCTTCAAAGGTTTTCACATCCACCCCATATTTCCCCACCCGGTGAGGGCTTCTGAAATTTACGTGGGCCAGGGTGCACCTTCTACCATCGAGGGTAACCGCTTCAAACCCCAGCCTTCCCCGGGGTCCACGCATCTCCCGGGTGTAAAATCCAGTGGCTTCTATATCCAATGCCTCCAAGACCCGCATAATCACTGTCGTCTTCCCAATGCCTGGCCTTCCGGTCAGAAGCAGATTCTTAGCCATAATCCTCTCCTGCGCAAAGACATTGTATCACTAGTGGGGAAAAGAAGCAAGAAAACACCGTTGACCATCGAATTGGACAAATTAGTGCAATTTTCCTATAATAGCTTAGCCGGGTAACCTTCCACGTTTATAGTCCTTTGCGGAATGGTAGAAAACCGCTCTTTGGAAAGTAAACATAAAGCGGGGGTGCAGGGGGCGGAAGCCCCCTGCCGGAGGGCACGGGGGTGTCCCCCGAAATTTCCTCCCTTGATTAACCTGGGGAATAGTTCCCCTCCTGTATGGACTTTTGCAAAGGACTATAATCGTGGTCAACATAAAAAGTGAGGTTTTGTCCCAAAAACACCCCTTTTGAAGAAATAACTTCCCAGGGGGTAACGTTGAAGGGGGCAAGAAGCCTAACGAGCTCCAGGTTAATACCCGTAGCTATCCTCCTCTTAGCTCTCGCCCTGAGGATGGTCAACATCTCCGGTCGCCCGCTGTGGTACGATGAAGCCTTTGCTGTGCTCTACGCTGAAAAGCCCCTTGGGGCCATCGTCTACGGCACGGTGGCTCCAGCAAAGGGAGCCGGAGCCGCTGATGTCCATCCGCTTCTCTATTACTTTGGCCTTCACTTCTGGATGGCCGGAGCGGGAGAGACTCCGCTGGCCGTGCGGTTCCCCTCCGTCTGGCTGGGGGTAATAGCGGTTGCTCTGGCCTACGCCCTGGCGAAGCTTTCTTTTGGGGAGCGGGTGGGACTGTTAGCCTCATTCCTGGCGGCCATCCACCCCTTCCACACCGCCTATTCCCAGGAGGCCCGGATGTACTCCCTCTTGGCGACGGCCTTCCTCTTCTCCACCTATGCCTTCCTGCGGGCTACCTCGGCTCCCACTAAGACGAAGGCTTGTTTCCCCCTTAAGTGGTGGGTAATGTACGGAGCGGCTGCGGCCATTACGATATATTCCCATAATTTAGGGGCTTTCTTCCTGCTGAGCCTCAACTTGCTCCCGCTGATTCAGAAGGGCCGGTTTACAGAAAGGCGTCGGCAGATTCTGGTCGGGATGGTGGTGGGCAATGCGATAGCGTCGTTGCTTTTCTCCCCCTGGCTGATAGGGGTGCTCCCGGGACAGTTAGGGTTTGTCCGTCGGGCCTATTGGATAACCCGCCCCGGACTGGTTGAGCTCATCAACACCTTCATCGTCTTCCACTTCAATTTGCCCCTTCCCCGCTGGATGCTCCCTTGGGCCTTGCTGATTTCCTTCGTATGGCCTGCGTTGCTGATATACAGGGCTGTTAAGGTGCGTGCCAGCGTGGGGATGTTCCTGTGGTTAGCCTGGGCTCCAGCGGTGTCTATGTTCGTCATATCGCAATGGGTGCCGATTTACCTGATACGGGCTCTTGTGCCCTCGGTGTTGCTCTATACAGTGGCCTTGGGCTGGTTGGCTGTAGAAGG
>Ga0164310_10000549_pt1 | contig 20083 bp, 22 predicted proteins | sample GuaBasSedimGuay1_FD_121795 | JGI IMG/M metagenome (GOLD analysis project Ga0164310, IMG submission 121795) | Subseafloor sediment microbial communities from Guaymas Basin, Gulf of California, Mexico - Guay1, Core 4569-9, 0-3 cm | ecosystem: Environmental > Aquatic > Marine > Hydrothermal vents... | reverse complement strand
ATGTAAGAGACCAGAGACTTATACAGACAACATTAGACGATTCTACTTGCGGCAGCTAAATGGGGATACCGAGAAGCCCAGGCATTCATGCCTGGGTTATTCACTATGGTAAATTTCATTGAAATAAAAGAAACCAATAATAAGTATTTTAATGAAGCAATGAATATTTATAATGCTTCTTTTCCTTCAAATGAAAAGCAACCTGTTAATAAACTAAGGCAATTGTTAGAAGAATCACGTTATCAAATGTTTGTAGGTTGCTTGGAGAAAAAAACAGTTTTTATGTCACTTATATATCCATTGAAAGGCACTGATTTCATTCTACTTGACTACATGGCAACTCATAGACATTTTCGCAAATTAGGTATAGGAAATAGATTCATAGAAACAATAAAAACCACAAATTCAAACAAACATATTATTATAGAAATTGAAAACCCAGATCATGGGAACAATAAGACACAAAAAGAACAAAGAATTGTTTTTTACAAAGGTTGTGGATTTAAAGAAATGAAAAATGTCAGATATGTTTTACCTCCATTATCTGGAAATACTGCTACTGAAATGAGGTTTGGAGGGAATTGAAATGATTGATTTATGTTGTTTGACAATACTCATTGTAATAATTGTCTGGATTATATTAGCAATTTTACCCAAACAAAAGATTTTTATTGAAAATAAACCAAAAAGACAAATTAGATACTGTCCAAATTGTGGAAGAGAAATCCCTTGGGATGCAAGAACCTGTCCTTATTGTAGTAAGAAGTTTTGGTAAGTCGCCGGCAAATATGAATATTTTACTTTCAATTATCTAATCAAAAGATTATACTTAAAAAACCGCCTTTCAATTGAGTATGGTAGAATATGATATGTGCGAGTATAAATCGAGTGTTATGGTATTCGCCACCAATTGGATCATATACATTACGAGCATATGTCTATTCAGAAAACTGACAAGTTGCTAGTGATGAAATGGATATATGGTCTTTATCATTTAATTATTATTACAGCCTATGGTCTAGAAAAACCTTTTTATGGGAATAGTGATTCAGGTGAAAAAGGAGAGTTTTTTTTATGAGTAAAAACAAAACTGAATCTATATCATCAAATACAAAAACAATGCTTCCAGCGGAACCTGCAGCTCTTGGACTTACAGGGCTTGGAGTAGCGGCATTAGTAATTGGGTCAGGTTATCTTGGATTAACCTCAGGAATTGATAAACTTCTTATGATCCCCTGGGTTCTTTTCTTTGGTGCATGTGTTCAACTTATAGCCGGAATAATGGATTTTAAGAGAAACAACATATTTGGGGCAACAGTTTTTACAGGATTTGCATTTGTAATGTTTGCAATTGCGTTAACATTATTTTTCACAATTTTCGGTGGAGTAAACTTTGATATTTCACATTATGCCTTTGGACTTATTGGTACTCTAATCTTTAGTTTTATTGCAACAATAGCTTCCCTTATGGCAAACAAATTATTATTCGCAATACTAATTGTTGTAAATATCGCTGTTGTAAATCTAATACTTCATTATCTTACAGGAGCATCATCTTTAATTGGTGGAATCTTTTTACTTGCAACATCTGCATTATCATTTTATGGATCGGCATCAGTTCTTATTAACACAGTTGCAGGGAAAACAATACTATCTATGGGAGAACCAATCTGGAAACCATAAGGTATCCAAAGGAAAAAATACAAAGGTCAATTGACGATAGATTATCCTGATGAAATAGGTGAGATAATAAATTATGAAATATACCAATGCACTTATGACGAGAAAAAAATACAACGGATTTTTATATGCTCTGATAATTGCCCGCATTTCAAACCAAAATAAAATTTATTAATGAAAAAAGTGGAGGGAATCAGATATTAGAAAAAAATAGTAATGATGGTTACTCTAGGTGTTGGATACATTTTGGATGTCAAAATGATATGAAATCAAAGTGCGATGCTTTTTCAGAGGATAAGGTAGAATGTTGGCTAATTAATTCATTAGAACCTGAACCTAGAATAAAAGATAACGGTGATTGCTTTAACTGTGATTGGTTTAAAAAACATAATAATCGGGAATCAACAAAATAATATGATAAATAACGATTGAGAATACTATGTGGTCTGAAACGGTAGTAAAAGACCCGCAGATGAGAAGCCGTTATTTATAAATTATGTAAAAAAAGAGGGAATAATTTAAGAATTGGTCAATGAACTAAACAAATTATCCAATTTTATTCATACATATGTAAATTTAAATAGTAAAATATACATATCATAGTTGTGGTAAAAATAAATTACATCGAAGACATAGAGGAGGCTCTCAGCGAAAAGAAAAAACCAGTGGAATTATTGAATATTATTTTTTCATTTCTTAATTTTAAATCAATAGAAATTAAAATTTATAATCTTTTGCTAAAAACGTCTTTGACCATAAAACAAATTGAAAAGAAAATAGATGTTTCAGAGAGAACAATAAGAAAACATATAAAAAGATTGGATGAAGAGGGTTTTATAGTTAAAAAAGTTGTTCATGATAAGAGATTAAAATATGTATATAGTGCTGTCCCAATTCAAGATACATGGGAAAAAGTAAAAGGTAAAATATCAAAAATAATAGATGACATCACAAATACCTTAGAAACAAAAACCCTGGATAGATACTAGCCATAAATATTATTTTTAATAGGTACTTTTTTTATAATTTTGATAAAGAATACAGTTTTCTTCACCGGGACAAATAATTTAAGATAACGTTAAATTACAACCTGATGCACCGGAGAGTTTAACTTTTAATTTAAAAACACATGCTCCCACCATGTTTCCCACGTTTTAACTATGAACAATCATTTACAGATATATGTAAATAATAAAACATATATATGTGTTTTCCGCTCACTATTTAATGAGGAGATATTAAGATGGTAAAATTTACATCGTATGAGGAAATATGGAATACAACCTTTTTTTTCGCTTGGACCTCCATCATTAATTTTCATTTTGTTCCTTCTAATATGGTTTATTTCAACCAATACATCACAAGATTATTTGTGTAAAATAAAATAAGAAACCAATGGTGATTTAATGCGAAAAGAGTTGGATAAGCACTATAAAACCGCAAAAAATTCAGCTGCAAACAAAATAAAGAAAACAAAAACCCAGGTTAATGATCTCAAAAACAAGTTTTTTAACATGAATATCTCACAGCATATGGAGATTATTTTAAGAAATCAAATAAGATTTCTCTCGATAATTGCTGGTGTTGTAGCTCTAATCGCATTATTTAGCATGTTTATAGAACCAACATACGTCATAGCATCATTGTTAACAGGGTTGATTGCAATGATCATTGATTTTTTCATAGAACGACATGGCATATCCAAAAGATCATGGGATTATCCTACTACATATCTTTCTTTTAGAAAGGTTCCTATTGAAATCCCACTGTTATTTTTTAGCTGCGGAATACTTGCAACCTTTGCACTCTACTGTTTTTCAACACAACCAATGGTAATGATAATCTCTAACCCTGTCATAGCTGGGTTAACATATGTTCAAATCACTCTTTTTCTCATGGGGCTATTTTTTATGTCTCAGTATTTTACAGGGAAAATTAAGAGCATGATCTTTTGGATTTTACCTTTCAGTATTGCTCTATATCTTTCTTTTCCAGAACCTTGGGTGCTTGTATTATCAATATTCCCAATGTACATTGATTATTATCTTGAAAAGCGACTAGTCAAATCAGCCCATATCAAATACGATAAATATGGAGAAGAAGTATCCATGAATGTCGCTATTAGTTACTTTCCCACAACATTGTTTATTCTAGGAGTAGTTGCAATATTATTGCATATATTAATCATATAAATAACGAAAAGGTAAATTAAATTTCAAATGTTAATTTAAAAAATTCTATTAACTAAACCATCTGGAAGACATGATCTATCTCACATATGCATATATTAAAATAGAAACCGTCCAAATGTGGAACCATTTTCACAGCCTAAAGAATTGAATCAGAATGACCTTGGATATTTATTTATTAAAGATATACAAAGGTTTCACACAAGTGTTGAAAAAGTGTTTAGCATCGATCAGATTTCAAACTGAATTTAATTTATTCAAACAAATAATAATATAGAATGAGTGGGGGTTTATTCATCAACCGTCAAATGAAAACATTGAAAAATATCATCAGTAAAAAAATCAAAAAAATCAGTAGAAATATAATCAAAAGTGAATTTGGAGGTCAACTTACACGTATTGCATTCCACTCTAAATTCTTTAAGATAACATCAAATATGATATATGAACTGATGGATCGTAAATTATTAGAAGATGTTAGAAAGTACAAGATGCCGGAGCATATAGCTATAATAATGGATGGTAACCGACGTTTTGCAGATGAGTTTGGTCTTGATCATAAAACAGGACATATACGAGGCAGAGATAAACTTAAAGAGGTTGTTGAATGGTGTTTTTCCGAGGTGGGATTAAAAGTTCTTACGGTTTATGCTTTTTCTTCGGAGAATTTTAGAAGAGATGATGATGAAGTCAATTCAATTATGAATTTGTGCGCCGAAGAGTTGGAGAAAGGAGTGAATGATCCTCGTGTTCATAATAACAAAATCTGTATCAGAGTAGTTGGCCATTTAGAATCTTTGCCAAAAGAAGTCCGTAATGCAGCGAAACGGATTATGAATGACACAAAGAATTACAATAAACATTTTTTCAATTTAGCTCTTGCATATGGTGGAAGACAAGACATCATACAGGCAATTCATCATATTGCAAAAGATGTGAAAAACAACAGATTGAAATCAGAGGATATTGGAGAAGAAATAATTTCATCATATCTTTACACCAATGGTTTACCAGATCCAAATTTGGTTCTACGGACCTCGGGTGAGAAAAGATTATCTAATTTCCTACTATGGCAAGCAGCACATTCGGATCTTTATTTCTCAGATGTCTATTGGCCAGGGTTAAAAAAGAGAGATATTCTAAAAGCAATAAGGAATTATCAACAAAGGCAAAGTAGCTTCAACGACTATATTTCTGACCCCATTTAACCCATTATTAAACACAAGATTTTCAACAATTTTGATCTGTTCAGTATAATAAAAAGTTAATCTCAAATATTTAGTAATACATAACAAAGGAGTGATAAAATATAAAGCTTCATGTTATTGGAATGTTTCATTGAGGTATCCACTATCTATGCTTTTTATTCCAAAATCTACGTCTTCTGTTATTATTTTTCTGAATACTTTTTACCTAAGTAAAACATCTTTATTAATCGGAATACATGGATCATTGAGTTCAAAATCATCGATAATTCTTGATGAAAAATTCGTGTTTATTAATCAATGTGCACTAATTTCGAAAGTAATGAATTAGTTATGACCTTTATTTTTTACATCAAGAAGTGATTGATTATTTATTTCCTCAATTACTTTTTCAACAAAGTAATCATCTCCAATTTTTTTATCTATATCCAGAAACAAAAGGTTGCTCCCTATTGCTTTTTTTGTTCCAAAATTCAAAGCATATAATTTCCCTTTCTTTTTCTTATTGATAAAGTATTTTATAACAGAATCATGCTCCTTTAGAATTATCAATGTTTCTTGATCTGGCTCATCGGCTACTACTATAATCTCACCTTTATTGGATAATTGTTTCAATAGTTTTCTAATTAGTTGTTCGAGTAAATGATTATTTTTGTAAACAGATATGATAACGCTGATATCTATCATTTAATATTTCTCCTTTATTTTATTTTTCAGGGTCGTTAATAGGTGAAATGCCCCATGAATTTTGTTTCCATCTTAATGGTGCTCCTTTAAGTTTAACCTATTTCTGACTTGTAACATCACTTGAAGAATTGTCAATGGTTATTTTTGTCACATTTTTTTTCTATTTCCTTGAAGGTTTAATCTTTTTTTTTATATTTTGCCACCAGTTTGACCAGCTTATCCATTTCAATCCTGATCGTATTATTTGACCTAATATTATAGAGAATGTCATGTAGAGTAGCAGCCATGACTGCATTAGAAAAGGCTTATAAAATAGGGATACACCTTGTTCCCAGGGTAAGGTAAAGTAATAGTAAGATAAGCCACCAAGGAAAAACCTTAGCCACATGAAAATAGGGACTACAAATATAAACAGGAATAACATGGGTTTCATCATTCCACTTTGAGCATCCATTTGCCTTCCCATGATTTCAGGTTGTATTTTCATAAGTTTGTTCACCCTGTTTTTATCATTAGACTTACGTGCAGATGCCATTTCCTTTTGAAAAGCTCTGGTGAACTCTTGCATTTCCCCCATTTTTTTCCAATCTGCAAAAAAATTATTTAATAATGAGGATAAAGACACAACGATTATCCCTGCGAAAATTATTGTTAAAATTGGATACTTTCCATCAAATCCAACAATTGGATAAAACACTGAATTAAGAGAAATAGCAATCCATTTACTTATGTCCGGATCACCGAATATAAACATCATTACAAACATCATTACCATCAACATAATAAGTTGATTTGCCTGCCCAGATTTACCATCTATCTTTTTCATCTTATCACTCTAATATCAAGAATCCAATCATATATGAATATTATTATTCATACATCGGAAAATAAAAAGACATATATATTTGTTTCCCCTTTCATATTTTGGTGATATGGTGGATAAAAAACTGATTTTAGAAGGAAAAACATGGGATACAACCCTTTTTTATTTGAGTACTCTGACTACTGCTTTTGTTTTAGGCTTGATGATACGGATTCTTTTGACCAGTTAAAGTAGGTTCTTTATGCAAATGTGAATTAAATATATATTATTTGATAAAAAGGTGATTTGGTGTGTCAATTTCAGATCTTGTGAGGATTGTTTTTGAAAAAAAATCTAGTATTCTCAAATTTCTTTTTATATTTTCAATAATTTTTTTTGATATTAATAATTTTAGAAATCTATAGTATGTTAACATTCAAGACCATCATACCATTGAGTATCCTTGCACTAATAATCTGGCGCAGTATAACCATTTGTAATGATGCTATATGTCTAAAACAAAAAGTAAAAGTAAGGTTCTTATCCAAAAAATAGTTTTTATCAACCTAAGTTTTACATTTCAAATCACAATTTGGTTTAAATAGGCAAAATTTCCAGGTGAACTAAATGAATAATGTCATCTACTGGCGATATGTGTGGAGTACGAATATTATTTCACTAGATGGATTAATAATGAAGCCCATTGATTTAATAAACATTTCGTTTTCCTCATTATTTTTTTCCCTTAATTTGAAATGTTAAGTTACAAATGGCTTTAAAAATATTTGATTTTTAATGTTAGTTTATAATAATCTATATCAAATGGACTTTCTACAATTACATATCCATATTGTAAAAGCAAATAGCAGGTGAATCAAAGCATAATATAATTACTCAAAGCAGGTTAAAACAATAAAAACTCAAATCCCGGAAAAATTTAGAAAAGAAAATGTTTTAAAGGCTCATGAAAGATAGTAAGAAGCGAAAACCCTATTGCAAGAAAGATATAAACAATATACATCACTGACCATGCATGTATGTTTTCAAGGGTTTCACTCTCAGTATCTCCAATAAACATGAGATAAAATATGAACAAACCACCCATCATAAGTATTGTTAACGGCCAAAGGAAGCTTTCAAGTAATCCAAAATTAATGAATATTGGTATGCAGATAAATGGAAGTATCAAAAAAGGTAAAGAAATAACTGCAGCTATTCTAAGTCCGAACATGTTTACAAGTGTTTTAACACCAACTAAACGATCTGCTTCTTCGTCAACAATATCTTTTGTTGTTGTTCCACCTATAAGAAAAATTGTTGCACATGTTCCCATAATAAGTGGCAGGGGTTGAAAAGGATTTCCAAAAACACTCCACCCAGCCAATATTCCAAATAAACCCCTTGGAATCGCTATCCAAACCTGATTAATAAATAAATATTTTTTCATTCTTGGAGGAAGCGAATACAAAACCGTAAAAATCATTATTAGGAAAATGAAAAATCCAAACCATTGATTAATGGTGACTGCTCTTAGAAGTGCAAAGAGATAAAGGATATATGCAAGACTTTGTGCTTCATCTGCTTTGATAATACCTCTTGGAATAGGGCGATATGGTTTTGAGATCTTGTCTCCATCCACATCAGTTGCTTGGTTTAATGCATTTGATGCAGCATTTACCATTGCAATTGTTAAACTTGCATTTCCAACAGTTACCCACCATTTTGAGTCAACTGCAGCTTGATTATATACAAGACTTGCTACAATAATACACATACTTATTATAAAAGGGGCCAATAATGTAAATGGACGAAAAAGATCAATGTATCCTCGTATATGCTTTGAAAGGAATCTTTCTTGTTCGAATGGTTCCTTCATTGTCAATTTTCCCAAGTGTTTATTCATATTTTATTTCCCTTAATTAATAATTTATAGACCAATTGATTCTTATGATTAAAAGAGATTAACATTATCAATAACAAATAAATACTGGCTAAGAATCTCTTTATTACCTTCTTTTAATGTAGTTTTACCTATCATCTTTATCGTTTTACCCTATATATTTGAACTTGCTCAATAACTTATGGAACTAGGTGATGCTTTTTCTAAGATCAATGTTGATAATCTTGGCATGCTGTAACTTCCTGAGAATATGTCTTTTACATATTCCATGAAACTAACATCATGTTTTCGACAGGTGTCCAATATGGTCATCATGTTTTCCCAAGCAAGTTTTCCCTTTTCACTTTTTGTCCCGTAGCTGATACCTTTTTTAATTACTAGTTCTCTTAGGGCAATCTCTGCGGGATTATTATGCAGCGGGATTTGTGGGTATTTTAATACGAGTAGTAGTTTATCTTTTTTCTTTCTTGTTAATGCAATTCGATTATCTAATGTGTTATATCCTGTTTTCATAGTAAAAATTTCATCAAATTGTTCTTCCAGTATCTTTTTTTGTGTTGTCGTTGGATGTGTTTTATATTTTTTCAGTTGTTCATAAAAATCATATATTGTTTGAAGAAAAGTTTTCAATTTTTCTTCATGCCAATCAAGATATGGATTCATTTTCCGGTAATGTCGTATCTCATGAATCCAGCAAAGAGCCTGATACAATGTAAGGTACATGAATTGTTTTGCATCATCGGACATCATGATTTTATCAAGTTTTTCATTTTCTAAGATGCCGAGTATATCTCGTAATGTATCTCGGTTTTTTCTACGGATTATGAAGAAACTACTGAATAGATGATTGCAGATTACTTGAACATAATGATTTATGCTTTTATGTCTTGCACCGGTATCATCAATATGGAAATAATCCGAAGAGTTCATTCCTGTGATAAAAATATCTTCTTTCTCCTTTTTGAATTCCTTAGATTTAGAGAGTGTAATAATGTTTGAAATCTGACCTTTTGAAATTTTAACATCCATTTCAAGTAATGCCCTTAAGATTTTATTTTCAGTGACACGACAGGAGAAATATTGACTATGAATATATGCTTTCAAATCCGGTCCAAATTCACCATCAACACACTTAAGTAATACTGACTCATATGTCTTTTTTTCACTAGGTGAATAATATCGTTCAATCAAATATTCAACATTATCAGTTACAAATTTGATATTCTGAACCGTAACACTTCGATAACCCTTAAACACAGCATCACTTGGAAGTACATCACGATCAATTTGAACTTTTTCAACACGATCAATTTTAATATCAGCTTTCTTACCCTTTTTCTTCCATTTCTTAGCTGCTTTCCTGAAACCCGGACGTACATCATAATTTGGAACATTGGACTTAAAACTAGGTTTTCCTTTCTCCCCTTTCAAACGCTGTATCTCATCTTTTAATTGTTGATTTTCCTGTTTCAACTTCTCAATTGTTATTGCTTGCGTTTCAACAACATTAAACAACTTGAAAAACAACGTTTTAACCTGTTCTTTATCATTAAAATCAAATTCATCAGGATTAAAAGACTTAATGTTCTGTGGAATTTTCACAGTTTCCACCACAAACATAATTGTTTTCTATCAATCCAAATCATTAGCAAATGCATCCCAACACGAACATCTGTTATAGAATTTCGAATACAGTAATTTTCCGGTATTTTCAAAAAAATATCAAATTACCACACAATATTGGGCAAGTTCATATATTTTGTAATAAAAATTATTATTTAAAATCACTTTCCTGTTAATATTTTAGTATCAATTACCCCTTCTAACGATCTAATATCATTCTTTGTTATATCTTCAATTATTTTTATGTCAGCTGCTTCAATTTTAGCGATAAGATCATATTCTTCAAATAGCGGATGTAATTCAATAATCTCTGGTACTTGTGATAGAACATTATATACCTCATGCTCCAGAGAAGGCACACATTTGATTAATACAAAACTTATAGTCAATTATGATTACTCCATCAGTTATTAATTATCATTTTTTTTCTTCCATTCCTTTAGTGGAGTACTAAATTTTTTCTCTACTTCTTCTCTGAAAGTTGGTCCTCCATTATAGGCACAAAATGGAATGATTCTATCATCAGGTGTTGCATAATGAATAACACATCGTTTCACTCTTTCGATATCATAATTATATGCATCCTGAAAATGCATAGCCCCTATCATCGATGTTTTCCAGGTAAATTCGCCAACCGATTTTTTATCTTTTGCAAAGGCCACATTGGAAAGAGCGTCTACAATATCCATACCATCTGGCATTTTATTTTCATTAATAAATTCTCCAAAATATTTATCAAATGTCTTCTTTAGATCTCCTTTTTTCTTAAAATTCTTGACAATTTTTAATAACAGCTTATACTTTTTAGCCTTGTCATAAAGTTCTTCCATTCTGTTGAAAAGTCCCTCTACATCAACAAATCGTGGAATTGGAATAACCGTGCCGTCCTTTTCATCTATAAAGACAAATGTTGCATAACCACAATGTGGATGTGCGGTAAAAGTTATTTCTTCCCTATTGGATAAAATTGAGATAAGATCAGAGATTGGTGCCACTACCGAAACTGGGAAAAAATCATCCTTTTTTAAGAAATCCGTTTGTTTCTCAAGATCAGAGACTAAATCAGGAATTGTATACCTCTGCTGTTCTAACTGTTTTTTATCAATTCTACCAGTAAACGCAACTGGTTGAAAATTCACTCCGCGGACAACTTCAGCATTTTTAATAGCAAATTTAACGATTTCGCCAACTTGATTATCATTAATAGTTTTTACAATCGTTGGAACAAGTACCGTTGACAATGGTTTTGGTTTAACATTTCTGCAGTTTTCAATTACGTTCAGTTTTAAATCAAGAAGTTTTCTCCCACGGGTATTGATATAATTTTCTTCTCGTAATCCATCAAATTGAAGATATATAGTATTCATCCCAGCATCTCTCATCTGTTGACAGAAATCAAAATCTGTCATTTTAACTCCATTAGTAGCAACCTGTATCTGAGCAAAACCCAGCTCCCGCGCTTTATCTATAGCTTCAAAAAATTGGGGATAAATCGTTGGCTCTCCACCAGAAAACTGAATAGCCTTACAAGGAACCATTCGTTCAGCACGAAGATTCTCCATCATTCGCACAACTTCATCAAACGAAGGCTCATAGACATATCCAGCAGCATTCGCATTCGCAAAACAGATCGGACACTGGAGATTACACCGATTAGTGAGATCAACCAATGCTAAACAAGTATGAGAAAGATGCAAATTACATAGACCACACTCATAAGGACAAACCGTTGCATCAGTTATTTTTGGATTATCAACGCCATTTCCATCATATGCCCATTGTTCAGCTTTTAAATACAGACTAACATCGGACCAATAAATATCCTCAAAATCACCATGCTTCTTACATTTTTTTTTCATCATAACTTTCCCATCTTTTTCGTAGATGGTAGCAGAGATGATTTTTTTACAATCTGGGCAGAGTGATTGGGTTTCTTTTGGCAAACCTTTCTTGAGAGATGATTTTTGAAAAGTCATTTATTTACCTCCTTTATTTTTAAATTCGATCTTTGAAATCTAAATAAAATGGGTATGCTGGTAGAATAATAAGAAAACTAAACATGAAAACCATAATGAATATCATAACCGTCCAACCTGCCTCAATTCCTTGAATATATGCATAAATAGCAATTATTGTTCCAATGAATGCAGAAAAGATTGCAACAATATTTTCTTCATCCATTTTTTCCTTCTTTTTCCTTTTATTCAAACCTACACCCAAATCTTTTTAGAAAGACTGTAAACTATAAGTACCTTTGAAAATAAAAACATTTCGGTTTCCGAATACAACATTTCGAAAAATGTAAATAGTAAAAATCTCATATAGCATTTGATTATATAAGATAATAGAAGAGATCATGAAAAGAGATTTCTCAAAGTTAAGTATATTGGAAAAAGCAGGTATGACTCGGATACTATTAGTTTTATACGACGAGAAAGAGATGCTTACATCAGTTTTGCAGAAAAAAGTTGGAGTTTCACCTGAAACCTACTATAAGGCTAGAAATTACCTTGAGAAATTAGGCCTCATAGAAAAATATAATCTTAACCTTGGTAAAATTAGACCATATAGATTAACTGAAAAAGGAAAAAAGATTGGTGAAATCCTTAAAAAAACTGAGGATGTAATATTAGAATTAATATAGGGTTATAATATGATATTTTAATGGGTGTAGGAACATATAATGGAGAAAAATGTGGTAAATGTGGTAAAAAGAAACCACTATTTGGATATCTAGTTCAGTGCATTTTTTGTAAAAAATGATATTGTAAACAATGCGCAAGTAATTTAAAAAACTTGATAAAAATCAAAAAATGATTGACTCCTGTTCTGAATGCAGAGAACATTCATAAGTAGATAAAATGTGTTTATCTGTATTCTTAAGACACCAGAAATAGAATATTAAAATTTAAATGATAAAAAATCTTGTCTTGCTCAAATGAAAAAAATCGCTTTTAAAGGTATCGGCATAAATATAATTTTACTTGGAATCGTTAGTTTTCTCAATGATGCCAGTAGTGAAATGATCATGCCGATTCTACCATTATTTATTACTTCTTTAGGCGGAACAGCACTTATCATCGGTCTGGTTGGTGGAATACGTGACAGTATCTCTAGCCTACTGAAAGTTGTTTTTGGTTACTGGTCAGATAAAACAGGAAAACGAAAAATATTTGTTTTTTCAGGCTACCTGACATCAGCATTGTTCAAACTCTTATTGTCATTTTCATTTATCTGGCATCATGTCCTTTTATTTAGTGGACTGGAACGTGTTGGAAAAGGGATTAGAACGGCACCACGAGATGCGATCATAGCAGATTCAATGCCAAAAAATCGAGGTAAAGGATTTGGCATACATAGATCACTGGATACAGCTGGTGCTATCCTTGGGTCAGTCATAGTCTTTCTCCTGATTTGGTTTGTTGCTGTTGATTTTAATATGATAATTCTCATTGCAGCAATAATTGCGTTTTTTTCTCTTATACCATTGTTGCTTGTGAAAGAAACAAGGGGAAAAACACAGAAGATTTCATTTAAGGTAAGTTTAAAGACATTACCGAAACCCCTTAAATCATTCCTAATAATATCTAGCATCTTCTCTCTTGCGAATTTCAGCTATATGTTTTTCATATTAAAAACAATGACATACTTCACTGGAACTTGGTCAGTTGCAGCCCCAATCCTTCTGTATATTTTATTCAATATATTTTACGCAATTTTTGCTATACCATTTGGGGTTTTATCTGACAAAATTGGAAGAAAAAAAGTTCTAATATTAGGGTATCTTCTATTTTCTATTACAACCCTTGGATTTGCATTTTTCTGTTCGCTAGCAGGATTCGTCGTATTATTCATACTTTATGGAATAGTTTATGCTATTATAGATGGGAATCAACGGGCATTAGTAGCTGATTTATCAACAGAGAAACTTAGGTCAACTGCATTAGGAACTTACCACACAGTAACTGGGCTTATAGCATTACCCTCGAGTTTAATTGCAGGTTTACTCTGGGAGACAATAAATCCAACTATTACTTTTTTATATGGATGTGTAGTTAGTTTACTAGCAGTATTGGTATTTCTTTTATTTAAAAATACTTTGAATGAACATTCTCTTAAGATCAAGAATGAAGCATCTCTTGAGTCTTAATATCATTTTTTCTAGGTTTAAGCATGTTGAATTAAGGCTGCTGGTGAGAAGTTATTATTATGCAGAAAAAATTATTGTGAACTAAAAAGGGACATTTATAAGTGAATAATTATTCTTCCTAGAAAATGCAATCTAAATCTGTTTACAAAGTGCCGAATGGAAAACTGCTGAAAGTCTTTTTAGAGTATAATGAAAAAAAGAATTTGATTAATGAAATAAACATAATGGGTGATTTTTTTGTTTATCCTGAAGAAACAATCGAGACAATAGAAAACAAGTTAAAAAATACTTTACTTAACCGAGAAAGTTTACTTGAAAAGATAAAATCGGTAATTAAAGAAAACAATATTGAGTTTATCGGTCTTAATGCAGAAGGTTTAGCTGAAGGAATAATGATGTGTGTAAAATGAAGGAACAATGGAGACTTTTAAAAACAGGTGCAAATACTGCGATTACAAATATGGCAATTGATAGAGCTGTGTTAGTAGCAAACAGCGGGGGCAAGGTTCCTCCTACCGTGAGGTTTTATGAATGGGCGCCACCTGCTATTTCAATTGGATATTTCCAAAGTCTTGAAGAAGAAGTTGACCTTGATAACTGTATGAAACTTGGCGTAGATTACATCCGACGGATTACTGGTGGTGGAGCAGTCTTTCATGAAAGCGAGTTGACTTATAGCATTGTTATTCCAGAGTCTCATCCATATATTCCAAAAAACATAATGGAAAGCTATGGTCAAATCTGTGGAGCAGTTGTAAAAGGGCTAGTACATTTAGGAATTGACAGTCAGTATAAACCTATTAACGATATTATTACCAATGGCAAGAAGATTTCTGGTAATGCTCAGACAAGAAAAATGAGAACTGTTCTGCAGCATGGCACAGTTATAATGGATGTTGACGTTGATAAAATGTTTTCCATACTTAAGGTACCAAATGAAAAGATAAAAGACAAACTCATAAAAGATGTAAAAGATCGAGTTACCTCAATAAAGCACGTTTTAGGAAAAACGATACATTTTGAAAATGTCTCAGAGGCAATGGAAAAGGGTTTTGAGGAAGAATTTGATATCAAATTGGTTGAGGGGGTACTAAGTGAAGAAGAAATCAGACTTGCAGGAAAGTTTGAAAAGGAATGCTTTGGGACACAGGAGTGGAATTATAAAAGATAAATGCTTTTAAGGAAAACAAAGCGTTTTATCGAGATCATTATAGATAAGATTTCAATAAGTGTTGCGATATGTTCTTTCTATCACTGTAAACTATGCGGAAGTAGTTTTACATGTCTTAACAAAGACTAAAAACTTGTTGATTATTGTTCTGACTGCAGGATGAAGGTATAAGTGAAATAACTATCTCGAATCATTTTTTATTCGGAGAAATAATGTATCCTTTCCTTTTTTTCTGCCATTTACCCCAAAACATTACAATTGGCGGCATAATAAAAATCGTTGTTAAAAACGAGTAAAGAATTGCAATAGCAGTTATTATACCGAATTGTTGCTCAGGTGGTATTGGTGCAAGAGCAAGCATACTAAAACCAGCAATAGTGGTTATTGCTGCTACCATTAATGCTCCACCAGTATGCCCAACTGTCTCCGATACTGCTTTCATTACATCTCCGGTTTTATCTGCAGTCAGCCTGAATCGCTCCATAGCATGTATGGCATATGTAATTCCCAGTCCAATTGTTAAACTTGTAACCATAATAGTCATAATATTCAAAGAATAACCTATGAAATACATAGTTCCAATTATCCAGATAACTGAAATACAAACTGGAATCATAGCAATTAATCCCAATAATGGTTTCCTATAGGCAATGATAAGAACCAACGCTGCAAGAATAACAGAAATCATTGTAGAAATGACCTGACTATCTGTAAGTGAGCTTGTTATAGTATACATCAATATCGCCTGGCCGGTAACTATAGCATTGGTGTTTCCATAACCAGGTATATCTTCCTGGAGATCATCGTACAAAAGCCCTATGTCCTTGTTCATATCTTCTGCACCGTTTCCAAAAGACGAAATATCAGTATAAACCCTGATTACTGTTGCATCATATGAGCCCCCATCCAGATGTAAAACCTCTTTAACTTTTGACTCATAGGAATCACTTTCATAAAGATAGGTATAAAGCCGCTTTACATCATGATCACTATCTGGTAATCCGTTTTGCCCTATGCTAAACTCAGTTGCAATAGTACTATTCTCCCTCACTGCACCTTGGATGATCGACAATATAGATGTTACTTTAGGATCACCATCGGGTGTTTCAGATACAAATTCATCATCTCTAAGATTCTCATGGGTCTTAGAAATTCCTCTGAGAGAATCTACCGATGCAACATCTCCTTCTATAAGAATATATTCTTGCTCCTGACTTGCAAATGGAAAATTCTCTGAAATATCTCCCATAGTTTCTATAGCTGGATTATCTTTGGGTAGAAAATCTTCCATGCTAAAACCTGTTTGAATATTTAATGCCCCACCAATCATAACAAGGGTGATAACAGAAGCCACAAGTAAGATAGTCTTCGGATGCATACATACTACATTTGATGTTTTCGTCATAGTATTTGTAAGAGAAAAATGTTTATGATTAGGTTTAATAACCACGTTTTTCCTTCTGTCCAACATGTACCTGACAGCTGCCTGCAACGTTATTGTTACAATAAACGTGTATCCAATACCAATTGCACAGAGAATACCAAAATCACGAAGAGGAGGAAGACTAGCCGTAAGAAAAGACAAAAACGCTATAACCATGGTAATTGTGGCAAGAAACATGGCCATACCAACATCCTGAATGGACGCTATTATCGCCTTACCATATGATTTACCTTGTTGGAGTTCAGCTCTGTAGTTATGAAACAGATGTACTGAGTAATCCACTCCTAGCCCCATAAGAAGCGGGACAAGGGCTACTGCCATCGTGTTAAAGCTCATTCCTAACAGTACCATGGTTCCAAAAAGCCAAATTATCGATATGACAAGGCCAACCATGGGAAGAAGCATATAGGATAATTTTCTAAAAGTTATAAACAGTATGAGACCGATAACGATGAATATCGCAGGTCCAATAATCGTATTTGCCTCAGCAGTCATCTCGTTTATCTGATAAGAAATCACACCCGATCCCGTGGCGCTCATTTTAACATAATCTCTTTCTTTATCGGATTCTCCCATAACGTGAACAATGTTTTCACTAACATCATCTGGATCCATTGCACTCATCATTGAACTTGCAGAACCATTTATCATGATCATCATCAAAGTTGCACTTGGACCAGAATTCTGTGTATAGTCATCTGATAAAAACATTAGGGCAGATGTTTTTAGCTCCTCCATAAAAAAGGGTTTTATGAACAGTGTACTTTCGGAAAAACCATTATCTGGTGCCTCGTCACTAACTATCCACCAGCTATCAAAATCCTTCAGAGATAAAGTATCATCTTCATTAAGCATAGTAAATAGCATATCTAAATCTTCCCAGGAAAAATCACCGGATTTGTTCAATATTTTTATAAAAATATTGTTTAACAAAGGCCTGTTCTGAATTGTTTCGATAGAGTTCTGCATGAACCCGATATTTAAAGATACTCTTGACCAAGGTGTTTTCAAATATGGAACCTGAAAATACCTGACACCTGCTTTTAAATTTCCAAGTCTTGCAGGTAATTCCATAGTACCCATTTTAGGTGCAATACCAAAACTACCAAGCTCGTCTCTTGAAACCTTAATGTTTATCCTATTCTCATTTGTATTAAAAGTAACATTTCCGGTTTCAAGTGGCATAGGAAAATACATTGTTTGCCCTGGTGGTTTCATCCATAAAACCGCTTCTTTTGTATATGAGTTAAAAAGCTCATGGTTTCTTAGATTTTGAAATATATCTTTTAAGTTTTTTAATGATCCTTTTCCTAGTTCCCGCAATGTATTCGTTGGTTCTAAGTGTGCTGCTATCTTGAAGTCAATGTCCATTCGTTCGTCTGATATTATCAAATTATTAAAATCCATGTACCATTCCATTACGTTAACAGAGTGTAATGAAGGTTTCAAGGTGGATTCGAAATTTGATAAATCATAGACTTCTATAGTGAAAGTTATATTATTGTTATCTACTTTTATATAGTAATTTTTTATGTCCATGCTGTTTTCAGATTTCTCTCCAGGTAAACGAGGGAAAAGGTCAAAATCAACTGGTTCATCAGGATCACCGGTGGACATCATTTTTATTTCATCACTGTTTTGCTCTGCCATCAAGTCTTGAAAAGCTGAGTTTATTTCTTCATCTGAACAATCTAATAAGGATTTACCAAATTCCATCCCGCAAATCATATCTACAAAACCTGCTACACTAACTGATCCTTCTACTTGGTCTATTTTTTCTAATTCTTGTGCAACAAGGTATTCTTCTTTTAATGCATTCGGAGTTATAGCGTGTTCTGCTTTTTGTTTTTCAACATAAATCATCAATACTTCTTGGCTGACTCCAAAATATTCACTCACGCGCTGTTCTGCATTTACAACTTCACCATCTGGTAAAAAATCCTCCATTGATGTCTCCATCTCTAAAGATGGAAGCAACGTACCAAAACCAATGGTAATTAAGATTATTATTCCAACGATAAGCCCGGGTTTTTTTTCAATGATTGTACCAATCTTTGTTAACATAATTTTTTAACCTATTTATATATATTATATGTAATAAAAATTCTAGTTTATCCCCAATATTTTTTTGATGAACGATAATTAATCTGAGTTGTGTTTAGGCTGAAACTAAAATTCCCCTATTTAAGTATGTATATTATTTTACAAACGTATGTATACAATAAAACATATATATTTGTTTCCTATTCTATTTATGGTGATTTAGTGGAGAAAATAAAAGTAATTTCAAAACAACAAACATTGAATACAACATTTATTTCTGTCTTTATCTTGTGTTTTATGATATGAATTTTTTAATAAATTGAAATAGATTCTTTATGGCAAGGAGGTTTGAATGGCGTATTACAGGATAGAATTTAGATTTGATGAATGGGAAAAAAACAATATTAAAAAATTAATTTATGACGTAGCAAAAAAATTTAGAATGAAAGAGGTGACCAGAAAAAAAGCAGCTCCTCACGTTACACTATTTGGGCCATTTACCACTAGCTATGAAAAAAAAGGTTGTTTCTGAACTAATATATATTTCAGAGAAATATACTTTGATTCCATTTAAAATTAAGGGATTTAATTTTTTTGACAATGCTACAAAAAAAAATCATCTATTTGGATATTGAACCATCAGAATTGCTGAAACAATTTAGATTTGATCTGTCAAATAGATTAAGTAAAATTACAAATACGAAATCTCCTCAAGATAGAAAAAGTAAAAGTAATTTTCATTTCTATGCTCCAATTGCATTTAATTATATTGACAAAGAGTTTGATCAAATATGGGATTGTTTAAAGAAAAAAGAATGGGATTATCAAAAAAAAGGAGACTTGAATATTAATCAATATCTTCTAAGAATTGCAGTTCTTAAAGATGGAAGATTTCTTTTTGAATATGATTTATTGTTAAAAAGACAACTTAATAGAATACAAGCAATGAGTAAACACCTATACAAACAAACAATAAATACTTAAAAAAGGAACAAGAACAGTTTAATATTAAAAAAAAAATCTACATTAAAAAGAGAAAAAGCTAGTTTATAGAAGACAATTAAATCAATCTTCTCTACCCGATAAACAAAGGAATTATTGTCAAAATATTCTATATTGGGACAAAGATTTTTTTAATTAATGGTCAGAAATAATATTTAGGATGGTTTGATATTTTGGGATTTATGAT
>Ga0164310_10000548_pt1 | contig 20087 bp, 28 predicted proteins | sample GuaBasSedimGuay1_FD_121795 | JGI IMG/M metagenome (GOLD analysis project Ga0164310, IMG submission 121795) | Subseafloor sediment microbial communities from Guaymas Basin, Gulf of California, Mexico - Guay1, Core 4569-9, 0-3 cm | ecosystem: Environmental > Aquatic > Marine > Hydrothermal vents... | reverse complement strand
GGGTTAACAGGGTATATTTTACCTTTATAACCGTTTTCTATTATGCTTTTAACAAGCTGGTGTCCTATGCTTCCCTCCCTTGTTGAGGCGCCTATGATGGCTATGGTTTTGGGGTAGAGTAGTGATTTATACCAGCTCATTTTTGTGCAACCAATGCCCTTAATATGTCCCTATCGGAGATTATTCCTACGATTTTATCCTGTTCGGTGATGGGTAGGTGTCTTATCTTGTTTTCAACCATTATTCTGGCTGCCTCTTTAACTGGTGTTTCGGGGCTTATTGTTATTATGTTGGGGGTCATTATTGTGGATACTTTTGTGTTTATTTTTCCTGTGGTCATGGCCTTTTTTACTATATCTGTTGTGGTTATTATTCCGATGATTTTTCCCTTGTCGACTACAAGTAGGCTTTTTATTCCTTTCTCCCGCATTTTCCTTGCGGCTTCGGATATGTTTTCGTCTTTCTCTATTGTTTCTACGTTTCGGGTCATAACCTCTTTAACCTTCATTATGGATATGGAGGCTTCATGGTTCCATTAATATTTATCCTATGACATATGAAAAGGTTATTATGCAAGTTTTTGTTTTTTCTGGTATTTGGTGGTCTAGGCTTTTGTATCGGGATTTCTGCTTCTCTACGTGCAGTGTTCCAATCCATGTAACCCTTCTTATACCGTTGTGGTATATTAATGCGTCGCTTTTGATGTCTGTCACATAGATTTTCGCGTTTACCTCTACCTTGCATGTAAACTGGTATGTGTAGGTGGTTCCGTCGTTTCCATGGTGTGTAGAATGTAATTTCACCTTTGATACTACCTTGACGGTGGCTATTACTTGTAGTCTTAGTTCTCCGTATCCCGCTATTAGCGGCCTGATTTCTTCTTGGAGTGCCTGGATTATTTCATACTTGGTTCTTAAGGCTTCTGGGCATGGCTTGGCTTCTGGGCTGCTTACTACCACGCTATCTCTGATTGTGTTTTTAGTTTCCGTTCCTATATCGTAGAGTAGATATATTCTAACTGGATGTGCGGCGTTTAGTTTTGTTTTTCCTTTGAGGGTGACATTGCTGTATAGGTCTTCCATGCTATACGATATGAGGCCCCATATACCAACGCAGCCGTATCTGGGCTTCTTGCATAGTATTGTTTTACATTGGTTTCTATTTGCTCCATAGAGATATTTCCCTATGAGGACGTTGACTTGGAGTTCAGAGTTTATACCCTTGTTTTCTAATTCTTTTAGCTCTGATGTTATGTATTTGGTGTTTGATGGGGGTTTTAGGGACAGGTATGGGTTTAGACCGTTGGTTGCTATTTGGTATATCTTCCTGTCCAGGTATGCTCTTACATATATTAGGTAGTCTGCTTCGGCGAGTTGGGACTCTGTATAGATTTTTACTATTCCTTGGAGTCTCCTTGCCCTGCTTCCGTAGTAGTCTGTGTACTGAGGCGACCACACCGTCATGCTTATGGTGATAACTATGATTGATAGTGTGTATAGAAGTGCTTTTACTCTCATTAGGGGCCCCTGGCTATTTTAATAGTTAGTTCATGGTTGTACGCGTGTATTATATTGTAGTATTCTGCTCTAATTGTGCCTATGACTCCGACTGACCAGCTGTTTAGCTCAACCTTACACCTTCCTTCTCCATCGATTAATATGTGGATTTCTTCTGCTATTTGTTCTCCCTGTTCCGGGTTGGATAATATTCTCCAGTATGCTTTAAGTAACTCCCCGCTCTTAGCTATTCTTGTTAGGTTGTTACAGACCTCAGCGTATTTTACTGTTACTAGCTCGTCGAAGCTTGTGAGTTCGGGCAGCATTAATGAAATTACTATTATGGACAGTGCTGAGGCTATTACCGTGTCTATGGATACTATGGATGCGGCTTTAACCATTCATCTCGCCTATTATTTTTACTATCGTTGTAATGTTAGATGCTGGCTTGTGGACTCTTAGGTTGACATCTATGACTAGTAGGAGTAGAACTGCTACAAGGACTATGGTAAAGCAGACTATGGTTTCAATGAGATCTTCCAATTTTCACACCTTCGTCTGACTTGTAGACCATTATAGTATCCCCCGCTGTTGCTTCTACCGCGTTTTCCATGCTGATGGATAGAGGTACAGTTTCGTTATGCCAGCTGATGCTTGTGTGTAGGTTTTCCCATTTGACTAAAGTTTTAGACTTAACTTCCATTCTTCCATCCGAAAAGACTAAAATATAGTCTATACCTAATTCAGGGAGCTTTATGGGTACCTGAACATTCGTTTTCTCAACTAGTTTAACTATAACATTTAACTCTTCTAATAGTTCCCTAAGGGCTTCTTTACCCTTGTAAATGGTGACTATGCCTCTCGTGTAGGTAGTTACGGATATCAAGAGGAGGCCCGTTATTACATATGATGATAGAGAGAGCATCTTGGAGACCTCAGCCATTCTCAGGTTCCACCTCCACAATTATGGTATTATTGTGCTTGAAAGCTCGTAGGGTGTAGTAGCCATCTTGCATCGTATTCCTTGTCAAAACGATCTCTAAGGGGTATATGTAACTTATATTCACGTCTTTATGGTATATGCTGACTAAATAGGCGGAATGCTCTTTTTTTACTGTGATATTAACCCCAGGAGAATAAACTCTTTTGAGTGTTGAACCACCGTTTAATACTGAGCATATGGAACTATCTAGTTCAGAGGCAAACCTGTATAGTCTCTTTTTATGTAAACCAGTTTCTACCGTTAAAAGAAGCTCTCTTAATGGTCCCGACAACATGAATCCTGTTACAACAATGCTTAAGGTTAGGGTAATAGCGGATGCTATTACGCTATCCATTCATTCACCCGCACAAATATTGTTACTAATGTAAGAATCGGTATCGCTGGCACCCCTCTCTCACTTTTCGTCTTTTTCATTCTGTTTCTAATCTGGATTGATAGAAGTATTAAAGAGGCTCCCCATAGGTAGTAAAGGAGGATCTTAATAGAGTATGTAGGGTAAGTTACAAGGGTCGAAAGTAAAGCTATGGAGTCTCCTATACCATAGCCGGCTAGGGATAACGATAAGCTGATTATCACGAATACTAATAGGGCTAAGATCATATCTCTCTTGTAGAGGTTATGGATGTAAATTGACAAGACAATGTTGGTTAAGAGAGCTACGATAGATGTGAGAGAAAGTTCCCTATATCTTAAATCTTCCATCGTTGCGATTAAAATCGAGGAAAACCATGCTATGTCCGGTATCATATTATAATACCCCAGATCAGCTTGTAGAATATTAGAAATACTATGATTGGAGGTATAGCCCATATGTACTTGTCCCGAGTGGAATAAACGAGTGCGACAGAAGTTGCAAGCAGCGAGATTACCGGGAGAACATTTGGTCCATGGGTATTGGTTACTATTTGCCCTATGATATCTGGCATCCTCATAAGTCCAGAACCTATTATAGCATAACAAACCATTGCGATTCTTGTTGTGAATCTCTGAGATGCAATTTTATTCTCTATATCTTTGAGTATGGATGACAGGATTGCAACGGTATTTGCTATTCTGTTTATTATAAGAGCTAATCTTGAACTGTATATGTTATCAAAAATTATTTTGACTGTGACCCCTATTATGTAATTGATGTTTGTTATTTCCCTTGTTGCATCGCTCCATGTACAGTTACTATATAATGTTTTCAAGATTGTCTTGTAGATTTTACTCATTTTTGTCTCTTCAGCCGATAAGATTATTGCCTTTAAGGGGGGAAAGCCTTGTTTTAGATGTCTTTCTAGAGCCCATAAGAATTCCAACGACCTCAATGTTAATTTATAGCTTCCTCTACGTACTAACGGTGCCGTATACTGTATAAGAACTTTAGACGTTAGAGGGATTGAGAAGAGATATAGGGTGAACAGGTATAGAGTTACGGTAAAGGGTAATGTGCCTATTGAGCTGATCAGTAACAGTCCGGCTGGGAATAGGAAATTGAACGTTACAAAGACTAGGAGTCTACTGTTAACCTGGTTTAAATATTTATATACTGGCGCTAGCAATTCTCTTCGAACTACTTCCTCGATATTTATTTCTCGTTTTGGATTTCCTAGCAGCATTGCTGCAGCTTTAGAAAGATCGTGGAATCCCCCCTCTTTAAGACGTTTAATGAAAGACTTCCTAACTGGGTTTCCTAGGATTTTACTGTCCCTATACGACTCTGATGCAATTTTGCATATGGGTTCAAGCTGGGACTGAGCCAGCAACAGGATAGCATATGCCTCACCGAATGTAGCTCCTAAAAGTAGGTATATCAGTCCGAGATACGATCTTTCTAAATTGTATGTTTTCAACTTTTGTCTTGTGTACCCTTTACCCACGATCTTGTAGGCTATAACAACCCATGTGATCATGGAAGCCGCGTACATCGCAAATTTAGCATCGTACAAGGCCAGTAAGCATAGGGTGGAAAAGCCCACAATTTTAATTATCTTGAGATGATGTTGTAAAGACGTCTTTGATAGATGTACGCTGCTGGATACAAACAACTTGAAATGTTCCAGTATAGCTAATCTGCTTGGTATTTTAACTGTTTTAGAGAACACCATCTCTCCACCATCTGTTAAATATTTCTGCGACATCTCGGTTTGTCAGGCTAACCTTTTCACGTAAAATCTTGCTTACTAATAGTTTGTATTTGTCAATATCTTTGCAGGCGTTACGTATCTCCGAGACTCTTCTGTAGACCCTTCCCTTTCCGTCGACGGTTTTCTCAATTCCTATTGTCACTATTTCGTCTCCGATGGTCAACCTCCATGCTTTAAACTTCGATATCAGGCTTTTGTAACTTAATGAATGTATAGTGGCTATTGTTTGTATCCCAGAATCTACACTAAAGATGAATGCTGAGCCGTGCTCTTTAGTTAATATCTCACCGAAAAATATAAGATCGGGGTTTCTATGGAGTAGAATAGTCAATACGTCCGATCTATCTCCTGTTAACGAGAACCTTTGAAATATTTTCCCATTTTCATTTTGATCTTCGACTTCATAAACATCTTCTATTGATAATATTCTCCAGCTTGGATTTGCTAACGATAATATAGCATTTCCAAGCGTGGTTTTCCCGCATCCGGTCGGCCCATATATAATAATACTTCTTCGTTTAACCAAAGAGGCGATTATTCTTGCTGCTTGATCTACATCCATCATTCCGAGCTTAATTAACTTGTACAATGAAAGCTGTTTAATAGCCATCAAGTTCCTGATGTTAATACTCTTGAGTGATACAGGAGGAATGTCTACTCCTAGTCTAACATGGTACATTGGAGATCTTAGTTCCATTTTAACAGAAGGCTTCTCTACGTTGATTTTCCGGTTGCCTTGAATCTGTATCAGCGTAATTATCTTTTCAAAGGTTTCATTATCCAATACTATGTTAGAGACGCATCTCCCGTATTTTATGTGGTCAAAATAGATATTATTGTCTATAGTTCCATAAGATTCCGCTATGTTCGGATTAACGAAAAAGGGATATAATTTGTAAAGTTTTGTTGTCTTTATGGAAAGCTCAAAAGCTAATTCTCGTTTTTCATCTTCTGACATATTTACGTTCATTAAGCTAATCATATCATTTGCTTTCATTTCTCTAAGTTTTATAACGTCGTAGAGAGTCTCTTCTAAACTGTATCCCCCAAGGTTTTTGATCGCATCTAATATGTTTCTCGTGAGTTTTCCTTTAATCTTCTGGCTTGGCCACTCTATTTTGCAAACAGTCCCATTTTCCGTTATGTAAAAAGTGTAGGTAATACCGTAATATTTCTCTTTCCATAATAGTACCATTTCTTTTTCTTTTTCATCTTTCTTATTTGTGAATTTTACTAATGGTTTGATTGTATCAACGTACATTCCTCTTAAAAATTTTTCGTTAAATTCTTTTTCTAAGTTTTTCCTAATTTTTGATAAAATAATTCCTAAAACACATTTCTTGCAGTTATACTTTTCCAAAAATTTAAACATAATTTTAGGATTTACATACATTTTGAAATATTCTTTACCTATCTGTCCCATCACTTTCTTGCATTTGGTACATTTTTCTATTTCTTTTATTCTGAATGGGTTTATAGGTTCGACTATACTCATATATTTCTTGAAGATTGTTAAATCTTCGAATTTATATGTTGCCTGTGCATTGTTTATTATTACTTTTGCTATCTTAGCTTGCTTGTTGGCCATTAATATTCCCAGTATACAACTAAAACAGGAATCTGGATCTTTTTCGCATTTACAAAAGATTTCTGCTTTGTTACCTAAGATAGTAACACTTTCCATGGCTCAATTAAGTCTAAGTAAGGTTGGAGGATTTAATAGGCTCTACAACTCTTCGGATTGGGCTATTGCAATGGCAAGCGATATCCATCTTATGAGTGAGTTGATGGCCGCTCTTAGAGAAACTAAGTCCTTAGTACTGACTTTAAATTCCAGCGGTTCAGTGCTTGTGATGTCAACTCTTCCACGTTTCTTTATATCGCCGATCTCCGGACTAACAGCTTTCAAGATTACCGCTGAAATCTCTCTCGAAAGGTTTATTTTAAGCTTGCAGCTATATGGGAATTCCTCACTCAATAAGATCAACCCCTATTCTTGGGCCAAGTTCGAAAAAAGGTTCAACATGGTAGAAATCAAGCATAAAGCCTTCCTCGAGTGGTGAGATTAAGAGGGCACAATCACATTCATCATAATACCTAGATATCTCCTCAAGGGAGCTTATATCCCTAAACATATCTAGATTTAAGCCTTCTTGGAGATATCCAGCAACATCATATCCGGGTTCGCCTGCTATGTTAAATATACATAATGAATGCATCGTGGGCGTCCTTCTCTTAGTGATCTCTCTCCGGAGAGTTACATGGATAATCCTTAACCAGCCCTTGATGTATTCAAAGCCGTCAGGAAATACCTTAAGAAATTTGATAGTCGAGGGATTCCCACCTCTACTTCCAATAAGCATAATTCTATCGTATCCCATTCCAACAGCGATTTTCTGTAAATCTTTGATGCTTTTCTTGCCTCTATTCATCCTTGCAGAGTTTGGAATAACCCTGTTTAGATCCTTTACTAGTGATCTTGTCCTTTGGGCTGGTCTTCGTGAACTCACTATTAGGATCATCTACTAAGGCCTCCACGCCGCCCCAGTAAATATTACACCGCATTTTCTGCAACGCCATATTCCGAGCTTAACGTTTTTCACAGCTTTAACTCCACATTTAGGGCATACGTAGGTTGACTTCTGCATTCTCTTTATCTTTTCGTATCTTTTCCTGATTTTTCGGCCGTATCTAGCTGACCTTATTTTCACCGGCATTATACTCACCCGTAATATGCAGATAGAAACTCATATTTACTTAAAGCTATCCTTGCGGCTTCCTCGACCAGCTCGATGGACAAAGAACCAGGTCCCTTTTGTATTGCACAGATTTTACCGTCCTCCTTTACACCGAAAGTTATCCTTCCGTCGGCCACCTGCTCTTCCTCTAAATTCGGATCAACGACGAGTTTCTTTCCTATCTTGACCATCGTTACAGTCGCTGGTTTGGATTTAAGCTCTAGTTTAAACCTTTCGTTGGGATCGGCGGTGATGTTCCCTTCTTCGTCTAAGTGTACTACCGGTATAGTAGTCTTAGATAATGCACCTACCGCAGACAAGGTTGCCGCGTCGAAAAGATTTCCATCATAGTCAAGCGCGTAAATATCAACAAATAGAATGTAAACAAGCTCGCCAGGTTTTATTACAAGTTTTTCTAAGTCTATAGCCTCGGCACTTCGTATAGCTCTATCAACAACTCTCGCTATCTCAATAGACTCAGGGCCTGGCGGCCCAGGCTCAAATGTAGGAGACGCGAGGGGTAATAGCTCGACATTAACGACGAAGACGCCCTTATCGGGCGTGTCAGGGTAGGGCGGACCTATGTCAACTTTAATACCTGTCACTACCTGAGTCTTCCCAAGCTTAACCCAGCATTCCCCATCTCCATGGGTAGCTGTTTCACTTATTATCTCTATATCTCTGTAATCATGAAGCCCCCTTCCATCTCTTCTGATCCCCCTTTCAACTAATGCGTTTATGTGGTCTTTTAAAAGTAGCTCAACTATTTTCTTGCTCATCAATTTCACCTTCTAACTTGAGTTTTTCGTATTTTTCAATAATCGCCTTCTTTTGCAGTTCATATACCTGCTTGCATCCCTCGTATGCGAGTTTCAAAGCTCTCTGGAACTCGTCATACGTGTATTGGCCGTCGGCTTGCAGAAGTGTGACTTCTCCTGTTTCCATGAAAAACGCTACTGGCATATCTCCGTCTCCCCACATGTCCTCTTCATGCCCAGGGTCTAGAACTATAAAGTCTCCAACCTTACCCACGCTGCAACCAGTAACAAGGCCTCTTATAGGTATACCTGCGTCAGCGAGAGCCACAGACGCACCTGTGATGCCTGCTACTCTGGTCCCAGCGTCTGATCTTAAAACTTCCACAAAAATATCGATCGCGGTTCCACCAAACATTTCCTTGAATATGACAGGCTTTAAAGCTTCCTCGATAACAGTTGAGAGTTCTATACTTCTTCTATCTGGGCCAGGTTTTTTTCTATCGGTTGATGGAGAGAAAGGAGCCATGTCATAACGGCATCTAACTAAAGCTTCATGAGGTATGGCTTGGTGTCTTGGATGCGCGGCTCTTGGACCGTAAACAGCTACTAGGATTCTATTACCACCCCATTTCACATATGCTGAGCCATCAGCCCTTTCTAGAACTCCAACCTCAATTTCGATAGGCCTAAGTTCATCGGGTTTCCTACCATCTATCCGCGTACCGTCCTCGCTTATAAGCTTATCAGGCTTCTTTTCTACGAATATTGGCATTCCTAACACCTTTCTCTAACATGTTTCTTATTTTATCGCTTAAACCCGAAATATGGGCTTCTCTCTCAATTTTCCTCAAGGCTTCCTCTATAAGTCTAAGCTTGGCGGGATCCTTACTATAAACAATTACTTTTCCGTTTTGACCAACCTCTATTTCACATCCAACTATCTCCTTCATCATATTTATCATTGACCCTTTACGGCCTATTATTCTCGGGATTTTCATAGGTTCTACATCAAATATTACTGCATTCCGCACTTTGCCGAGCTTTGGACCTCGGATGGTTAGTATAGGATGAGAGATCCCGTCGAAGCTTTTTATTCTAGCCTTTACAGTGTCACCTATCTTAATCCTTGTCCCACCTTTTATAGGCAATATACCCGGCATTGGAGACTTTATATCGAGTAGTAAATGCCGACTGTCGGCATCTATAACCTTTCCAACTATGATATCTCCAACTCTAGGGAAATACCCACCTCTTAACGGTATTATTGAAACGGTATTTTCTCTGATCGAAGCAAGGCCTATTTTCATGGATCTAAGTTTGCTACCGTCCTTATAAACATGTGGACCAGCCTTTAGAGCTCCTTCCGCTAGGACTTGACCTGGCAATACAAGTTGCCTGTCTTTTACAAAAACTTTAACTTCTTGAGTCATTTCGCAGGCCTCGCCTCCCATTTCATGCTTTCCATCTTTGATAAGAACTCAGCTTGTAATCCCACGGGAATTTCAACCATGATACTTGCTTGATTGCCTGTAGCCTTCTCCTCTTTTATTTTACCATAATTTCCAAGGATACCTCTAGCCTTACCCCAATGAGCAGCGGGAACTGTGACAATAAATGTTACCGTACCTGTTTTCAAGGGTATTATCGGTCTTAAGGCAGAGATAACCCTATCTATTTGGTGTTCCGCAGGCTCAAAGGGGTCTATCTTAACTTTTGCCTCCCTCATTGCACGTTCAATCCTGCTCTTCGGGTGTGGCGAGTTTGTCGCCGGGTTTACAAAGTTCTTATGAATGTACTCTATTATTCTAGCCCGTTTCTCTCTAATTAACTTCTCCCGTCTTTCTGCGGTTATTTGTATCTTTCCTCTTTCTATTATCTTCTTAACTATTGCTCTGATATCATCAGTGCCAAAAACCTCAATTAACTCTTTTCTGGAGGCTACCTCCCCACGTTTGGCATCTCGGAATACAGATTCGACTGCCAGGAGACTCATAGGGTCGCCTTTCAGCGTCTCAAGGTATCGATAAGTCTCTTCCGATTTTACTAGAAGTTCGAAGCTGGGTTTTCCTCTACCTTTTGAGTATCTGATTATTATAGGCTTGCTCATCTATTCTTCCACCTTAGAGATAAAACTCTCTATTTCTTCTTTTCCTAACTTTCTGAACTTTTTATCAGCCATTGAGATAACAGCTATCTCTATTATATCTGATGATGGCTTTTCCCCTGATGCTATCTGTATAGCTTTGAGTCCTAAAACTATGGCATCTTTCATCTTTAATTCTTCCTTATAGTTTTCTTTGAAAAATTCTATCGCCTTTTCCTTTCCTTCACCAACAACTGCCACCTTGTAGGAGAAATAGGCGCCTCCCGGATGTGTTTGGAATAGTTGAGGTCTATCGTCAACCCCTCCCAAAATTATCATAACACCAAAGGGTCTAGATCCTGCATATAAAGTATGTAATTGTTTATATTCGGCTATCTTTTTTGTTAAGTACTTCACTGGTGGGATGTCATTATATGTTAGTCTGAAAATCTGGGCATCAAGTCTACATCGATCAATAAGTACCATACCGTCTCCCATGAGTCCAGCGGCTATTGCCCCAACGTGTTCGTCTACTTTACTTATTTTCTCCGTAGGATCTGTTAGAGGAGACACGATCATTCTTAACGCCATCAGAACAACTCCATCTTGGCATCTTATGCCCATAGCTATCGGTGTTTGTTTCGTGGCTGTTACGGCGTATTCAACCTGTAGAAGTCGCCCTTCCGGGTTAAATACTGTTATCGCCCGGTCATAGGCTCCAGTCATTTGGGGAAACATGTACTCACCACTTTAGATGGTTTGATTCCTTAACACCCTTAAATGTTCCGGAAATTTTAATTACATGGATTGCTACATTCTTATCTCCAATAGAACTTATAAGTCCTATGGTTGATAGTAACATGTCTATTGACTTATGATCCGTTGCAAGGATTCCTTCCCCACCGTTAAACTCAACCAACCTCTTGTAACATTGGCTTGAGCCTACAACTCCCCATAATCTAACAATTGATCTTGAAATCTCCCTCATAATATCTTCTCCCCGCACTTCATCGCCGTATACTCTAAACCTAACATATCTTCTCCTTCTTTTCAGGCTTATTGGAATTTTAACCCTCATTAACCCCCCTCAATCAATTTTTCAGCAAAACTGCTTATACTATTCAGTGCGTAAATCTTAGGTAATCCAAGTATGCTTGAAGCTATCGCCGCAGATGTTATCGGATCTCTAACTTGAAATATGCTTTTCGCACCACTTGCAACTATGATAGGCACTTTAGATTTCCTTGCTATTGACAATTCTAACCTTAAAACACCTATTATCTTCTCAAACCCTGCTCTCCAAATATTTAAAAGGTAGGATAGATCAACTTCGACGCACATTTCCCTTGTACAAGCCTGTTCGGCAGCCACTTTATCAAATACTATGGTTCCAATAGGTGGTAGAATTACCGCGTCAAACAGTTCTGTTTTCGTAGCTTTCCTACATTGGTCAAGGTTGCGGGGTAGTGCTGCTAGGTAGTTCACCTTTTTACGCATTTCAGCAGCCTTCTTATACCAGTTTCCTAATGTCATGTCGATGGCACATGTTAATCCAAAGCCTATACCTACCTTTTCACATGTAGAGCTAACATCTATAGTAGGATCATCCAAATCCACAGATAACCCAACTTTACTATACCCCATCCCCTTAACGAGTTTTAGAGTATCTAATAACTCCCCCCTTGATTCTAAGTCTTTAACATAAAGTCTAGCATCAACATATTTCCTAGGCATTTAGACACTCTACTTCTTAGGGAGTCCTCTCACCTTCCTAAGTCCCCGTCCCTTTTTACCGGCGCTTGTAAGCCCCCTAAAAGCTCTCCCCCTATTATTTATAATCCAGTTTATTTTGGGATCGCTCTTTATTACCGGGTGGTTTGGGTCTACCAGTATTACCTCATAATACTTTCTCATACCATCTTCTGCAACGTAATACGAGTTTATAACTTCTAAGTTTGGATATTTTCTAGCCGCTCTCTCCTCAGCTATCCTCCGGAGACTCTTCTTAGGTGTTATCTTATTGACACCCATACCAGCAGGCTTTCTACCAGCTCTAGGTCTGGGTTTTCTCCTTCCTCCTTTTCTAACCTTTACTCTTACCACAATGTATCCCTGCTTGGCCCGGTAGCCTAGCCTCCTAGCTCTATCTATCCTAGTTGGCTTCGGTATTCTGACCACTGAAGGCTGTTTTCTCCATTTAATCAGTCTTTCCCTCCATATTTCTCTAAGTTCAGGTATTTTCATCCTCTGTCTCCAAGCATAGGTCTCCATGTACTTATACAATTGGGGTCAAAAGTATAGAGTCTTGCATGTTTAAATTTCTTTCCAACGATGAAATATTAGATCTCCTTGCTGATCGGGATATGCGGTAAGACTAATGTAGGTAAGTCAACATTTTTTGCTGCTGCAACATTAGCGCCTGTCGAGATAGGAAATAGGCCCTTCGTAACCATAAAGCCCAATCATGGTATTGGATACGTTAGAGTGCCCTCAGTCTGCTCAAAGCTTGGGTTAAAATGCCAGCCTAGGGAGGGCTTCTGTAATGGAAAATACAGGTATGTGCCAGTTAAACTATTAGACGTCGCTGGTCTTGTAAGGGATGCACATAAAGGTAGGGGTTTGGGTAATCAGTTCCTGGACGATCTAAGGCGTAGCGACGTAAACATAGTTGTAGTTGACGCTTCTGGGGGGACAGACGACGATGGTAATCCTGTGCCACCAGGCACTCACGATCCTGTGGAAGATGTTAGAATAGTTATTGAGGAGTTTACGCAATGGCTTGCTTCCATACTGGATAGGCACTGGGATAAGATAGCTGGCCAGGCAAGGATACGTCGACTAAAAGTGGAAGACGTTATTTATCAAATATTAGCTGGGATGAACATTCGTAAACATCAGATACTTAAGGCTTTATCTAAGGTATCGCTGTCCCTGAGCTCCAAACCTGATATTAAAGAGCTGTTAATGTTTTCGAAAACCTTGTTGTCGGTATCGAAGCCTGTAATAATCGCCGCTAATAAGATGGACATTCCCCAAGCAAGGAAAAACTACAAATTACTCGTAGAGAAACTTAAACCCCTTCCAGTGATACCTGTTTCAGCCGAAGCAGAACTTATCCTAAGAAAGGCGTCGTCTGCAGGTCTTATAGAGTACTATCCCGGGGATTCAACATTTAAAATCGTAGAAAATCTCAAGCTGACATCAGCTCAGAAAAAGGCTCTATCAATTGTTAAGGAGTTTCTCTCCATATTTGGGAGCACTGGTGTTCAGAAATGTCTTGAAACCGCAGCTTTTGACATTCTTAGGCTTAAAGCAGTTTTCCCTGTTGAAAATGAGACTAAATACTCCGACAAGGAGGGGAATATACTTCCTGACGTCTTTCTTCTAGAAAAAGACTCTACAGTCAAGGATTTAGCTATGAAGATCCACACCGAACTTGGTAAAAAAGCTCTATACGGCATAGACGCAGAGACTAAGATGAGAGTGGGGCTAGATGAGCCTCTTAAGCATTTACAAATAGTAAAAGTGGTTTCTGCAGCTTAAGCGATTATCCTCGTATTAGCGGGGAGCCTCGTGTCAGCCCCGATAACTAATGGGTCATCGATCTTACCAATTAACGTACTATTATCTCCTAGAAGGCATCTGCACCCAATTATAGCATGCTTAATGTGTACTTTTTTCCCAATCTTAGTTGAATCCATAATTATAGAGTTTTCTATGGTGCTATCCTGGCCTACCTCAACATTTTCACATATGGTTGCGTCGTATATCTTGCCCGTAGCAAGTTTAACAGACTTATCAATGTAGACTTTTATTCCTAACTCTTCTAAAATAATCCGGTTGGCTTTAAGCAGCGAGTTTGGTCTTCCAACATCAATCCATGGGCGGCCGACATCGACGCACAGGATGCTATGTTCCTTACTCATAATATTTATAGCATCCGTTAGCTCATACTCCCCCCTTGGGGATAACCTGACCATATTGAGATAATCCCAAATGGATTTGTTGAGAACAAATATTCCTGTAAGTACTTTATTACCGTACCTTTCGCTTGGCGGTTTTTCTATTATACTAACCAAATTATTCTTCTCAGTCAGGCATACTCCATAATTCCAAGGATCAACAACTTCGGTTGTCCCAATTATTGGTTTTCCTTCCCTCGAGTAATGGTTTATGATTTTTTCGTAGGCCTTTTCAGAGAATAGGTTATCTGCGTAAATCAGTAGAAAATCAGAATCTCCTATGAATTCTTTCCCTGTACTTACTGCGTTGCCCGTACCCAAGGGGGACTCTTGGGTTATAAATTGAACATTTATTTGTCTCCACTTTTGTTTAACATGCCCAACCACTAACTCTGAAAGATGATGAACTACGATTCCTACCTCATTTATCCCCAGCTCCATTATGTTCTTTATATGTCGATCTAAAAGCGTGGTGGGTCCGAGAGGGATTAAATATTTGGGAGTGGTATGGGTTATCGGCCTAAGCCTTTTCCCCCTACCCGCTGCTAACAGCAACGCTTTCAACTATCTTTCCTCCACCTTCTGCTATTTTCACTGGAAGCTTTATAACCTCTATCTTTAGAGGTTCAACTAGCTGTATCCTAGCGATTTTTCCAGCCTCCTTTATTATCGTTCCCCTAATATCATGTGGTTCAGAGAAAATTGCTGATATCACAAGCTCATCTATCGTGAGCTTAGGTATTAGGTCAGCCATAATTTGGTTAGCTATGCTTCTGATTGCCTGTTCCTTGCTTTTCCTCACCCTTCTCTCTGTAACTATAAGGTTAAAGTAGTGTATTAGGTGACCATCAGACGTTTCACCTCTAGTGAATACATCCACTCGACTTGTCCTCCTGCGAATAATGCTTCTAACGTAGTCCGCCCTAAGCGCTTCCTTGACAAAGGTAGCATAGGCCCTGCTTTCGTCGTAGGATATGATTTTAAACCACATTTTATAGTTTTCATGTGTAAAATCTCCGGTTGTGTCAGCTACGGAAATTTCTATCTTTCTACCTAAAAGTGTTTCAGGTTTACTCGCCCACGCCTCTCCTAAAACCCTATTTTTGAAGATGTTGGTTGCTATGACTTCATATATCTTCTTAGGAGCTTTTTTCACTCGCCTCGGCAATTTTGATCCCGTACACTTTTAGCCCTCTAAGGGCTTTTAAATTTCTTTAACTTTTACATCAAAGGTTAAGATAGAATGAGCATCGTATTCAAAGATGCTAGCTTTAGATATGCTAACAGCAAGAAATGGGCCGTTAAATCTTTATCGTTTAGGATAGAGCCGGGAGAGAAAGTTTTAATCTCGGGTCCTAGTGGTAGTGGGAAGTCAACTATTTGTAGGATGATTAATGGCTTGATACCCCATTTTTACGAAGGCGAGTTCAAAGGTGTGGTAGAGATAAATGGTTTAGACACTAGAAATGTTAGGGTTGCTAGATTATCAAGAGACGTTGGGCTCGTTTTTCAAAATCCTGAAAACCAGCTAGTTGCTCTAAGTGTGGAGAGGGAAATATCATTTGGCTTGGAGAATCTTGGTATAAAGAGAGAAGAAATTCTACGGAGAATAGACTGGGTTTTGAGACTATTTAATATTGAAAGGCTTAGGAAACGGCTCATACATGAACTTTCTGGTGGAGAAAAACAGCTTGTCATACTTGCGGCTATAGTGGCAATGAAGCCTAAAATCTTAGTCTTAGACGAGCCAACAGCTGAGCTTGATCCTGCTAATTCAATCAGACTCGTAAACATGATAAATGAACTCTCGTTTAAGCTTGGCTTAACCGTTGTGATAGTTGAGCAGAGAGTAGACCTCATAGCCCCAATCGTTGATAGGGTTCTTGTATTAGAGGAAGGTGAAATAATAGCCTATGGTAGGCCTTGGGAAGTTTACAGTATTGATAAGGTCTATAATAGTGGTTCAGCCATCCCTAAACTTGTAGAATTATACTACGAGTTGCAGAGAGTCGGGGTCAATATAGATAGGCCTGCACTAACTGTTGAAGAATTCTTGGAGGTGCTAAGGTTCAAATGATTGAGGTGGAATCTGTTTACTACGATTACAACGGCCATAGGGCTCTCATAGATGTTTCTGTCTCCTTTAAAACCGGTAATATTTATGTATTGATGGGTGAAAACGGTGCTGGCAAGTCTACGTTACTTAAGCATCTAAATGGGATATTGAAGCCAAAATCCGGAAGAGTCCTTGTAGAGGGGGTCGATACTAGAGAGGCTACGGTTGCAGAACTTTGTCGAAAGGTAGGCCTTGTATTTCAGAATCCTGAACTACAGTTTTTCTGCGAAACAGTTTTTAAAGAGGTAGCTTTTGGCCCCGAGAATCTCGGTCTCGACTCCGCCACAGTTAAGAGCCGTGTTGAGAACGCTCTAAGAGTTGTTGGATTAACAGGTTTCGAGGAGAGGGTTCCGTGGAGCCTAAGCGGAGGCGAGATGAGGAGGTTAGCGCTTGCTTCCATTCTTTCGATGGAACCTAAGTATTTGGCTTTAGATGAGCCAACTGTAGGTCAGGATCGGTTTAGCAAGGAGAATCTAAAGGCGTTAATTTGGAGGTTTAAGGGGATGGGCAAGTGCGTAATTATTGCAACTCACGATATCGAATGGGTCTATGACTTAAAACCTGACGAGATAATACTTATGTCCCATGGGAGAATAGTAGCTCAAGGGCCTCCATGGGAGATTCTAAATGATAATGAACTGTTGAAGAGGTGCAACCTCGTTAAACCCATTCTTCTTACTCTTTGTGATAGCCTTAAATTGCCATTAAAAAGTAGCACTCCTTCAGTGACAGAACTCGCACAAAAGATCCGTAAGAGGATAGGTGAAGAATTTGTATTATCTAGAGGCTTTTAAATTTAGGAAGAAAGACACATTTCTCCATAGATTAAATATAATCTCGAAGCTCCCCATGTTAATAGGCTTTTCCACATTGTCAATAATTTTCTCTGGCGTACTCTCTCAGATTCTGCTATTTCTGGTTATGATTTCACTTTTTTCTTCAAGTAAACTGTGGGTGGAACTCTATCGGTTATTTAGAGGAAACATCCTACTCTTCGCTTTAATTGTAGGTATGGACTATATTTTCACACGTGATATGTACTTTTCCGTTTCGATGGGCTTAAGGTTGATCAATTTAACGGGGTTTTTCTCGATATTCTTTCTTACAGTATTGCCATCGGAATTATCTGATCTGATGACCTTCCTTCGGATGCCGTATGAGTTAATCTTTGTTTTCACAACATCGATCAGATTTATACCCGTTGTCATCGACGATATAAGGCAAATTATGGATGCCCAAAGGTCTCGAGGTTTAGAACTTGATAAGGGATCGATTTTAGAGAGGATTAAGAAATATCTGCCTATTTTGGTGCCTCTCGTTGTCCACTCAATTAAGAGAAGTCAGCAGTTGGCAGAGGCTATTGAAAGCAGAGCATTCGGATCCGGAGTCAAAAGAACATCTATGTACCAGTTTAAAATTGGAATTTTGGACCTAACGTTCATTCTGATTTGTCTCATCATATTTTCCCTGTTCATGTATGCCAAGTTTTCGCAATTCCTCTTCTAACCTCATTTTAGATAATTTATGGGCTAGTGCTAGCGGCGTTGGAGTTAATCTTTGGTCTATAAGCTCTAGCGCTATTTTTAAAGCTGTTTCCAATGTTATTAAGTGACCCGGCGAGACTACTATCTTCTCTTTTCCTCTAGTTATCATGAAACCTACTGTTGCTTTCTTCAACTTGACAGCATAGATCTCTAATTCTCCACGTCTTATTACATGAAGCCAGTCAACTGTTCCTGATAGACTGCTCTTTGTTATTCCGATGGTGGGCGTGTTAGTGCTAATCCCAATCTGCGATGCCAGACCACATTTTCTTGGATGATTGATGCCGCAAGCGTTAACTATTATTAGATCAGGTTTGGTGAAGAGTCCCTTAAATGCTTTTAATAACAGCCCATACTCTCTTAGACTGAAATATCCTGGAATATATCTCTTCACCCTTGCAGTCGCATATGAGACCTCAATAGGCCTAAGATATTTGAGGTTGAATAAAACAGAGCAGGAAGCTCCGATATCTCCAAAATATGATGCGTCTAAGCCTGCTATATATTTTATATCTGTCTCTACATCCTCCAGCCTTATTTTTTTGGAGAGATAGATTTGCTTTAGGTGGAGACTATACTTATCCCAATGGTTATGTAGGAGGCGCATCTTTATTACCGTCGGGTTCTACATTAAAATAGGATGATAGAAGGATTAAAGCCTAGGCATCTCTATGTTCTCCTCAAGATTTTCCTTTCCTCAAATGGTAAGAGTACCACATTGTCAGAGCTATCTACAGTATTAAAATCTCCAAAACAAACCGTTTCCCGTTGGGTCTCAGAGCTTTCAAGTCTAGGCTACGTTGAAGCTAGAAGGTACGGAAGAAATCTTAAGATTACCCTAAGCGATGACGGTTTGTCCACTGTAAGAGGTTTATATCTGATCCTTAGATCAAGATTTGAAGGGCTAAGGTATAGCATGGTAATCAGCGGGGTTGTAGTGGAGGGTATCGGAGATGGTAGATACTATCTTAGTATCCCAGAGTATAGGGATAGGCTGAAGGAACTAGTTGGATATTATCCCTACCCAGGCACTCTTAATTTGAAACTTAATTCATCTGAAGATTATAGTAGGTTAAGGCTATTCCTATCTTTAGAGGAACCTTTATACGTCGAAAGTTTTAAAGCTCACGGAAGAATTTTTGGTGGGGTTAAGTGTTATCCAGTTCTTGTTAATAGAAAGGTTAAGGGGCATCTTGTCCTTCCTGAGAGAAGCCATCACGATGATACGGTAGTTGAGATAATATCTAGGTTTAAGCTTAGAGACAAGCTTAACCTGAAAAACGGAAGTTTAGTTAAAGTATATTTGGTTAGTACGAGCCCGGCGGGACTCGAACCCGCGACCTACGGCTCCGCAGGCCGTCGCTCTAATCCTGGCTGAGCTACGGGCTCTTATTCATTATTGCCCAACAGTCATTTTAAAAGTTAAACCAATGAGTAATTGTGTAGAATGAGGTTTGTTTTACTTATAGGGGGGTTTCTGTTCGACCAACCCTACACTAGTAGAGTGAGGTTGTTTAAGCAGTACAGGGATTTGATATTAAAGCTTTCGGAAATACACGAATTTTGTATTGTAACAGGAGGGGGTTCACTAGCTAGGGAGTCCATAAAACTCTTAGACTCCTTTGGCGTACGCCCAACAATTAAAGATAAAATAGGTATAATGGTAACAGTTCTGAATGCTTCAATATTAACCTACATACTTCAACCAAAGGCAGTTTATATAGACCTGAATAGGCTAGACGATGTGATTCATCATCTAGAATCCGGTAAGATCGTTGTTACGGGCGGGTTATCCCCCGGACAATCTACGGATGCAGTGGCAGCCCTCCTTAGCGAACTCATAGGCGCAGAGATTTTGGTTAAGGCTACAGATGTTGACGGCCTGTACTCTACAGATCCACGTATAGATAAGAACGCCGTTAAGATAGACAATATTTCAGTTAATGAATTGATTAAACTTCTTAGTAAACAGAACTTTAGCCCTGGAACCTATGAAGTATTCGACCTTGTTGCTGCCAAGATTCTTAAAAGATCTGGAATACCTTGTAGAATCGTTGATGGTCGAAATGTTGAAAACGTTTTGTACGCTATCGAAGGTAAGGAGATAGGAACTTTAATATTTTCAAGTGGGGTAGAAGGTGGTTAAGTATGCGGTGGCGTGAGGTTTCGTTAACCGGCTTTATAGTTAGTGAACTCATATATGGTTTAATATATTCTGTGATAGTCTTTATCGTATCGCTAGCGATTGGGGAGTATGG
>Ga0164310_10000547_pt1 | contig 20093 bp, 26 predicted proteins | sample GuaBasSedimGuay1_FD_121795 | JGI IMG/M metagenome (GOLD analysis project Ga0164310, IMG submission 121795) | Subseafloor sediment microbial communities from Guaymas Basin, Gulf of California, Mexico - Guay1, Core 4569-9, 0-3 cm | ecosystem: Environmental > Aquatic > Marine > Hydrothermal vents... | reverse complement strand
GGATTATCGGTGCGCAATCACTGGCTGCGGCTAGAGTGAAACTGTCAGGACTTGAGGCGATTCCCATGGCATACCTCCTCATTGCGCCGGGCAAGACTGCCGCTTGGGTCGGTGATGCGAAGCCGTTTCCGCGCGATAAGCCGAAACTCGTGTTGATGTATGCTCTTGCCGCCGAGCTTCTTGGATTCAAGCTTGTCTATCTTGAGGGAGGCAGTGGGGCAGAGGGCGGGGGTGTTCCAGCGGAAACCATCAGCATGGTGTCGCAGTACGCTGACATTCCCGTAATAACGGGTGGGGGGTTCAATGACGCCGTCTCCGTTGTCCGGGCTGTTGAGGCCGGCGCGTCTATTGTCGTGCAGGGGACTTACGTTGAGAACAGCGTTCAGAAGGACGGCGGGGCTGGTCTCGCGAAGATTATCGAGGCTTTGAAGAAGGCTGGTTCCAAGAGAGTTTAAATAGTGTGGGTCGCCCTGAATCTAGAGCGCGCCATAGGGAGGTATCCACTTGCCCAGTAAGACTGAGAGGCTTAACGAACTGCTCAAAGACCTCAGCAGAGCCTCCCAAGGAAATGTTGAGGCAAGCCTGATTGTTTCCAAGTCGCAGGGCCTGACAATCTGCTCCCACTATCCTGATGGCGAGCCGGGCGAGGGGGTTCCCGAGGAGGATGTCATTGCGGGCAGGTCCACGCAGATAGACATGTCCACACGAAAGGTGTTCTCCCAGCTGAAGCGGGGCGAACTGGTTCGTATGTTGGTGGAGGGAGAACGAGGGTACGTCATAATCTGCAACGCGGGAGAGGATGCACTTCTCTGTGTGCTTACAAACAAGAAGGTGAACCTTGGTTACCTGTTCTTCATGATGACACGAATCGCACAGAAGATCGCTAACATTCTGTGACCATGATGTTGTTCCGTCACTTTTATGAGCGGTTTCCAGACGTGACGTGCGCCGCTATCGATAGGTGATTGATTTGTCAGAGAAAGAGCCGACACCAACGATCGACGAGACTGAGTCAGAGGAAGATGAGTGGGAAAAGTGGCGACGCGCGGGAGTTGTTGCTCGTGAGGCCCTAGAGCTTGCTCGCCCAATGATTAAGCCCGGTACGAAGGTCATTGACATAGTTGAGGCAGTGGAGGGGTACATTCTCGAACATGCCTCTGGCCTCTCATTCCCGTGCAATGTCGCAATCAACCACATCGCTGCTCACTACACCTCCCCCATTGATGATGAAACCGTCATTCAGGAGGGTGACCTTGTCACCGTTGACTGTGGTGCGCACATCGACGGTTGTATTTCTGACACTGCGTTCACTGTCGCGCTCAATCCTGAACATGAATCACTCGTGAAGGCCGCTGAGGAGGCCACCCGTGTTGCGATTGAGATGATGCGCCCAGGTGCCAAACTCAACACAATAGGGGCGCTGATCGAGGACACCATCAAGAGTGCTGGCTTCGAACCTGTGAAGCAACTGACCGGACATCAGCTCGAGGAGTGGACACTCCATGGCGAGAAACAGGTGCCGTGCGTTTCCGGAAAGCCCGAAGTGAAAGTTGAGGTCGGAGAGGTCTATGCGATTGAAACCTTCGCCAGCACGGGCTCTGGCAACGTTTCAGACCTGCCAAATCCGCTCATCTACCAACTTCTACCAATCCGGGTGCCAGTCCGGTTCAGGGGCAGTAAGCAGTTCCTCAGCATTGCTAGGCGCGAGTACAAAGAGTTCCCGTTCGCTGAGCGCTGGCTGGCCAAGAAGATGAAGCGTGCTGCCCTCAAGATGGCTATTCGTGAACTGCGTCAGAACGGGGCACTGATTGCTCACCACATCTTGGCAGAGGAGAAAGGTGAGTTTGTGTCCCAACGCGAGCACACTGTGATCATCACTGAGGATGGTCACGAACAGACTACGTAGGCCACCGCAGCTGGTCCAAAACACCAGCGCTAGGCCTTCCCACAATGATTAAATGCACGTTTTCACGTTTAGATGAGGGTGGGCATTCGAGTGTGACTTTGCCTCGGCAGTTTTAGCAGTGATTCTTGGCGACGTTCACCCGCTCACCATGCAGGGGAGATGTGTGTGGAAGGTTCGCACGGTAATCAGGAGAGGGAGCATGTTCAGGAATCCTCTGGGGTACGCCCGGTTGTCTGCCCGGAGTGTGGTTCGTCCCAAGTCATAGAGGATCTTATGCGGGGGGAGCGTATCTGTGCGGGCTGCGGCCTTGTATTGTCTGATCATCACATAGATACTGGTGCTGAATGGCGTGCCTTCAGCTCCTAGGAGGCTGATGCTCGTAGTCGTGTTGGCGCCCCCATGCGGTACACAGTTCATGACAAGGGTCTCTCAACGGTGATTGACTGGCGCGACAGGGACACCTCAGGTCGAAAGCTCAGTCCCTCTCGCAGGTCCGAGATCTACCGTCTACGGAAGTGGCAGATTCGCTCACGAGTTCATGGTTCCGTCGATCGAAACTTGGCTCAGGCCATGTCGGAGCTTGAGCGATTGGCCTCACAGCTCTCCATTCCGAAGTCCATCAGGGAGCTAGCGGCACTGCTGTATCGAAAATCCATTATCAAGAAACTGGTGCGAGGCCGTTCCATCGAGGCAATGGTTGCAGCAACCCTCTACGCAGCGTGCAGAATCCGTCAGAAACCGCGCCCTCTGGATGAGGTGGCCGATGCGTCTCGTGTTGACAAGAAGAAACTCGGGCAGTGCTATCGGTTGCTGCTCAGAAGTCTCAAGATCAAGATTCCTCTCTCAAACCCAATCGACTATATCCCACGTTTTGCATCCGAGCTCTCACTGTCGAGCCCCGTCCAACTGAGAACTGTGGAGATATTGAAGCGGAGCAGGGAAAAGGGTCTCACAATTGGACGCGATCCGCTTGGACTTGCGGCTGCGGCAATCTACGTTGCATCCATACTCCTTGATGAACGACGCACTCAACGCGAGATTGCAGAAGTGGCACGCGTCACAGAGGTCACGGTGAGAAACAGATACAAGGAGATTGTCAGGGTCCTACAGATAGACTCCCTGAATTCATTTGGATGACCTCACGTGGGTGAAGAGTGGTGGGGGCTGGGAGGTGGCTATGAGCCACCAAGTCATCATCTGCGGCCACTTGACGTAAATGACCAGTCGATGTGGATTGTTTCCTCCGGAAAGCCGAGCTTGCTCAGAATGTCCTTGATGACACCACGATGATCTCCCTGAAGCTCGATGTGTCCGTGCTTTGCCGCTCCCCCACATGCGAGCTTGCTCTTGAGCTTCGCGGCCATGTCACTCAGATCAATATTCTTATCAAAACCGGAGATGACCGTTGTGAGTCGACCCCACTTTCTTCTCTCCACAGTCACGGTGATTCTAGCTTCTTCCTGCGCGATGGTCTCGCAGACGCAGAGGTCTCTTGGAAGACCACAGTTTGGACATATACCACCTTCGTCTGACAGGTTTCGCTTTCTCCTGATAGTTTCTTTGTTTCAAACTAGTTTGGTACCAGTCGAGCATATAAGTGCAACTGAATGCTGCATTTCAGAGCGGCTCAGTTTCCGATAGTGGCGACGGGACCAACCATGGTCATCGACATTCTCATCATCGATGCTCTGAGTGCGGGCTCAGGGCGCCGAGTCACCTCGCGTGATGCCATAGGCTGTGGACCGAGGTCCGTTGCAGGTGTTCTTGAGGCCTCTGGTTTCTCTTGCAAAATTCGTCGTGCTGAAGATGTACTGACGGGTAGGTCTGGAATTCGTGGTTTCAGACACCTTGCCATCAGTGCAATGACCATGGATGCACCCTCGGTCAGACGAATCATTCGCGCATGGCGAAGGCATCACCAAGGTGTCGTACTCCTTGGTGGCCCCATCGCAACGGGTGGTAAGCAGACACTCATCTCGTTAAAGCCAACTCTCATGGTCGTCGGTGAGGGCGAACGCACTCTTGATGAACTGATCAGAGCGGGTCTCTTCGAGGATGCAGCTGATCTGCATGCGATTGATGGCATCGGCTTCATGGACCACGACAATCCGGTCTTCACCGCTCCACGCAGAAGACTGACATCTCAGGAGCTAGACTCCTATCGACCCTCAATCACCCGAATCATGGACTATCCTGCATATCAGGCCAGCCGGGTATATGTAGAGGTTCTGAGAGGATGTTCGAATTTCAGAAGGACGACTCTGGAGCTTCCGGATGGTCGCGTGTGTATTGACTGCGGGAACTGTGACTCTCCGTCACTGGCGGATCGGCTGGACTGCCCCGCCGGCATCCCCCCGGGGTGCGGCTTCTGTAGCGTCCCCTCGACATGGGGCCCTCCACGCGAACGGAGCGAGCAGGCAATTGTAGATGAGGTCACAGGGCTTCTCGATCTCGGTGTCCATCGTATTGTGCTTGAGGCCCCCGACTTTCTCGACTACCGACGGGGCCACGTTCCCCAGACCGACCCGTGCTCGCCAGCAGCGAATCTTGAGGCGATTGAGAGTCTGCTGTCGAGACTGGCATCATTGCCCCAGATTGCCGAGGGGAATGCGCATCTGTCGATTGAGAATGTCAAGGCGTGCTTGTTCACCGATGAGGTCGCTGCGCTGATTGCGAAATATGTTCACGGAACATCACCGAACATCGGTTTGGAGACCGGCTCTGGGTCCCACATGCGCAGCATCGGCAAAGGGGGATCGCCCGAGGATGTCGTCCGCGCGGTTCGGGCGGCAAGACACCATGGGATGTCGCCCTTCGTGTACCTTATCTATGGCCTTCCCGGTGAGAATGAGCAGACTGCCGAAGAATCGATTCGTCTGATGAAACTCCTGAGCGACGCTGGAGCCGAGAGAATCATCCTGTACGGTTTCCAACCCCTTCCTGGGTCTGCCTTCGCCGCCTTTCCTCCAGCATCGGCGAAGAGTCACTTAGGTCGCCGTCTTAGACGTGCAGCAGAGGACATAAACCGTCAGAAGAAGACACACTATGTGGGACGTGTCATTCGAGGGGTGGCTGCGGAGCCGTCCCTGACACACAAGGGGTACACGATGGTCTATCCTCTTGGTGAAGGGCCAATCATGACCGTTCTTGGCGGCTACAGCCCGGGCACAGTCATGAAGGTGCGAGTCGTCAAACCGTTGAGTGCAGGCCTGTTGCTTGGTGAAGTCCTCCGCGAGGACGATTGAGATTGGGACGTACAGTAAGCAAAGCTTCATATGGCATCCGATTGCTCACACGGACTGGTGGTCCTCAATGACGTACATCTGTCACTTTTGTCATGCTGAGGTAACGAAGGAGGGTCTCAAGGCACTCCCCGGTGTAAAGTGCCCACACTGTGGAGGCAGAATCCTGTACAAGATTAGGCCCCCTGTCGTGAAACGAGTCAAGGGCGTCTAGCCTAGTCAATGTCACCGAGGCTGCCCCGGTGGTACTCTTGTTCCGAACTACATTTTGGGACCACAGCGATGTCAGCCCTTGAACACAAGGTATGCCGCGGCGATGATTGATGCGATGAAAAGCAACAGGAAAAGGATTGACATCACTTTCTTTCTCAGGGCGTAGCGCATCTCTCATTCCTCACCAATCAGTATCTTTCCAAGCATTGTAAGTTCCTCTATTCCTCGAATCTCATGATCAAAGAGGGGTACCTCGGTAATGTAGAGATCGTGGTAGAGGTCTCTGATGTCCTTGAGGTTGGCCTGCTGCATTCTCCGTCGGTTTGAGCAAAAACGGCAGTCTGGATTCTCAGGCACAAGCTGGTTGACAATGATGTTAGTGACGGGGATACTCCATGTATTCAGACTTGCGAGAAGTCGTTGGGTTTCAAAGACCGCCATGGCCTCAGGTATCATGACAACGACGAACTGCGTAAGTTGCGGGTCGGCAAGGGCGACACGCGCGGCACGAATCTTCTCCTTTGTTTCTTGAAGCATCTCCCAAGATCTGTCTTGTTCCTCGGCCCCTCCGAAGAATGCCTTGAGACCGGACATCATTGCACTGAGCCTCTGACGCAGTGTGAGAAGTTTTCCCAACCAGCTGTCGAGTAGATCTGGCAATTCCAACAGCTTCAGGGTGTGTCCCGTGGGTGCAGTGTCAAAGACGACCCGATCGAAGTTCGTGTCTGCCATGAACTCAAGCATCTTCCCGAAGGCCATCGCCTCGTCCGAGCCTGGCAGAGCCATGCTCTCCGTACCGCCCAAGAACTGAGATGCCATCTCCATGTCCGCACTCCCGCTCTGGCCCAATTGCTCCTGAAATTCCTTCATGCCCTTCTCAGTGTCAATCTCCATTCCCCAGAGATTGTCCATGCCATCGATGTCAACAATCTCTCCGCCCGAGAGGTTCTGGTCGAAGCTGTCGCTCAGGCTATGGGCCGGGTCCGTTGACACCACAAGTGTCCTGAGACCCCTCTGCGCTGACAGTACTGCCATGGCTCCGGCGCAGCTTGTCTTTCCGACGCCTCCCTTGCCTCCAGAGAGGATGAACTTGATATCGTCGTTGAATATGATGTCACGTAGCGTCATCTCGTGCACAGGGGCACTCGCGGTATGTGACGTATTAAGTTTCGTGTACAAGCTCGCACTCGACCGTAACAGTGGCGACTCTATATATACACCCCTCGGCAAATGATGGTGTAACGCATTGTTGTGTCACGCAACTGCACCTTGGAATCTTGGTGAACAGAATGGGCGTCAACGTAGCCGCTTTTGATGCGAAGAGTTTTCGGAGGGGCATCCCTGGCAGTTCAGTTTCTCACGAATTCTACACACCTCTCGGAACAGGTATCGAAGTCGCTGATGTCGACGAATTCGAACAAGCGTATGCGGTAGCCTATTCAGAGCTATCGGAGTCCTTCGGGATTGATCTTCGACGTCCGTGCTGTGACTCAATTACCCTGAAACGCCAACTCGGGATGAAGCGTGTCATTCCCTTCGCCGATCAACTAGTTTCCCCACTGTCTCCCCACATAAGCCGGCTCTTTATTTCCTATGTTATACTGCCTCCCTCAAGAATCCCTACTGTGAATGTGGGAGGTCATCACAGCACAGTCAGGACAATAGAAACTCCACACTTTCTACGTCGTCTCGAGCCTGCCTTTTCGTATCTGACCGCCTGGGCTTTTGTGGAAAGCCTCAAACGAATGGGCTCCACTCAACTTCCTCTCATCTGGCTGGATGGCTTCTCATGAAACAAGCGCTTGGAGGAATCTTGTATCATCCGTTAGACTTACTGTCTTTTCGCGAGGTGATGAATGCAATCCGCTAGTTGCCACGGCAGACTTGGCAGCCTTTCTTACGGACGCAAAACTGTACACACAAGAGGATGTCACACGGCGTCGACTTACTCCCAAGAATGTGAACTACGTCTGGGAAGGCTATGACTTCAAAACTCAAGTGCGCTACCTAGATGAGTACCGTTTGAGCAGGTACAAGTGGAACAGCGAACGCCTGATAGACTTGGAATCGTTTCTTGCACGCCCCATTGTATTTCTCATAGTTGACAATCTGAATTCTATTTCTCCAGTGCTGCAAGAGAGTGCTGAACCGGCCGGTCTTGGAAACCCTTTGCGAAGGAAACCCGAAACTCGGATGGCGCTGGAGCCTTATCTTGCATGCCTCTGGTACGCAGCCAAGAATCGAGGATGTATGCGTTTCTACACGCGGACTGATCAGCATCTGATTCGTGACAATGATGTCCTCGTGTACATGGGATCAAACTCTAAGAGAATCTGTGAAACGTTCAGTGACGGATTCGATGTTGAAGTCTACCGAACAAAAGACTGGAGAAAAAAGATGGGAGTATGACTGTTAGCAAACAATAACTTAATGTTGTACACTGGAACGCCATTCCTGGGGGAGAATGACGCTCAAGTCTAGGTTAGGCTCACATCCTAATAAACATGTACTTAGTATGCCCCTACCTCTCGCTACAAGCCCCATCAGCAACACTTGCTGCAGTGTGTCTTGCCGACTATTTGCTCAACACCTTTAAACGGACACACACCCCGTTGAGGGACGCAACAGTCGATTCCGGTGTTTTAGTAGCGGGATGATTCTCGATGTCATTTCCACAGGTGCGCGCACAGGCAAAGGAGTTCCCAGCGACCATCCTGACGTTGATGGGCATCGATGTTCCTGACAGGCTCCCACCTGCTAACCTCGAACTTGTACAGCGATTCAATCCGCGTTCTGTCGTCATAATCATGATTGACAATTTCGGTCTCTTCGAGGCTGTGGTCTACAAACCAGAGGCGCTGATTAAGTATATGGAAGTCCTTGCTCTGCTGGAAACTGATGATCCCTATGCCATTCCACTGATCAACTCATTGCTCCGAGGTCCCGCCGCCTTCCACCTGATTGACTACGTGAAGAACTACGGTAAGTTTGTTCGTGTTGTCTGTCGAGATGATGACCGCGAGGTGTTTGGCTTTGATCAGGGCTACACGGTTTCGACCCGTGATGACATGGCCACATACATCGAGTCCACGCGGCACATATTCAAGAGCGAGCTCCTCTTTGTTCACTTCCTCGACTTTGAGAGTCTGTACGCACAGTACGGCCACCGGACACCACCCGAGACCTTGCTGGAGAAGATAGTCCGGCGCACAGACAACTGGATCAAGGTCCTGCTGCGACAGGCGCGAGTGGGAACACTCTTCATAGTTGTGGGTAACCACGGGCGTCATTCCATACCTCTCAACTACGAGGGGAAGTTGGCCGAGTGGAGAAAGGCAAATGCCCCTATTGCCATTATGTTTCAGAAGCGTTCCGAGGTCATTGACTGAGTCCTTCAGAGGAGCGCTGGCACACCGAAGACGATTGCGACAAGCCCAAGCACGACACACAGTTTCCAGAACTCTACTCTGCGTGCGAGCTGAAGCAGCAGTTCCATCGAGGCCAGACCGGAAACGAAGACTATGACCTCCATGATAATCAGATCTGCAAGAGGAACCGTTAGAACGATGGAGTCGCCTGTCAGAACCTCAATAGCAAGAATTCCCAGTACCGCAGGCACGCTCATCAGAAAGCTAAACCAGAGGGCCTTCTCTTTCTCCACTCTCTGCATCAGCAGCGTCGAAACTGTGACACCTGATCTGCTGAGCCCGGGGAGAACCGATAGACCCTGCACCAGACCCGTCAGTCCCGCGACTCTGTCGTCAGGTTCTCTGTTATCAATCTGGTCTGATGACAGATTCTGTCTTGTGGGGATGTACAGTATCACCGCAGTGACGAGGAGGAGTACCCCCACGAGAATATTGACAATCTCACCGTGAAAGGCCACAAGAGTGCTCTGCAAGAGAATGTACATAGGGACTCCTGTCACTGCCGTTGCGAGTGTGGCGATGAGCAGTAGCCTGAACAGCCTCCTGTCACGTAGCGTCAGTATGTGGATGAAGTCTCGAGGATACCTGACGATGACAGCCAGCGCGGTCCCCAGGTGCAACCACACGACCACCGAGATCAGGGCCTCAGGGGGCACATCACCGAAGTTGTAGATGAAGAGCACCGCTTGGCCCTCGCTACTGATGGGTAGCCACTCAACAAGCCCCTGAATCAATGCAACAATTACCTGCCAAGGCTCCATGACTCGACCTCTTTTGCGGCAGACTCGCTGTTGAGAAGATTTAAAACTGGCGTCCATTTGGCCCACGCATCCATCAGGGTGTGAATTCATGGTACTCGACAACGGACGTTTCATCACGAGCGAGCTTGCCAATGTCACGAAGATGCTTGACGAGCACTTTCGGGTGGCCCTGTCGGCGACCAAGATAGTTGCAGGTGCCATTGCAGACTGGCTAGAGTCGGGCAAGACACTCAGCACTGAGGAGCTTGAGAAAGTGACTCATCTGGAAGAAAAGGGTGATGATCTAAAGCGTGCAATACTCAACGAGCTCGCGTCCGCAACAACCCTGATGCAGCGTGAGGACCTTCTTCGCCTCGTTCACTACAACGACAAGCTCGTCGACGGTGCTGAGATTGCATGCTATCACCTTGCAGCGTTCATGTCATCATGGAACCCTGAGGGCGTTCTCAAGGAGAAGATTGCCGACCTTGGGGAGAAGTACCTGGAGATTGTCACACACCAGCGCGAGGCTGTGAGGTTCCTCTCTCTTGACATCGAGAAGTCCCTGGCCAAGACCTATGACATCTGCAACTTGGAGAAGCAGATTGATGTACTCATGAGGGACATCTGGGCTGCACTATATCCCAGCAATCTTCCGCTTGCGACAATCCTAAGAGTCCGCGACTTCGTCAATATGCTTGAAGAGGTCAGCAACTTCGCGGAGGACGCAGCAAACACCATCCGCGGTCTGTCGCTCACCCTCAATACGTAGACTATGGCCTGAGCGTGGCACCCTTGGCAATGGACTCTGATGCAACCCCAGTGGCGGAGCTGGTCGGTGATCGGGGCATCGTGTGGAATCCCGAGCACGGAACCCGTCTGTACGCGAACGGATACTTTGGTCAGCCAGTGGGTATCAGGAAGCCCAAATCACCCGAGTTCGACAAACCTCTGGAATTGTCCCTCTTGGAGTGCACCTATCTTGTCAGCAAGAATCGCCTCAAGGTCCACGACCCGCTAACTGACAGCATGCTCACCTTGGAGGACCTCATCCAGCTGGGCCTCAGACGATCGGACGAGTTTAGAGATCGCTTTATGGTGTATTCTGACCTTCGCGCCCGCGGGTTTGTGATTCGGCCGGGTCTCAAGTTTGGTACCGACTTCGCAGTCTACGAACACGGTCCGGGAATCGATCATGCACCCTTCCTCGTTCACGTGATTCCTCAGCGGAAAGGCGTCTACCCCCTTGATATCGTGCGGGCTGGGCGTTTGGCCACCACTGTGCGCAAGAAGTTCATTATTGCCACAGTGAAAGAGAACGGAGAGATTGTGTACTACTCATTTATGTGGCATCGGCCCTAGCCGCGCACAAAAGGCCGCTCCAGCAAAACAAATAAGGTATACCTACAAGGTGCAGTCAATCTCATCTAGCTTGATGGTGAAGGTCTATGGCAGACAAGGCGGAGAACGCGAAGGCCTTTGGTGCCCTGCTGGCTCAGGCTTGGGAACATACCCCCTCGTTCATCTGTAGCAATGAGGACTATATCTACTGCCTGTTTCCAGCAGATGAGACTAAGGAGAAGTGGATTGAGGCATCAATCACATTCCCGGATGGCTCGCTGGACAAGAAGGAGATTGATGCTGTCAAGGCCATTGCTCTCCTTGTGGAGGAGCTGAAGGTCCTTCCGACATACGGTGCAGAAACAATCGTCACAACAAAGGCCAAGCTGGATGAAGCGGCCGCTCGCCTTGCTACGTTGACATGACTCGTTGCTTGGAGTGAGGCGGAGGCCACCTGACTGGCCTCTTCTTCTATGATCTTATGGCGGAGTGTCGTGATGTCAAAGGCGCTCATTGTCTGTCCGGCCTGTGGCCGCCGAGTTCCACTGGGCCGCTACTGCTCTTCTTGCGGCAGTCCACTGATGCCAGAGGCTGAGGATGCCGGCAGCCACCCCCGCTCATCCTTGCAGGCCCATTTGGTCCTTGAGACGCCTGGGAACGAGGAAGAGCTGCCAGACTTTGGCATCGTTGTTGACGGTGTCAACCCAGCGGACCTCTCGGCTCTCCTCACGCGTTCGGAGCTTGAGATCATAGATGGCGAGCTTGACGAGCTGATAGAGGCAATTCGTGCCACTCGTCAGGCTCTTGCTCTGGAGAATGCTGACCGAGAGGCATTGGCCACAAGAACGCAGGAGCTGAAAGACTCGCTCGAACGGGTTCGGAAACGAAAGGAGGAGCTCTTGAGGGCGAGGGCCTCAATCTCGCTGCAGGTCCTCGTGTCGCAGCTGCACGAAACAACGGCAAAGATCTCCCGGCTTGACGAGGCATCATCCTCTCTTGATTCCGATGTCTACCGGGAGCAGAAGTCCGCCTTGTCGAGAGAGGCCAAGAATCTGAAACGTGCCATCAAGCAGCAGGTGAAGACCGCCAGAAAGTGGTTAAAGTCTATGGCCAAGGCACGCCGTGCCCTTGAGAAGGAGGCCAGCAGGCTGGAGGCCAGACGCAGGATTGGCGACCTCTCACCGGGTGAGTATCGCCTTCAGAGGTCCCAGGTTGACAGGCGAATACGGATTCTTGATGGCGGGTACAAGACTTTGGAAGAGATAGTAAGAGTAGCACAGAGTGTGTAGGACGAACCAAATGGTGAACAAGATGAGTTCTGGTCTGTCAGACTGTACGCCTCTCTGCAAGAGTTTTCGGTGCGACAAACGACCGTCAGCACTGAAGATTCGTCGGAGAGGTGGGAAGAAGGTCATCTGGTGCACATGGGTCGACGACGAGTGTGACGGTCCATGGTGCCAGTACGGCGTCTGCATAGAACTAAAGATGACGGAGGACGGCAAGTGCAAGAAGACCGCTGCCAAGCCGAAGCCGCGTGTGGTCGTTCCTCCGGAGGACTTTGTCGACCCCGACGAAATCCCAGAGCGACTTGCAAAGAAGCTTCGTGTACGGGAGCGCTAGGGCACCTCCCTGAATTTGAAGACGGGAGCCCAGGGCCTGCTGGCTCTTGAGGCTCCCTATTCTTCTCTGTCTGTTCTTGCAGTCACGGGCCCTGTTGTGGACGCTGTGGCCCTTACAATCGGCACGAAGTGCTGCTGAATGAGGGGCACACCAATGCCAAAGAATACCGTCATGTTCATAGTGGGAGCCATGACAATGGAGTAATAGCCGGGACTCGAAACCAGAACAATGACTGAGAGCATTATCGCATTTTCCTAGGCGTGTAGTGGCTGTGCTTGATTCAGCGACCACATCACGTGCCCCATGGTGATGGCGCTGGCCCGCGATGCGCAACCTCTATAAGTGCTACAGTAGCCCTCCGCATTTGAAAGGTGAGAGCGACTTGTTCGAGGAAGTTCGTCCTGAGATGCGGGCCCTAATCTTCTTCATGATTGGGCTGTCCCTATTGGGAATCGGCATAATTCTCAATCAGGCCGAGTTTGCCATAGGCTATCTTGGCCCGTAGTCGGCCGTCAGGTGTGCAGAGTGATCTCAGTTGTCGCGTCTTGATGAGATCGTCCGTCTTCTCCAGAATTTCGAGGGCATCACCCGGAAGTACGTGCTTCCCCAGATCATCCGAAGGCTTCGGAAGGCGTCGTACCAGGGTGGACTTCCACACTCATTGGGGGAGGACTCAGCCACCATCGGTACAGACTGCGAGGACTACATTCTCCTCACTACGGACTCTGTCTTACAGGAGCTGTGTCTGAAGCATCCTAGGGCTGCAGGATTCAATGTCGTCCTTGCGAATGTGATGGACATCTATGCAGCAGGTGGGGTCCCCACGTCTTTTGCAGTGGCATTGTCATACTCGGACCCCGAGATTGGTGAGAATCTTCTTCAAGGTGTGATTGACGGCTCTCATGCCTTTCGGGTGCCGGTGATTCGAGGTCACACGAGCCCCTCCGCAAGCTCGACGTACATTGTGGGGGCCGCAACTGGCACTGTCAGAAAGACCGACATTTTGACAGCTGGCGGTGCCGATAGCAATGACCGGCTCGTGTTCCTCTTCGACCGCGAGGGCCGACGTGGTGCTCACTACACGCTGGGATGGGACACAGTCACAGGGCGCACTGCAGACGAGAACATCCGTCGACTGTCGGTCATGAACCATCTGGCTGCAGAGCACTTGGTCACAGCCTCTAAGGACATCTCAACGGCCGGTGTGATTGGTACCGCCGGGATGATGGTGGAGTACTCGGGTAGGGGCGCCACAATTGACCTCAACGCCATAGATCGTACGCGCCCAACAGGAATCCCCCTTGAGGACTGGCTGCGGATGTTCGTGTCGCTTGGCTTTCTTGTTGCCGCCAGTGATGATGACCTGCCAACCGTCTTGGAGGTCACTGGGCGACACGGCCTAGCGGCCGTTGTGATTGGCACTGTGGAGCCGTCCCATGTGCTGAGGCTCCGCATGGATGGCGAGGAGCACGTGCTATTCGACTTCACCAATGAACCTCTTCTCACTCCATCTGGCTCAGAGTCTGACCTGCCGTCATAGTTAAATCGGTAGGGCTGACCAGTGTTGGTGGAGTGGCCAACGTGTCCAAGACGACCAAGATCTGCAGTATTGTCGGCTGTGACAAACCATCGAAGAGGTCATTTGCAACCACGCGAATCGCAGAGAGCGTCAGCAAATCGGGTCTGAGAGTGAAGGACGCACGTTCGCGCAAGACGTATCTCTGTGCTGACCACTGGAAGATAGTCAAGAAGGTCTTCAAGAAAGAAACCAAGGCTGAGAGGATGCGCTGGAAGCCCTGAGTCCTCGGCAGCGACCTCACGGAAGGCGAGATGTGTTGGACCGTGATATGGAGATAGTCCGTAGTCTTCGACCTCGATGGAAACTCTGGCTGGAGAAGAGTGGAGTCTACGTATTCGGTCTAGGTGCCTATACTCTTCTACGTGCTATTCAGAAAACTGGCAGCCTGAGCGAGGGTGCAAGGCTTGCAGGAATGTCTTATCGGTACGCGTGGGGGGTCGTCAGGAAGATTGAGAAGCAGCTGGGAGTCAAACTGATTGAAACACACCGGGGTGGTGCCGTTGGCGGTGGTGGTGCCACGGTCACAGAGGCTGCGCTCGAACTGATGTCCGTCTTTTCCAAGATTGGTGATGAGTTTGAGCGCGTAGCGGCTCGCACATTTCCCCGCGACTAGGAGAACCGTATCTCGATTGCCTTGTTCGGGCAATAGCTCTTGCACTCAAGACACAGGATGCAGTCGGCACTGTACATATGGTCGTATGGGAACTTTCTAATCTGAATGTTCATGGGGCAGACAACCTCGCAGACATTGCATGTGTCAGGTGTGCATCTTGCCGGGTTACGTCCTATGCCTATCAGTGCGTCACGTGAGAAGATGCCATAGAACCATCCTGCGGGGCATATCCAGCGGCAGAACCAGCGCGGGAACCAGAACGCGATGATGACAATAATGAGCACGAAGGCCACCTGAAGCCACACGGTCATGGGCCACACAGACAGATACCACAGTGTGTCAATGCTAGTAGGCCACACCTGGTCGGGCAGGACAACGAACAGGATGTACGCGGGATTGAATGGGTCGAACGGCGCGTCGGCAAACATTCCCAGTACTCTCTCAAGCTCCTCAGCGGTGCCTGTCAGACGACTGATGCCCATCCACGCTGCAAGAAAGATGACAAGCGCAAAGACGTATGCCTTGACCCGACGCATCTCCTTCTCCGTGTTCGGTGCTGGCCTGATCTTGGTCCGATTCGGGAGGGTGGCAAAGTCCTGCAACGTGCCAATCGGGCATATCCAGCCGCAGGCCACGCGCCCGAGAACAGTCAGAATGATGATCATTGCTCCGAGAGTGAAGAACGGAAAGGTACCGCTGGTGAGCTCTCTCTGCATCGTGTCGAATGAGCCCGCGATGACACCAAATGGTGCTTCGAGCGGTGCGATTATCGGAATTGTCGGGAGGATGTCACGGAAGCTCTCCCAAAAGTGTGTAATGGCATCCGCGCCCCACCACGCTGCAAAGATGTACCCATTGATGCCGAGAAGAAACAGTATCTGCACAACCCGTCGGAGCATTCGCAGATTGAAGATAAGGCCGAGGGGATTCTTGATCTTTGGAATTCCTCTCCTCTTGCGCTCCTTGGGTTCTTCCTCCACCGAGGCCTCATCAGCATCCTCGGATGTGGGCTCTTCCTCATCTACGGTCTCAGGCCTCTCGGCATCCTCAGCCATGAGCTTCAGTCCTCGCCTCTGGCGTATCGAACGGCGAAGACCTGTGGGCGTATTAAAAACGTTGTGCTAAATCGTGTGGCCTGTTCGTCACAGTCCTACGAGATCGCCGTGAAGGTGATGTAGAGAACATTGTCTTGGAGCCGCACTCTGAGTGAATGGGTCCCCTTCGTGGTCGGGGAATCAACATGGAGCGTGTGGTTGTAGCTGCTGGTCCATTCCACAAGTCCTCCGCTGTTCGGTTGGTACGTGACAGTCAATATTGTACCGCTTGCCGTGATCGTCACATGGGGCGGCACGACCAGCTGGATGTCGACCTCATTCACAAGGCCAGTGTCCACCTGTGAGGTAACGTTATGAAGTCTTGAGGAGAATGCGTGTGCCACCTCCAGCTCAGAGGCCGCAGTGAGAATCTCCACAGAATACATCAGAACAGGGGCTCCGACCATAACGACGGTAGTGAGGCCTATTGCGACCATCATCATCTTCTCTAGAGATCTTGATACCATGTTCCTGTGTCCTGTTCATCACGCATTAAACTCCTCTGCATCGGGGACGGCCCAAAGTTATAATGCTGGCAAGTGACACAGACAACGGCGCTACTCATGACGGAGCAGATCGTCGTTCACGTTGGCCTTGTGGGTCACATTGATCATGGAAAGACCGCTCTAGCTGCGGTGCTGAGTGAAGGTGTCTTCACAGCCGGCTTGGACAAGCACCCGCAGGCGAGAGAACGTGGCATAACGATTGATCTTGGTTTCACAATGTTCAGACTTGACAAGTACGTTGTCACACTTGTTGACGCACCGGGTCATGCCGACCTGATTCGCTCTGTGGTCGCAGGGGCAAGCATAATCGATGCGGCTATTCTCACCGTGGCCGCTGACGAGGGGCCCAAGGTACAGACAGGCGAGCACCTCATAGTCCTCAACTCCGTGGGTATTGACTCACTGGTCGTTGCCATCACCAAGACCGACCTCACTGATGAGGAGCGCATCAATCGCGTGGAGGCCCAGACGCGATTCATCGTAGACGACCTCGACTTTGCGCATGTGGAGTATGTGAGGGTGTCTGCTAAGAAGAGAAAGGGCATAGGTGAACTCCGTGCAGCATTGCTTCGAGTACTCACTCCCCGCCCGCGAAACACTGGCGGACCCTTTCTCATGCCGATTGACCACGCGTTCTCTGTCAAGGGGCACGGTACAGTGGTCACTGGGACGGTTCTTCGCGGTGAGGTATCGGTGGGCGATGAAACTCAGCTGATGCCGCAATCTAGCACCGCACGAGTCCGGAGTATTCAGTCCTTTGGAGTGAGCCGTGAGCGGGCGGGGGCTGGTGATCGGGTCGGTATCAATGTCCCAGAGTTGGATTCCAGACACATAGTGCGCGGTGATTATCTGTGTGAGCCCGGCACTCTCTCTGCAGCGTCGAAGTTCGCGATACACTTCCGCAAGAACAGGTTCTACCGCTATCGGGTTGGTACTGGCATGACGGTCAGTGCGCACTTCGGGATGACAGCTGTCACTGCGAAGGTCTACCCTGTCATCATACAGAACGGAAAGATGATTCTTACAGATGGGGGCCTTGGTGACGAGTTCGACATGGTCCTTGTATCACAGAAACCGGTGGTGGCCGAGGTGGGAATGCGTGTCCTCGTTATCAGGACTGACCTCGGACCAACAGAGATGCGCATAGTTGGCGCCGGAGATATCACTTCAGTACTGCAGGAAGCAATGGTGTACAGGAAGCGAGAGCGTATCGGTAGAGTCTCAAGGGTCCGTGAGCATGACGTTCTCGTTGAGGGTCTTGCCTCTCGCAGGGAGAGAGCTGTGAGGCTGACGGGCACAATCGTGAAGACGGCAGAGGGCGTTCAGGGTCGACTTGGTGATCCCTTCGGCACTCGCGGTGTCATCTGTGCGACATTCAGTGAGCCCGTGACAGTTGGTGACACCGTGATTCTTGAGCGACTTGTTGAGGAGGAGCTGTAGGTGGATGATTTGGAACGCAAGATACTGGACCTCATTCCCAAGTCCATGGCCGAGCGAGGTATTGTGGCACTGGAGTCTCTGATAGGCCCGGTTCGCGACGTGCTCAACAGAAGACGTTTTCCGGACAGACCGCTGTCTGACCTTCAGATTGAGTGGCTCCTCAGGCTCCTGTCCTCAATGGACTCCGACAAAGATGTCGATGCAGCTCGTGTGGGCGAACGCGAGGGCCGTGTTGCGTCGCCCTTGGTGGAGCGGCTCGCAGCAGGCTTCAATCACGGTGTTGGTCGAAGCGGACATGTCACAGCGCCACAGCCCAAGGCTGCAGGCGCCTCCCTGATGCAGCAGGTCTGCAATAGTGTCGCCACCGATGCGATTCGTCAATTGGGCCTGCCTAACACCCGCGCGGGTGTCGTCCTACCTCTATCCACTGGCATGAGCATTGCACTTGTGGCGGCAACCCTTCGTCGCCTCTTTGGCGTGAAGCGCATAGTGTATCCACGAATCGACCACAAGTCACCGCGCAGAGGTATTGCACTGGCTGGCCTTGAGGTAGTGGATGTTCCCACAGTTCTCGTTGACGATGCGGTCCAGACTGACATCTCAGAACTCGAACGGGCTCTGTCCACAGCGAGTGATGCCGCCGTCTTGACAACCACGACGTTCTTTCCCCCGCGTGAGCCGGACCCTGTAAAGGATGTCGCAAAGATGTGCGCTGACCGTGACGTTCCACACATCATCAACAATGCCTATGGGGTCCAGTCTGTGAACATCATGTCGCTTGTACGTTCTGCAATTGACGCGGGCCGCGTAGATGCGGTCATCCAGAGCAGCGACAAGAACTTCCTGTCACCTGTAGGCGGTTCAGTCGTGGTGTCACCTATGGAAGGCTTGGTGCATCAGATTGCAGAGACCTACGCTGGACGCGCAACTGCTGCTCCCATTGTCCAGACCCTAGCCGCGCTTCTTGCGACGGGACGGCTAGGCTATGATCACCTACGTACGGAGCAGCACCGAAACAGGGTTCTGCTGGAGCGCCGACTTGTGGAGATTGCCGAGGAGATTGATCAGAGAGTGCTTCAGGTCAGGAACCCGGTCTCTTGTGCCATGACGTTGGACGGGCTGGACGCACACGACCTGGGGGCCCGCCTGTACAATCGACGAGTCACAGGTCCCCGTGCAGTCGAACGAGGAGAGTGGGGGTCCTGTATCGATGACTATCCTCACAGCTACATCGTCGTCAACGCGGCGATCGGTGCCAGAGAAGTGGACGTAGAGAGAGCTACCACTAAACTCTATAAGGAACTCAAGCAACGGGAGTAGAGCGACGCAGAGAGGGTGTTTGCTTGTCAGAGGCTGGAGATCGGACTAAGGTCTCGCGATCCATTAGCTATGATAGTCCAGAGTCGGCCACTGTGTTCCGGATTGCATGGTTTGCAGCGGCTTCACGACCTGGGGTAATTCTCACTGAGCACAGCGAGGCAGAGAGCAAGATCTTCAAGGCCAAGGCTCTGTTTCAGGTCCATATCAATGACCAGAAGGCTGACTTGAGAATCTGGGTCGAGGAGGCACAGCGGTCAGTGGAGTTCACGGTCTGGGGGTCTGAGGACGAGGCCCAACTGACTGCCTATCTTGACGAGATTGTGGCCGAGGCGAAGTCCGCGATTGAGAAGTTCAACACTCTAGACGACGGTGACAAACAGCGAGTAAGGCGCGCATTGGTCGCGAAGGCCTGTTGGGATCGCCTTGTTCATGACATTCTCAACAAGGCTCCCGCCAGTTCCGTCTACTTCCAGCTGGCGCACGGGCGTGAGATGGTGATTAAGGCGACAGAGGGCGAAGAAGTCCACCCCCTCACACTGACGACCAGTGCGTGGCTGACCAATATCGAATCACTGCCTCAAGATGAGCCTCTACCTGCGTCGACGGCCACAGAGCTTGCGAAAAAGTCCGTGGACTGGAAAAGGGAAACAGTCGCGCTCATCAAGAGGTACCTCTGACACCTCTATCTTTATCTGTTCATGGCACAGAGGGCGGGCCGTGGCCCCCTACAGGGTCGGTGGTCCGGCCCCGCGGGCTTCAAACCCGTGATCGCGCAAGCGATTAGAGTTCGATTCTCTTAGGGGGCCGCCACATCACTTCTGAGAGAGCCTCTTCTCGAGAAGCGAGACGACCTCTTCGTCACTCAGAGAGTCCTCAATGCCCGTGCGAAGCACCTCTCTGCGTATGCGCGAGATCTTCGCTGAGCCCCTCATCTGTGGATGAGTCTTCAAGTATTGAGCCACGACACGACGTGTGAGGGTATCAAGACTGGCCGCCCGGGTTCCCGTCGAGTGCATCATGCTCGTGAGCTGTTGTGTGAGTGGCCTGATGC
>Ga0164310_10000545_pt1 | contig 20155 bp, 21 predicted proteins | sample GuaBasSedimGuay1_FD_121795 | JGI IMG/M metagenome (GOLD analysis project Ga0164310, IMG submission 121795) | Subseafloor sediment microbial communities from Guaymas Basin, Gulf of California, Mexico - Guay1, Core 4569-9, 0-3 cm | ecosystem: Environmental > Aquatic > Marine > Hydrothermal vents... | reverse complement strand
TAAATAAGTACCGGAAAGGTTTTGAAGGACCCCTATGATTATACCTCCCACAATCGCGCCAGGAACTGAATTAAGTCCTCCCAGCACCACGGCAGGAAGCACCAGAAGCCCCAAGTATCCCACCGAGATGTTGATACCATTGATGTTGCCAAGAAGCGCCCCACCAACACCGGCGCTCATAAAGGCAATTGACCAGGCGGCCGCATATACAAACCTCGCACTGATTCCCAGGCTGAGGGCAGCGGTCTCATCGTCGGCCGTAGCCTGCATAGAAAGTCCCCAGCGTGTGTATTTAAAAAAAGCAACAAACATAATTAATAGGACAATAGACAAGATAAAGGACCACAGATAGACTGAAGAGATTGTTATGAAGCCCACTTTGATTGGATTGAGTGGAAATACAGGTGGCTGAAACACATGGGTATCAGTCCCAAAAATGAATACGATCACTCCCTTGAAAAAAAACGATAGCCCCACAGTTACCATGATGACCGTTAGAATCGGCTCACCTATTAATTTATCCAAAAATATTCTCTCGGTGAGATAACCTAGGCCCACACCAACCAAGAGTGTACAAAGCACAGCCAAGACAAACGGCACATTCATCTCATAAAAGGTCAGGGTCACATAGGCGCCTATGAGTGTAAGTTCTCCCATTGCGAGATTAAGCACACCTGAACATTTATAAATGAGCACCCATCCAAGGGCCACAAGGGCATAAATACCTCCGACCAGGATACCAGTGGTAAGCGTCATCAAAAAAAGTTCCATCTAGCCCCCCTCTCAAACATTTACTTTTTGTACCCGTAGATCGGTCTTGATCCGCTGTTGCCTTCCGTCTTCATATGTGATGGTGGTATCCATATGCACCACATCCACATCGCTGTACAGGGCATCCACAATATCTTTATATCTCTCTGCTACAAATGCCCTGCGGAGCTTACTGGTTCGGGTGAGCTCGTCATCATCCGCGTCAAATGCCTTATAAAGATTAACAAATTTTCTTATTTTGGCCACATCAGGTAGGTCTCTGTTTGCTTCTTCAATCTGTTTTTGTACAAGGTCATAGACCCGGGGGTCCTGGGATAGTTCCATATAGCTAGTATAGTTAATCTTATTATCATCCGCCCATTTTCCCACAACAGCGTAGTCAATACACATAACAGCAGTGACATATTCCTTCTTGTCCCCAATCACCCATGCTTCCTGAATGTAAGGGCTAAACTTTAGCCGGGTTTCCAGGTACTGAGGTGAAAAAGGTCTGCCATCACTGAGGGTCATCACGTCCTTGGAGCGGTCAAATACTACCAAGTGGCCGTCTTCATCGATAAAGCCCCTATCGCCTGAATACAGCCATCCGTCCACCAATGTCTTCTTGGTGGCCTCCTCGTTCTTGTAGTAACCTTGAAATACCGAAGGACTTCTGGAAATGATCTCGCCTTCATCGGTAATTCGTACTTCAGTCTGGGGAATAGGAGTGCCCACAGTGTCGAATTTCACATCGCCATCCCGGTGGACAATAGAGATACCCGCGATCTCCGTCTGACCATATATCTGTTTTAAATTGACCCCCAAGGCATGGAAAAACCGGAAATGATCCGGACCCATGGCTGCCCCCCCGGTATAGGCATGTCTTAACCTGGACATGCCCAGGTGGTCTTTGAGCTTTTTCTGCACCGTAATGTAAGCGATCCAGTTGAGGAACTTTAAATACCAAGGAACTGGCTTTTTCTCAAATTTCAAGTTCGCCACTTTATATCCGATGCTGGTGGAAAACTCGAAAAATTTTCGCTTGATCCATGTGGAATCAATATACTTTACTTGGACTCGCCTTGTCATGCCTTCATACAGCCGAGGAGGAGCGAACATTACATGGGGCCCTATCTCCCTGATATTCTCCTGAGCTGTCTCAGGCTCTTCAGGAAAATTCAGGGTATATCCCACCTGCAAACCACAAGAAATGGACATCATCTGCTCCCCTATCCAGGCGAAAGGGAGGTAGGAGACAAAGTCATCCGTATCATAACAAGGGTCTACTGCCATAAGATTTCGGCCCATGGTCAGCATGTTCCAATGGCTCAGCAAGGCCCCTTTTGGCAAAGCGGTAGTTCCTGAGGTGTAAAAAAGCAGGCAAATGTCGTCCCCATGACCCTCATTGATCATCTTTTCGAATAGATCAGGTTCTTTTTTCTCCAACTCCCGGCCTCTTTGCTGGACGTCCCTGATGCTCATGAGGAAATCCTGATGGTAGTTCCTCATCCCCTTTGGGTCATCCCAGATTACCCACTCCAAATGAGGGCATTCGTCCTTGATAGCCAGGGCCTTGTCCACTTCTTCTTGGGTCTCACCCACAAAAAACTTGGCATCCGAATGATCAACGATGTATTTGACCTCATCAATCATGGAATCCTGAAACAGCCACACTGCAACAGCTCCAGCACAAAGGGCGGCCATCTCCGCCCACAGACCTTCAGGCCGGTTATCTCCGATCATGGCCACCTTGTCACCCCGTTTGAGGCCCAGACTTACCATTCCAAGGCAAAGGTATTTCACATTCTCATAATAGTCCTGCCAGGTATATGGTCTCCAGATCCCGAACTCCTTTTCCCTCATAGCCACTTTATTTTTCCCATACCGCTTACACTGCCTCAAAAAAAGCTTGGGAATGGTTAGGTCTTTGGTGATTTCAATCTCGGCTCCGGCCATATGGTCCCTTACCTCCTTGTGGCGTATAGATCCTCGGTTCCCAGGTATGCATTAATCACATCGGGGTTTTTTTGAACTTCCTCAGGCGGGCCGTCTGTCACAGGATTCCCAAAATTCAAGACAAAGACCCGATGGGAAATATCCATCACAACGCCCATGTCGTGCTCAACAAGCACACAGGTAACCCTCCACCGCTTTTCTTCATTAATATCCAAAATAAAACGGGCCATATCTTCCACCTCTTCCAGATTAAGCCCGGCCAATGGCTCATCCAGCAAAAGGAGCTCTGGGTTCAAGGCAAGGGCCCGTCCGAGTTCTACACGCTTCTGAAGACCATAAGGAAGCATGTGCACGGTCTTGTCGCGGATGCTTTCGATTTCCAACAGATCAATGATTTCCTCTTCTATGAATTTCCTGGAGTCCAATTCTTCACGCTTGGTTTTTCCCACATAAATAGATCCACTGATAATCCCTGACTTCAAATGAATGTGTCTTCCCAAACGGATATTGTCCAGCACGGACATACCTCCAAAAAGCTCAATCTTTTGGAATGTCCTAGAGATGCCGAGCTGAGCCCTCTGGTAAGGTTTTAAATGGTTAATTTTTTGCCCTTTATAGTAGATGTTCCCCTTTTGGGGTCTGTATAGACCGTTGATACAATTCATCATAACGGTCTTCCCCGCGCCGTTAGGGCCAATAATGGAATGAATCTCCCCCTTTTTAATCTCCAGACTCACCCCGGCAAGAGCGGCCACCTTTCCAAAATACATATGAATGTTCTCAAGCTTAAGGAGGGTTTCACCTTCTTTGACATCAGGGAGTTGAACCATATCTCCAGGCCTCCGTGGATGGGAATCAAAGCGAAGTGAGGATTAGGGACTGCGTTCTCCAGCGAAAACGCCTATACCCATACTTACTCCCTCTAATTTTGTCAACCGCTTTTGTTCAAAAAATATACCGAATCGCGGAACACAAATACATATCTAATTCTGTGCGCGCTAAATTGATGGCTCCCAGGAAATAGAGAGTACGCCCTGGGGGCCCCAGCTTTCACCGAGCACCAATGCCCGGCCAAACCATGAATCCTAAGACGGAGCTATCATAGCGCCCACTACAAGCGATGAACCGTGAACACTCAACGGTGAACGCCTTATAGCTATGCTCGGCTTTATCCAGAAATTTTCAACCCGTGTTGGCTGGTGCAATTTACTCGAATCGTGCCGTCTTTACCTGTGGGACCAAGTACTTTTTGCACTGATTTAGAAAATACTCATCCGTCATGCCAGCAATGAAATCCCTTACGATGCCTGCAAGTGAGGTCTTCTCTTTGTATTCAGGCGCCATTCCTTCCAGGAATCCAGTAAAAATGTCTGAATCCTCGTTCCCCTTTTCTAGATCGTTTAGGTATTTTTCAAAAAGCAATTCAAACATCAACCTGACTTTGGAGGTTTGCTCCTTGACCTTAGAGCACTGGTAGATTCGGTCTTGATTAAATTCCTTTAACTCCCTAAGGGCCTCTGCCACCTCCTCGCTGAAACTGATATGGGGTTTTCCAATACTGTTTAATACCAAATCTTCCACAAGCCTGTAAACAATGGTTCCATTGGTATCGCCAAGGACTCGTTTACATTGCTGAGGGATATCCTCTCTCCGAATTAGCCCCAAGCGAATGGCATCCTCAATGTCCCTGCCAATATAGCTAATGGTATCAGCCATTCTCACTACACAGCCCTCTAAGGTCATGGGCAGTACATCCAGAGATGGATCTGATTTCTTGTGCTCCATCTCCCTTTCCAATTGAACAAAGTCCTTGTGGGGGTTAGGCCTTAAGGCCTGAACGTGCAGTTCCCCATTATGGCAAAAAATACCGTCTAATACCTGGAGAGTCAGGTTCCAGCCTCTTCCCTTCCTCTCAATTTCTTGGAGAAAACGCACACTCTGGATATTGTGAAGAAATGGACCTAAATGGTGGGATTCACAAAGAGAGGAAAGAAATTTTTCCCCATCGTGCCCGAAAGGCGTATGACCTATGTCATGTCCAAGGGCAATGGCCTCAATCAGATCTTCGTTAAGGCGCAAAAGCCTTCCAACAGTCCTACCTATTTTTGAGACCAACTGCACATGAAGGACTCGATGTGTAATATGATCATTCTTAATAAGATAGAAGACCTGAGTCTTGTCTATATAACGGGAATAAGCCAGGGAATGGAGAATGCGATCCGTATCAATGGAAAAATGCTGCCTATGGCCCTGATTTATCTCTTCCTCGTCCCTCTTCCTTACAGCCGAACGGCTCTTACAGGCAAAAGGGGACAGCTTTATGTCCTCTTCCTTATCAAGCTCTGTCCTCAGCCTATACAGGAGATCTGTTTCCATTGACTTATGATATGGTTCACGCCTTCACTTGCGGGGTTTAAGCATTTCCTTAAATTCCTCAAGAACAGTCTTGCCCCGTTTTTTGAGCACCGCCTTGGCCTCCTCAGCGACCTGGCGGCTGCGCTGCTCCAGGTCCACCTCATCAGGTAAGGGCTTGCCTTCCTGTTTGTATTTCCATTTAAGAAGCGAGCGAGCTAGCCACTGCTGTCCTCGGTCCGCAAGACGCTTCACATCTTTCTTTATCTGATCGTCCATAGAAAAGCCGCCGTGTTAGGGAAAAAGTTTAGGACCAGCGCATTTGTAGGTTTTTCCTTGCCAAATCTATCCAGTAGTGGTAAAAAAAGAAATTTGTCTTGCGTGCCTATCCTCGCTTAATTAGGTGTTCTGCGAATTGGGCTTATTAATAATATAGCAGTATAAAGTGAGTTTCTCAAGTAAATTACCCAGCTTTAAACGGCTCCGTTGGGGCCTTAATCCACACGTTCAGAACTATTGCCCGGTGCCCAGTGACGGGTGCAAGATCTTCTGAACGGAGGAAAAAACCGAGGCAAGGGGCCCATAAGAGCCCCGAGGAAGGAGGAATGAATGGCAAATGTGAGCATGAAAGAACTGCTAGAGGCGGGAGTCCATTTCGGCCATCAAACAAGACGATGGAATCCGAAGATGAAACCTTATATCTTCGGAGCACGAAACGGAATCCACATCATTGACTTGCAAAAGACAGTTCGCCTTTTCAAGGTGGCCTACGATTTCATTGTGAGGACCGTTTCCGAAGGATACTCTGTACTATTTGTGGGTACGAAAAAACAGGCCCATGATTCGATTATTGAAGAAAGTCAGCGGTGTGGCATGTTCTACGTGGTAAATCGGTGGTTGGGAGGCACTCTCACGAATTTTCAAACCATCCGAAAAAGTGTGTCCAGGCTGAAAGAGCTTGAAACCATGAAAAGGGAGGGAGGTTTTAGTCGGTATACCAAAAAAGAAGCCCTCAAAATGGAAAAAGAGTTGCTAAAATTGGAAAAGAACCTTGGGGGGATAAAGGACATGGATGAACTCCCAGGTGCCCTTTTTGTTGTGGACCCGAAACGGGAAAGGATCGCAGTCAGAGAGGCACGAAAACTGCGGATCCCGGTAGTGGCCATTGCCGATACTAACTGTGACCCTGATGAGATCGATTTTATCATTCCAGGAAACGATGATGCCATCAGAGCCATCCGTCTATTCTGCTCTAGGATCGCAGATGCATGCGTGGAGGGCCATAATCTGGCAGAGGAAAGGCTCCGGGCAGAAGCAGAACTACAGCAGCAAGCTGAGGGTCCTGAAGAAGGAGAAGAAAGACCCGGCCTTGAGGAACAAGAAAAGGCTGAAGGCCCTGAAGTAATCGTTTTGCCCAAAAAGTCAGAAACCAGCCAGGCTCCAGAGGCACAGGCAACTGAGCCTGAACCAGAATAGGAAAGCATCGAACAGCACCAAAGAGAAAGGAGATCACAGTGGCAGTTACAATGGAACAAATCAAAGAATTGAGGGAAAAGACCGGTGTCGGAATCATGGATTGTAAGCAGGCCCTCAATGAATGTAACGGAGATTTGGAAAAGGCCATCGATTTTCTCAGAAAAAAAGGGATTGCCACGGCAAAAAAACGTGGTAGCCGTACCACTTCGCAAGGCCAAGTCCAGGCCTATATCCATGCTGGAGGAAAGATCGGTGTGCTAGTGGAGGTCAATTGCGAAACAGACTTCACAGGAAAAACTGATGACTTCTCTGCCTTTGTAAAAGATCTGGCCATGCAAATCGCCGCCACCAACCCCATAGCCATTGACAGGGAAAAAGTCCCTCCTGAAGTGCTAGAACGAGAGAAAGAGATCTACGCTACCCAAGCCAAACAGACAGGTAAACCCGAAAAGGTTATTGAAAAGATTGTTGAAGGTAAAATGAAAAAGTTTTACTCCGAGGCTTGCTTGCTTGAGCAGCCTTTTATAAAGAATCCTGATATCACTGTACAGGATCTTCTCAACGAGCTGATTGCCAAGACTGGAGAAAACATTGTCATAAGGCGCTTCGTACGATTTCAACTCGGGGAATCGGATGAGGAATGATCGCCCCCGATTTAGACGTATCTTGTTAAAGCTTAGCGGAGAGGCCCTATCTGCACGCCAAGGCTCTGCTATTGACCCGCAGATCGTTCAAAGGATTGCTCAGGAGATAAAGTCAGTTCATAATCTGGGGGTCCAAATCGGTATTGTGATCGGAGGGGGCAACATCTTCCGAGGCCTGCGGGCAGAGGCCTACGGTATGGACAGGGTGGTGGCGGACCATATGGGAATGCTTGCCACCGTGATCAATTCATTGGCACTCGGTGGTGCGCTCAAGAGTGTGGGCTTAAATGCCAAAGTAATGACAGCGATTGAGATGAGAGGTGTAGCGGAGCTCTTTGTTAGAGATCGGGCTATTAACCACCTTGACAACGACGCAGTGGTCATTTTTGGTGCAGGTACAGGAAACCCCTATTTTACCACAGATACTGCTGCCACCCTTCGGGCTAGTGAAATAGGGGCAAATGCCTTACTAAAGGCCACAAAGGTAGATGGGGTCTATGATGCAGACCCTGTTCAGAACCCAAAGGCCAAGTTTTTTTCTAGGTTATCCTATAGAGCTGTTATCGAAAAACAGCTCCAGGCCATGGACCTGACCGCCATTTCATTGGCCATGGATCAAGGCCTCCCCATTGTGGTGTTTAACCTGTTAAAGGAAGGCAATATCTTAAGGGTTGTATCAGGAGAACCAGTTGGCACACTGATTACGGGAGAAGAAAAATGAAGGATGAAATTCTCTCCGAACTTCGCGAAAAAATGGGCAAGACCGTGGAGGCCCTCAAAAAGGAATTTAAAAAAATCAGGACAGGCAGGGCCACACCGGCATTACTGGAAGGGATCAAGGTGGAATGCTACGAAACGCATATGCCCTTAGAGCAAGTGGCTTCCATATCTGTCCCGGAGAGCCGACTCATAACAGTTCAGCCGTGGGATCAATCAATTATTGGAAATATTGAGAAGGCCATCCTGAAGTCTGAACTAGGCCTGACACCCATGAATGATGGCAAGATTATTCGCATAGCTATCCCTCCCTTAACCGAAGAGAGGCGCAAAGAACTGGCCAAGCTGGCAAAAAAGATGGCCGAAGAAAGCAAAATTTCTATTAGAAACCAAAGGCGGGATGCCAATGAGATGTTCAAGGAACTAAAGAACGAAAAAGAAATCTCAGAAGATGAGTTCTTTAAATGTCAGAACGAAGTTCAAAAAATAACTGACGAATTCATAAAAAAGATCGACGAGGTCACCGCCCAAAAAGAGAAAGAAATTCTTGAGTTCTGATCCCCCCTACACAAGCGAGGGTTACTATATTAGCCCGGGGTTCCCCTCGCTATGTCGGCTGCCTGTCTGCTTGGAATAGCAAAGTTAATCGGGAAGTTTATTTTACTCCGAGTCATTCCGGCGAAGTAATCGTGGGGCAGGCAATGGAGCAGACCATTGCAGCGACTTGGGGGAGGGTTTGTCCCTGGTATTCAAGGTCTTGGAAGGAATAAGTTTAGTGTTGAAATGGAAACAAATACAAGGTAAGTGCATTAATAAACTACCTAGCCCCAAGCAATGGGATATTGAGAATTCAGAATATAGAATCCAGGAGTCAGAATAAAAACAGATACTCTCACCTATCTTTTATCTTCTGAATTCTAACTCCTGAATTATTGCCCTCGGATCACCAGCAGGTTCGAGTCAATCTTATTGCTAGGCAGCAAGCTGCGGGGAATTAAATCCTAAAATGATTAAAAACTAGGCATTACTTATGGATTCTATTGATAAATCCAAGCTTCCAACACATGTAGCCATCATCATGGATGGAAATGGAAGGTGGGCCAAAAGGCGAGGCCTACCCAGGGTACGTGGGCACCAACAAGGGGCTGAAACTGTCAGGGAAGTGGTCAGAGCAACACGCCAGATAGGTATACCGTGGCTGACCCTCTATGCCTTTTCCATGGAAAATTGGAAACGCTCGGACTTGGAAGTCAGGGCATTGATGAATCTTTTGGAGCAATTCCTGAAAGATGAATTAGAAGAAATGACAGAAAATGGTATTCGACTCAAGGCCATAGGAAGACTGGAAAAATTACCTACATCCACCAGGAAGTTGCTATTTGAAACCATGGACAAGACCTCCCAAGGCGAAGATATGACCCTGACCCTGGCCTTGAGTTATGGTGGGAGGCAGGAAATCCTGGATGCGGTGAGGAAGATAGCCGTTTCAGTAGAGAAAAAGAAAATTCAACCAAAAGAGATCGACCATAGACTTCTCGTCAATGCCCTTTATCAGCCGGAAATGCCAGATCCAGATCTGCTTATCCGTACAAGTGGAGAATATCGCATAAGCAATTTTCTGCTATGGCAAATCGCTTATACCGAAATTTATATTACCTCTACGTTATGGCCTGACTTTACACGGGAAGAATATCTAAAGGCCATAGCAGAATTCCAAAACAGAGAAAGGAGATTTGGGGCCGCGGACTGAGAATAATAAGCCGCTAAAAGAATCGGCCTCGGCCTACTGCTTAGCTCCTTTATTTGAGGTATGCATGCATCTCAAACGCTGGCTGACGGGCATTATCATTGCCCCTATACTCATCTTTCCCCTATTCATTGAACCCAGGTGGCCATTCCATATTGTGCTGGCCCTAATCTCACTGGCTGGGCTCTTGGAGCTTTTTAGGCTCCACGAACACAGAGCGCCCCTGATTATCCAAGGCATAACCTATATTGTGAGTTCTTTGCTTTTTTTAACCATTTTGTTGGGCAGGATCCACTATTGGCCACTGGTGGTTGTTGGCTGGACCTTTTTACCTATGATCGCGGGCCTGTTCCTTTATTCCAAACCTGAGGCATTGGTCACTTCTGTACTGGCCAAATCAGTATTTGGGCCATGCTATATCTCACTCCCTTTGGGCATGCTCGCCCTGATAGACCGGTATCCTAGAGGCAACCTTTGGGTATTATTTCTTTTTGTGGTGGTGTTTGCTGGAGATACCGGGGCCTTTTACTTGGGCAGGCTGCTCGGCAAACACAAGCTCTCCCAAACCATCAGCCCAGGTAAGACGTGGGAGGGGGCCATTGGAGGGGGATTGTCCACCCTATTTGCTGGGCTTTGGTTTTTTCATCTCACCCGGCTAGATAGCGTAAGAGTGGCGACCGTTTTGTTGCTGTTAGGCGTGACAGTAGCGGCCCAGTTGGGTGACCTTGCAGAGTCCATGCTCAAGAGAAGCCATGGAAAAAAAGACAGTGGATCTGTGCTGCCTGGACATGGGGGAGTGTTAGACAGAATTGATGGCCTACTTTTTGCTATACCAATACTTTATGTATATCTTATACTATAAAAAATTTACGCAGTGAAACCGTACGGTGCAGCAAAGTGAAAAACATTGCGCTTTTGGGGTCCACTGGGTCCATTGGGGTTAACACCTTAAAAGTAATTCGACTCCATTCAGACAAATACAATCTGGTAGGCCTGGGGGCTGGAAAAAATATTGATCTTTTGGCCCAACAAATAGCCGAATGGCACCCTTCCACGGTGGCGGTCCAAGACCATGAGGCAGCCTCCGAACTTGAGGATCGCTTGCCATCAAGAAATAGGCCAAAGATCCTCTTCGGAACAGAGGGACTCATTGAATTGGCTACTATGAGTGAGATTGATATGGTGGTCTCGGCCGTCAGCGGTGCTGCAGGACTTCTTCCTACCTATGAGGCAGTAAGGGCGGGAAAACAGGTGGCTCTGGCGAATAAAGAGACGATGGTTATGGCAGGCTATCTAGTCATGGCCGAGGCAGCCAAGCATGATACCCGGGTTCTGCCCATTGATAGTGAACACAGTGCCATACTTCAGTGTTTGAGGGGACATCCATCTGAAGATGTGAGGCGGATCATCCTGACCGCTTCAGGGGGCCCCTTCCTCGGGCTCAGTCCAACCGAGATGGAAAAGGTGACAGCGGCCCAAGCCCTTAAACACCCCAACTGGGACATGGGCCCCAAGGTGACTATTGATTCGGCCACATTGATGAACAAAGGCCTGGAAGCCATTGAGGCCAAATGGCTCTTTGATCTGCCCATGGAAAAGATACATATCTTAATTCACCCGCAAAGCATCGTGCATTCTATGGTGGAATATAATGATGGATCCATTATCGCTCAGTTGGGTATCCCGGATATGATGATACCCATTTCCTACGCCTTGGCCTATCCCCGCCATTTGCCCATTGTTCTGCCGTCTCTTGACCTGGTAAAGGTCCAAAGCCTTACATTCGAACAGGTGGACATGGAAAAGTTTCCCTGTCTCGCCCTGGCCCTGAGGGCAGCCCATATGGGCGGGACAATGCCTGCGGTCTTGAATGCCGCAAATGAGGTAGCAGTCAGCGCCTTCCTGGAAAATGCGATCAGCTTTATGGAAATCCCCCGGGTTATTGAGCAGACCATGGCATACCATAGACCTGTTGAAGTGGACAAAATCGAAACGGTGCTAGAAGCAGATGCCTGGTCAAGAAAAAAGGCAAAGGAATTGATTGCCCAACCTTTATAGCAGTAAGCTAGACAAACGAAATAGACGAAATGAACAAGATAAACGAAACAAATAAATAACAGGCCTAATAATATGGATATCTTTCTCTACTACGTATTACCCTTTATCCTGGTCTTGGGAGTTCTCATTTTTTTTCATGAACTGGGCCACTTTATTGTGGCCAAGTATTTTCATGTTAAAGTATTGAAGTTTTCCCTTGGCTTTGGAAATAAACTGGTAGGCAAAAAAATAGGTGAAACCGAATACCTAATCTCTTCAGTCCCCTTGGGAGGATATGTCAAACTTCTTGGCGAAAGTGGCGAGGATACGGAAGAGATAGCTCCCGAAGATGAGGCAAGATCCTTCAGTAATCAGCATGTGCTCAAGCGGATAGCCATTGTCTTGGCAGGGCCTGTATTTAATCTCCTGCTGGCCCTGGTCATCTTTTCACTCTTTTATCTTATCGCAGGGTATCAAGTGATGACTCCACAGATCGGCCAGGTAAGAGAAAATTCCCCTGCTTCCAAGGCAGGCATTCAGAAAGGCGATGTAATTCTCGCCATTTCCGGACAGGCCATCACCTCTTGGGAAGATATCAAAGTTGTTGTCCGGAAAAGCCCAGGCATCCCCCTGGAGATGCTCGTAAAACGAGGAGACAAAACACTTGCCTTGACAGTGGTTCCTGAGGTCTCTTCCACAAAGAATATCTTTGGTGAGGAGATCAAGACCCCACTCATAGGCGTTGTGGCCGCGGGGACGTTCAAAACCATTGACCTTGGTCCAGGGGGAGCAGTAAAGGAAGGCTTTAAGAAAACTTGGGATGTTACGAAACTCACCTGCCTAACCATTGTCAAACTGTTTGAAAGGGTCGTTCCCATAAAGACCCTGGGCGGCCCCATATTGATAGGGCAAATGACAGGTCAGTTGGCAAAAGAAAATTTTGCCTATTTATTCCCTTTTATGGCCGTTATAAGTGTGAATCTCGGCATCCTGAATCTACTGCCAGTTCCCATTCTAGATGGGGGATTGATCATATTCCTGCTAGTGGAACTAATATTGGGAAGGCCAATCAGTATAAAAAAGAGGGATTTGGCCCAGAAGGTGGGTTTGATCCTGCTCATCATGCTCATGATGGTCGTGATGTATAACGATATCACCAGGATATTTAAATAGGACGATCAATGCTTCTTGCCATAAACACATCCACATTGCAGTTTGGGTTGGCACTTTTGGATCAAACAGGAACACTCATTGGGGAATGTTATCTGAGCACAGGTAAGAGGCACTTTGGAGGACTGTTCCCTACATTGGAGTTTCTTCTCACCACCTCCGGAACCTCCAAAAAAGATATACGTTGCATTGTCATTGCCCTGGGTCCCGGAAGTTTCACAGGTCTCAGGGTGGGACTGGCCTCTGCCAAGGGGCTCTCTCACGCCCTAGAGGCCCCACTCATTGGGGTCAGCAGTCTGGAGGCCTTAGCCAGCCAAATCCCGTCTGTGCCCCATACCATCCATGCCCTGTTAGAATCCCGCAAGAATGACGTCTTCACTGCGTCATTTTCATGGGGCCCCGATGGCCTCCTGGTTAGAAAAAGCCCGGACCAATGCATGCCTTACTCTGAACTTTCAAGGCTCCTGGACCAACCCTGCATTTTTGTGGGAAACAATTACAACGTCCAGGCCCCCAAGCTTACCGGGCTCGTAGGCGAAAGGGTGGTGCTTGCCCCTCCTGAGTTCTGGAATTTGAAAGCGTCTTCGGTAGGTGCCATTGGGCTTAAACGATTTTTAAAGGGGGAGTTCGATAATGGGTCCACTTTGGCACCCATTTACTTAAGGCCCCCTGACATACGGCCCAACCCCTACATACACCCATCTATTACCTCTTAGCAGATTGACAAAGGGAGGCAAAAAACTATAATGGCTGGCGGATGATCACCAATGGAGAGCACGTGAGAGGCATACTAAAAGGTATGGGACATTGCCTTGAATTATCCAGATGCACATAGCAAACTACCACTGGCAAAGGAAGGGCTCCCTTTTATAGGGATTTGTCTTGCTTTCACCCTCTTCTTTATTCTTGTTGATCTTCCCATCCTTGCCTGCCTCGCAGGCGTACTTACCCTTTTTGTTGGCTTCTTTTTCAGGGATCCAGAACGGCACCTGCCCCATGATCCTGCTGCTATACTAGCGCCAGCAGATGGCAAAATCCTCAAGATCGAGCATATGGAGGCCGATAAAAGCCCTTTAGGGGTAAGTGCCATAAAACTTAGCATTTTCATGTCCTTATTCAACGTTCATGTAAATCGATGTCCTACTCAAGGTGTGGTGGAAGAAATCAATTACAAGCCTGGAAAATTCTTCTCAGCCCAGTTGGATAAAGCATCAAAGTACAACGAAAGGAACAGCATCTTTCTAAAAACTCCAGAGGCTGATAAAATTTTGCTTATTCAAATTGCAGGTATCATTGCCAGGAGGATCGTTTGCTGGCTAAAGGCTGGCGACAAGGTGGCAGCAGGCCAGAGGCTCGGACTCATCCGCTTCGGTTCAAGAGTGGAAGTCTACCTCCCTTCCCACTGCCGAATTGTGGTAGAAGCCGGCCAAAAGGTAAAGGCAGGTCAAACTATCATAGGATATTCATCATGAAATCACGACGAAAAAAGCGGAATAAAAGAGATAAGAAGAGGGGCATTTATCTGCTCCCTAACCTTTTTACATCTGCAAGCCTTTTCGGCGGATTCTATGCCATCATCGCGGCCATTCAGCACAGATTTGAGGCGGCATCTGTGGCTATTTTGGTGTCTTGTCTTTTTGATGCCCTGGACGGAAAAGTCGCCAGATACACACACACGAGCAGTCATTTTGGAACCGAATACGACTCCCTTTCCGACTTGGTGGCATTTGGAGTGGCTCCTGGTATCTTGGCCTTTCAGTGGGCATTGCAACCCTATGGTAGGTTGGGCTGGCTGGCTTCATTTACCTATGTGATTTGCGGCGCTTTACGTCTTGCCCGATTCAACATACAAAATAGGGCCCAAAATACCGGATTTTTTAAAGGATTACCTATACCCAGTGCTGCTGCACTCATTGCCTCACTCATTCTTTTTACCTCGGCCTTGGGCGGTGGTTCACAATCCCTACATGTCTTGGCATTGGTGGTGGTATACCTCCTGTCCTTTCTAATGGTAAGCAGTTTGGATTACTTGAGTTTCAAAAAATTTGAGACCCGAAGGCAAAAGCCCTTTAATGTACTTGTTTCCATTATCCTCATGCTTATTGTTGTAGCTTATCGGCCAAGAATCGTGCTCTTTTTCATTATATCGGCCTATGTAATCTCTGGCCCAATAACAACCATCCTGCGCACCAAAACAAGAAGGGCCTCGATTACACCATCCATGGTGGACCTCCCCTTCATCAGTACCAAAGACGAAGTGGACGAGGCCCCAGATACCCAGGCGGCGCGATAGTTAAGAATGCGAATCACCGGTGGCAGGGTAAAAGGGAAACTCCTGGCCCCTTTTAAGGGTTTGAAGATTAGGCCCACCTCGGACCACGTCAGAGAGGCAATCTTTAATATATTGGGGCAGGGGTTGGTAGGGGAAACGGTTCTGGACTTGTTTGCCGGGACAGGGGCATTGGGCCTTGAGGCCATTAGCAGAGGGGCGATGCGGGCCGTTTTTGTAGATCGTTCACCAAAGGCCATTGCCATTATCCGAAAGAATGTGGAGATTTGTGGATTTGGAGAACTGGTACAGATTCTAAAAAGGGATCTTTTGAGAGGCCTTCCTACATTGGAAACCCTGGGAGGGCGTCCATTTACCATGGTGTTTATTGATCCACCATACCGCAAAGGGTTTATCCCTAAAATTACCTCTGAGCTTATTTCCAAGCACGTGTTGGCGCCCGGTGCAGTGGTAGTTATTGAATCAGCTAAATCAGAAATGATTCATGATGTTGCTGGTCTTTATCGATCTGATTCCCGTGTCTATGGAGACACTAAAATTGACTTCTTTGTTTTTGGAGGGAGATCATGAGTAATAGTATACTGGCTATTTATCCTGGTACATTTGACCCCATTACAAACGGGCACTTGAGCATCATTAAACGGGCTCTGAAGATATTTGACAGGCTGATTATCGCCATTCTTATTAATCCCCAAAAAATCCCTTTGTTCACCTTGGAGGAACGCATAGAAATGATACACGCCTCCATCAAGGGATTCCAAAATATTGAAGTGGATACGTTTGATGGGCTACTCGTGGAGTATGCAGTACGGAAAAATGCCAATGTAATTTTAAGGGGTTTGAGGGCAATGTCCGACTTCGAATACGAGTTTCAGATGGCCCTAATGAATCGAAAGTTGAATAGGGAAGTGCAGTCTATTTTTCTGATGACAGACTATAAGTGGTTCTATACCAGTTCCACAATTATCAAGGAAGCAGCCCGATTTGGAGGAGATGTAAGCGGCCTTGTCCCTGAAATCGTCAACAAAAAACTCAAGGAAAAATTTACCCTATCAAAAAATGCTTGACAGCCTTAATTGCTTAAGTCATATTCTTTGCTTGTAAAACTCAAGAAGATGAACCTGTTATCAAGTCTGCATGACGAGGAGGTTCGAAGGTGGCCCTTACGAAAGAAAAGATTATCAACAGTATTTACCATCAGGTAGGGTTAAGCAAGAGCCAGTCGCGTGCTGTTGTGGAACGGCTTTTTGAACTAATCAAGCAGACATTGGAAAATGGCGAAGATATCCTTATCAGCGGATTCGGGAAATTTATGGTCAAGGAGAAAGCCGCTCGCCGTGGAAGAAATCCCCAAACTACCGAAGACTTGCAATTAAGGGCCAGGCGAGTCGTCGTATTCAAGACCTCGGGTGTGTTGAGGGAAAAAATCAACAAGGGTTCTACAGACTAACCACAAAGGCCTCCTCGAACCCCATTTTCTTTAATTTGCGCTTTATCTTGTTGGCTTCATCTAATGTTTTGGAGCGTGATACCCTTACCCTATAAAATGTCTCGCCCCACCTATTAGAACCTCTTATGGGAATGACCTCAACATATTGAAAAAGAACCTTAAGCCTGTCTGCAATGCTCAGGGCATTATCTCTTTCTCTGAAGGCCCCAACTTGAACAGTAAATGCCCCTTGTCGAATGTTTGGAATCTCCACAATGGGACTTAAACCGCCAGGGGATTTCCATCGGCCTACTTCTTTGCCCAGAACGGTAAGCCTCACCCTGGCCACCCCCGGCCCTACGAGCCCGATGTCTTTTGCTGCCCTGTAAGATAGGTCAATGATCCTTCCTTTTACAAAGGGGCCCCGGTCATTTATGCGGACTATAGTGCTCTTTCCATTTTTCAGGTTCATCACCTGAACATATGTTCCCAGGGGCAAGGTCCTGTGGGCCGCGGTCCTTTCATGCATATTGTACACCTCACCGCTGGATGTCTTGCGGCCATGAAACTTTCGCCCATACCAAGACGCCTTTCCGTATTGGACAAATCCTTCAGCCTCAGAAAGAAGATAATATTTTTTTCCATTCAACCAAATGGCCTTTCGGGTGTGAGAGTCCTCTTTGAGGTAAAGCAGAAGAAACTTTTCCCTTGGGGCCCGGGGAAGCTCGATAAGAGGCGCTTTCCTGGCGCATCCAAAGAAGAAAACGAACAAAATAAGACAAAAAAGAAACGTGGTTTTTCTATACAAAAGTTGAATCCCTGCCTTTTGATATACCATATCACTACTTTCTTTTAGAGCACTGGGGCTTAATATATATGGGGCAGTTTCCTATGATATTTTTTGGATATTACAATACCCGTGTTTTTTATCAACCCGGATCTCAAAATTCCCCATAACCTTCGGCCCTCCCCCTTTTCCCTTGACAAAATATGCCCTTTTTTTTAGATTGCGCCATGTAACTATAATGTAACTATAATGTAATTATATGCTTTCAAGACGGGTTTTTTTATTCACCATAACTTAATATCAAGGAAGCCGGGGGTAACAATATGAGATTAAAAGATAAAATTGCACTTGTAACTGGAAGCAGCCGCGGAGTAGGCCGTGCAGTGGCCCTTGGATTCGCCAAGGAAGGGGCCAAGGTAGCAATCAATTATAGTTCCAATGAGAAGGCCGCAAATGAAGTGGTACAGGCCATTGAGGCAATGGGAACCGAGGCCATTGCCATAAAAGCGGATGTAGCAAAAAAGGAACAAGTGGAACATCTCATAAATACAATAGTGGAACGATTCGGTAGGCTGGATATTTTGGTCAATAACGCAGGTTTTACCCGGCCTGCTATGCTTCTAAAAATGACAGAAGAGCAGTGGGACCAGGTGGTGGATATCCATATGAAAGGAACCTTTCTCTGCTCACAGGCTGCAGGCCTCCAGATGAAGGAGCAGAACAAGGGCAAAATTATTAACGTCACATCTGTAGCAGGTATTGTTGGTACAGTAGGTCAGATCAACTATAGTGCTGCTAAAGGTGGCATTATAAGTATGACCAAATCTATCGCTCGAGAGTTGGCTCGTTACAATGTGTGCGCAAACGTGATCTCATTGGGCATTGTGGCAACCGATATGACAGAAAAAATCAGAACCGACGAAAAGCTTAAGGAAATATACATGAACAGGATTTTGTTGAAGCGGTTTGCAGAGCCAGACGATATTGCACCTGCTTTCGTATTCTTGGCCTCTGATGAAAGTGATTATATCACGGGCCAGCTCCTCTGTGTAGACGGGGGATACGGTATGATATAGGGCTTACAGAAAAGGCCCCGACTCGTTCAAGGTATATTGACTAAGGCCTAACAGCCTTCACCACCCAAACAAATAAACAAAATAAAGGAGGGATACCATGGCAGCAGTACCAGACAAAATCTTGACGTGGCAGATGGTACAGCCAACCACAAAGGATAAGGAATCGGGAAAGATCATCCCCGGAAAGATTGAAAAAAAGGAACTCCCAGTACCTGAGCTAAAACCTGGTGAAGTCCTTGTGGAAGTGGCAGGCTGTGGAGTTTGCCATACTGACCTCGGTTATTTTTACGATGGAGTTCCAACCGTCTCTAAGCCTCCCCTTACACTTGGCCATGAGATCTCAGGAACGGTGGTGGCCGGGGATGAAGAGTGGATCGGAAAAGAGGTCTTGATTCCGGCGGTCATGCCCTGTCGCCAATGTTACCTGTGTAAGACCAGAAGGGGTAACAGGTGCCTGAATCAAAAGATGCCGGGAAATAGCATGGGCATCTATGGAGGATTTTCCAGTCATATCCCTGTACCGAGTATTGACCTTTGCGAAATCAAGAATAGAGGTGATTTCCCGCTTGAAAAGCTGGCCGTAGTTGCCGATGCAGCAACCACACCGTTTCAGGCCGCAAAAAGGGCCTCGTTGGAACCAGGTGACAACGTAGTTGTTATCGGCATTGGAGGCGTAGGCCAATACATGGTTCAGGAGGCCAAGGCGCTTGGTGCCAGCACGGTTATTGCCATTGATATCGTTGAAGACCGGCTGAACAAGATGCTCTCCTATGGTGCTGACTTTGTAATCAATTCCATGGGTAAGAGCCCCAAGGACGTATCCAATGAAATCAAGGCTATCCGCAAACAAAATGGCCTTCCAGGTTATGGTTGGAAGATCTTTGAGGTCACAGGTACAAAACCCGGACAGGAAATCGCCCTCTCCTTGTTGAGTTTTACAGGTAAACTCATCGTTGTAGGTTTTGGTTTACAAAAGGTGGAATACTCCATCAGCCGTTTAATGGCCTTTGACGCGGAAATTATCGGCACATGGGCCTGCCTGCCGGAATACTACCCGGCGGTGATGGACATGGTCCTGTCCAAGAAGATCCAGGTGGAACCCTTTGTTCAGACAAGACCCATGAGTACCATCGTGGAGACCTTTGAGGAAATACACACCAAGGGGTCACCTGAAAAACGGGTCGTATTGGTCCCTGACTTTTAAAGGGTCTAACCATAAAAATAAGAAAACAAGGAGGATAAAGGATATGGCTTTGGAATGGATGCCGAGAGATAACGAGATGAAGGATCATTTGCTGCACACGGATGTGCATTGGGGCACCGATGCAGACGCCCCTTGTGTGGTTTATGAAAAAAGGCCATTGAAGGATCCACAGGGCAATGTTGTGGAAGGCCTGTATGTGGCCTGGATCAGGCTGAATAATCCCAGGCAGTACAATTCCTATACCACTGAAATGGTCAAGGGAGTGATCGCTGGGTTTGATAATGCGTCTCTGGACAGGAGTGTTGTTGCAGCCGTCTTTACTGGCACAGGCCCCTATGCCTTTTGTACCGGCGGCAATACAAAGGAATACAGTGAATACTATAGCCTGAGATCCGACGAGTATGGTCAATATATGGAGCTGTTCAACGGAATGGTAGACGCTATCCTGAGATGCAAAAAGCCCACCATATGCAGGGTCAACGGGATGCGTGTTGCCGGAGGCCAGGAAATCGGTATGGCC